>Ga0099828_10000089_pt1 | contig 46650 bp, 42 predicted proteins | sample CZO8metaG_2_FD_79338 | JGI IMG/M metagenome (GOLD analysis project Ga0099828, IMG submission 79338) | Vadose zone soil microbial communities from the Eel River Critical Zone Observatory, Northern California, USA - CZOApr15con2H1.8 metaG | ecosystem: Environmental > Terrestrial > Soil > Vadose... | reverse complement strand
ACTAATACTGGGATTTGGGCAGTTCAAACATGCGCGGATAGTAGACGTAAAAAGCAATATTCTCCTGCCAATCCTGAGTCAATTGACCAGTACTACCAGTACGATTCTTGCTAGATGCACCGATTCGCTCAGTTGGTTCGAGAATATCTCTTAGTCGATATTCAGGGTCCACTTTCCAGCGGGCACGCGCGGGATCGCTCGAAGTGGCACTATGACTGCGTTCAGCTTTTTACGCTTCATCTTCTTGGGCAAAGAGTATTTCCTTGGCATCTGATAACATGGCACGAAATATAACGCTTTCCGATGCTGGAAGGACACCGAGTAGAGTAAGCTGAAACCTGAGGGTAGAAAAATCAATAGTGAATTGTCGGGGTTGAAAATGAGGAGATCACCCCACACAGTGATGTATTTCCGTCGAGGACGCCTAGTTGTCGAGAATTACATAATGAGGCGAAGCTTCCAAATCGACCTGGATGCCTTGACACTCCTTAGTTTTTTTTCGACCTGGAGAACTGCTTCTCAGGCGTCACAAGATCTGAGTGGTTACACCAGAGAGTCTGTCTTTCGTTCGATTCAGACCCTGAAAGACTTCGGCTTGCTGATCACTAAGGACTCTGACCAGGACAAGTTAGAAACGAAATTCGGAAAGGAATGGCTATGGCCGACTGCCTCGCGCTACTACCACTTTTCTACGAAGATCGACGAACCTCACAACTCGACAGAAGAGATTACCCAATATTACAAGAGATGTCTAAAAGGAAGAAAACAGCCGCGAATTTACAAATCCTATCCTAAACAACCTAAGATCCGCCTGCTAAAGGGACCTGGTGCGGAAGCCCCATTTTTCGGCACACTTCGTAAGAGACGCTCGACGAGAGAACTCTCTGGAAAGCCAATAAGCTTCAATGAATTGTCAAGACTCGCCTATTACACTTGGGGAAGAATCTCATCCTATAGGAGTCGCGAGTTTGGTGAGTTATTGCACAAGACCAGCCCCTCCGCTGGGGCCCGCCACCCGGTAGAGACCTATGCTATCGTCAACAATGTTGACGGAATTGGCCCGGGAATATATCATTACTCTGTGAGAGACCATTCGCTTGAACTTCTCAAGGGTGGAGACTTCAGAGAGAGATGTGTAGCGTTGACTGCAGGTCATTCGTGGACAAGAAATGCCAGCGCCCTTTTCATAATGACAGCAGTCGTTGCTCGAACCGCTTGGAAATACAGGGTGCCCAGAGTCTATCGAGCATTCTTGCTCGATGCCGGGCATCTCTCCCAGTCGTTTCTCCTAGTCGCTACCGCTCTCGGACTCGGAGCGTTCTGCATCGGAATAGTACGGGACAGTCTGATCGAAAAAGAGTTGAATCTCGATGGCATCTCAGAAACGGTACTTTTCGTTGTTGGAGTTGGGCAATCTCTCCGGAGCCGTCACGTAACAGACCCAGGCGTCTTTCTGTGATCATTCGCAGCCTCTGCCTAAGGTCGTCTAATTTCACTCCGGCGTTTCAGAGGAACCAGCCAATGCCGAGACTGGAAGCTTCGAACACTCTGAGTAAGAATTCGATAGGCCGCTTGTAGCGTCTGTCTTAAGGGCTCATATACTCATAGCATCTAGTGCCCAAGTTCCACTCTAGGCGTTCAACGCTTATTTACGCGGCAAATCCTAATGTCGAATGGTCTTTGCTTGTCGGATGATTCGATAGCAAAACGAGTCGTTCAGACCTCTCTGAGAATTCATGAAGACGACATGGTTGTCATTGATACTTGGCAGCACACTATCGACCTTGCAAGTGACATTGCTCTCGAATGCCTCAGGACTGGAGCAAAGCCTCTGATCACCTTGATGACCGACCGATTGTGGTGGAAGGCCTTGGAGGAAATACCGGAGCAATATTTCCGAAAGACCCCGCGACACATCCTTAGCGCCATGGAAAGCGCCACAGTCTGGATTGGGATCGGTGGTCCGGAAGATCCCACGAAGTTCAGAGAAGTTCCTTCTTCTCGTCTCGAACCATTTTTCGAGGGAGACAAACCGCTGATAGACAAGACCATCGAGAGGAAGATCCGCGTCCTCCAGGTTCTGCTCGGCGACGTCACACCCCAGCGCGCCAAAACCTACGGTTTCGATTATGCCAGATGGCTCAAGAACACTGAGGACGCGATCAAAGTTGACTATCCGAAAATGACAGAACTAGGGAAAAAAATCGCAGGACGTCTCGAGCGGGCAACAAAGGTCCACATTACGTCCAAGATCGGAACGGACCTCAGGTTCGACATTGCCAAGCGACCAGTCCACATTGAAGACGGAATTGTGGATCAGGAGGACATGGAAAGAGGCCTCGTCTCAACTCAACTACCTTCGGGGAAAGTCGAAGTGCCACCGATCGAAACTAGTGCTCGAGGCACTGTTGTGCTTGACACTCCTAGGGCGCTGAAGGGACGTCTCATAACCGACCTACAGTTTGTGTTCGAGAAAGGAAGGATCAAGGAATTCCATGCCAAAAAGTATGAAGACGTGTTTAGGGAGGTCTTCGAAGCGACTCAAGGCGACAAGGACAAGATTGGCCAATTTGCCCTTGGGTTGAATCCCAAGATAGAGATTATCGGGTACCGCACCGACGAGCTTGCTCTAGGAACAGCGACCATCGGAATCGGAGCCAATAAGGGAATCGGAGGGCAGAACGACAGCAGCTTGGCATTCTCGGGAACGCTCACAAAACCGACTATCGACATCGATGGGTTGGCGATCATGGTCGATGGGAAGCTCGTAATCTGATCTACGTCGTAATTATCGAGACTCTGTCGAGCAGGCAAAAGGGAACCACGGACGAAACGCCGAATAGATCTTCTCATCCTCGATTCAAAGGAAACGATTACTGTAGCCAACTCGACGGAAGATGACCTTCACGTCATAGATGACGGAGGAGTTGCAATTGATAGAGGGAAGATCGTCGAAGCTGCATCATCTCAGCTGCTTCAAAGAAAGTACTCGGCTTCAAGGCATATGCTCGCGACAGACGAGATAGTCCTTCCTGGCTTTGTAGACCCTCACACCCACCTAGTCTTTCAAGGATCACGAGAGGAGGAATTTCAACAAAGACTAGGAGGAGCCTCATACCTCGACATTCTCCACAAAGGAGGAGGAATCATGGAAACCGTCAACAAAACCCCCCAGACGACTGAGGATGAACTCTTCTCAACCGCTCAATGCCGTCTCGACGCTATGCTAGAGGCCGGAACAACCAGCCTAGAGATCAAGAGCGGTTATGGACTCAGCTTTCAAGATGAGCTGAAAATCCTTAGAGTCATCCGCCGGCTGAAGAGACAGAATCCGTGCAAAATAGCTGCAACGTTTCTCGGCGCTCACGCAATACCCAACGGAATGATTCCCGAAGAGTACGCGAGAATGGTTATGGAGGAAATGATTCCTGCGGTCCATAAGGAAAGACTTGCGGAATTCTGCGATGTCTTCTGCGAAACGGGAGTCTTCAGCCCACAGTTATCGGAGGAAATATTGAGAGTGGGAATCCGAAACGGTCTTAGGCCCAAGTTACACGCAGACCAGTTCTCAGACAGCCAAGGCGCAAGAGTCGCAAACGATGTTAGGGCGACGTCGGCTGATCACCTCGTGCATTCGAAACCTGACGAACTGCGAAGAATGGGTGAAACTTCAGTTATTCCAGTTCTACTTCCAGCTTCTTCGCACAGTCTACTGAGCTCGGACTATGCATTGGCGAGGGACATGTTGTCGCAAGGGCTGCCGGTGGCGTTGGGAACCGACTTCAGTCCATCCAACTGGATTCTCGGACCGCTGACTGTTGCCGCGGTTGCAGCGAGAGGGCTCAGGATGAAAGCAGCAGAAATCATTCGCGGAATCACTATTAACGCAGCCAGATCTCTCAGCCTTCAACATAGTATAGGGAGTATTGCCAATGGCAAACGCGCTGACATAGTGATATTGAAAGTTCCAAGCTACAAATGGATCGGTTACACGTACGGGGAAGGACTAGTTGACAAGGTCCTTATCGAAGGAAGAGAAGTCGTGAAGGAGGGGAGAAGAGTCCATTGACTCTACGGGGTCAACCGCATTCTATTACGGCACTCAAGCAGAAACTGAATCTGTCTCTAATTACTGGCAGGAAGCTGAACTGCAAGAATTGGCAGATTGAAGGAGCTTTGAGAATGCTCCACAATGTTCTGCAACCTGATGTGGCGAAAAACCCTGATGAGCTGATCGTCTACGGCGGAACGGGAAAAGCAGCTCGATCATGGGAGGCGCTTGAGGCGATCGAGACTTCTCTCAAGAACCTAGGGGAGGAGGACACTCTTCTCGTCCAGAGCGGGAAGCCTGTAGCGATCTTCAAGACTCATAGAATGGCACCGAGAGTCTTGATCGTCAACAGCATGCTAGTCCCCAAATGGGCTACATGGGATTACTTCTACGAGCTCGAACAGAAAGGCCTGATAATGTTCGGACAGATGACCGCCGGTTCCTGGGCGTACATTGGAACTCAGGGGATTCTCCAAGGCACCTATGAAACGCTTAGCGCTGCCGCTAGGGAGCATTTTGGGGGCAGCCTGAGAGGACGAGTCGTTCTCACCGCGGGCCTCGGAGAGATGGGTGGAGCGCAGCCGTTGGCCGTGACAATGAATGATGGGATCGCCTTGGCAGTCGAGATCAATAAGAGCGCGATAGAGAGGAGGCTGAAGCACGGCTATGTTGAAAGATCGACTGACGATCTTGATGAAGCGATCGATATTGTGAATCAAGCTAAGCATGAGGGGACTTCGACGAGTCTGGCTCTGCTCGGAAACGCCGCTGAAATTCATCCTGAACTTGTGAAAAGGTCATTCATTCCAGACATTGTCACGGATCAGACCTCGGCCCACGATCCCCTCAACGGATATTATCCAGCGGGATTATCAAAGGAGGAAGCGGACCAGCTCAGAAAGTCCGATCCAACTAAGTATCTTGAGAGAGCTGGGAGAAGCATCATGACTCATGTCAGAGCCATGATCGACATGGGCCACAAAGGAGCAGTTGTCTTCGAATATGGGAACAATATCCGCCAAAAAGCCTTTGACGCCGGGCTGAAGGAAGCATTCGAATTCCCGGGATTCGTCCAAAAGTACATCAGACCAATGTTCTGCGAAGGAAGGGGCCCCTTCCGATGGACATCGCTAGTCGGGGACCCAGAAGACATCCGGAAGATAGATCAGCTTGTCCTTGACACCTTCCCGGAGAATATGGACCTTCGACGATGGATAGAGAAAGCCCAGCGGCACGTCAAGTTCCAAGGCCTACCCGCTCGGGTCTGCTGGCTAGGCTACGGCGAGAGAGCGAAATTCGGAGCGCGCATTAACGATATGGTGAGGACAGGGAAACTATCGGGTCCCATCTGGATCGGGAGAGATCATCTCGACTGCGGGAGTGTCGCTTCTCCGAGAAGAGAGACTGAGGGAATGATGGATGGAAGCGATGCGATAGCTGACTGGCCGATCCTTAACGCGCTCCTCAACACCGCGGCCGGAGCAACATGGGTGAGCGTCCATCAAGGCGGCGGGGTGGGGATGGGATACAGCATCCACGCGGGGATGTGCCTCGTGGCGGATGGTACGCCTGAAGCCGCAGAGCGACTTGAACGGGTCCTGACAGTGGATCCTGGGATCGGAATCGTACGGCACGCAGACGCGGGCTATTCTAAGGCAAAGGAGATAGCTAGAAAGCAGGGATTGCAGATGCCGATGCTCAAGTAAGCCGCCAATACTTATCTCTCAAACACCTAGCAACCGGTGACGCGACGACATTGGCCCATGTTACGATAGACGGATCACATCTTACACTTGATGAGGTCTTGCAAGTTGCAAGAGAGAACGCCCAGACAGTCATCACCGAGAAAGCGATCGCCCGGACAAGAAACGGACGTAAGGCTCTCGAGAGATTGTTGAAAGAAAAGGAAGTGATCTACGGGGTCAACACGGGCTTCGGAGCTTTATCAAACTTCAGAATCCCCCCAGAGGATCTTAAACAGCTGCAAACAAACCTCATCCGGAGCCACTCCGCTAGCATAGGACAACCACACACTCCGGAAGTTGTAAGGGCGATGATGCTTCTACGAGCCAACACACTTCTCAAAGGGAACTCGGGAATCAGACCGGAAGTGGTAAGCACTATTGTTAGGCTACTCAACAACCAGGTTCACCCATACGTGCCAGAGAAGGGCTCGGTAGGCGCGAGTGGAGATCTGTCTCCTCTCTCTCACATGGCTCTCGTACTCCTAGGGGAAGGAAGCGCCGAATCTCGCGGACGATGGATCACCGGAAGGAAAGCTCTAGAGGTTTCGGGTAGCGTTCCGCTCAAGCTCGAAGCGAAGGAAGGACTCGCATTGAACAATGGCACCCAGCAAATGGTTGCAATGGGCTGCTTAGGTCTCCACGACGCGTACCGACTCTTAGCGACTATGGAAGCTGCGCTAGCTCTCTCGCTCGAGGCATTGAAAGGATGGATTGACGCCTTCGATGAGAGAATTCATCGGCTTAGGCCTCATCCGGGACAACAGATCGTTGCCGAACAAGTCCGACGGTTATTGAAGGGAAGCAGAATGGTTAGGGCAATAGAGAGAAACAATCATCCTGATGGTCGCCCTCAAGATCCATACTCATTCCGATGCGCCCCCCAAGTGATGGGAGCATCCAGAGATGCGCTAGATTTCGCTAAGAGAATTCTCGAAGTAGAGATGAATTCGGCTACAGACAACCCTCTCATATTTCCCGAGGAAGGGGTCTGTATTTCCGGAGGCAACTTTCACGGACAACCAGTTGCAATGGGGCTCGATATCATGGCATTAGCGATCTCCTACCTAGCTAACATATCGGAGAGAAGAATTTCAGCTCTGTTAGACCCCTCGCTCAACAATGGCCTCCCACCATTCCTGGTCGGAGGACACTCAAAGCCGGGACTCTCAAGCGGATTGATGGCCGTCCAGTACACGGCAACAGCGCTCGTTGCTGAGAGTAAGCTGCTGACGCATCCTGCTAGCAGTGACTCTATCCCGACGTCGAGCAACTTTGAGGATTTCGTCAGCATGGGACCCGGAGCCGCCCACAAGGCCAGAGAGATCCTCGAAAACTCCCAGTACGTGGCAAGTATAGAGCTGCTCGTTGCGGCTCAAGGAGTAGATTTGAGAGGAGCCAAGGGACTAGGGGTCGGGACTAGGCGAATCTTCCGGGCAGTCAGACGAAGGGTTTCGTCGCTGTCGGAGGATCGTTCCTCCCACGATGACATTGAGAAGATTCGAAGGATGGTTCGGGATGGGGAGATAGCGAGGATCGTGTCTCAGGTCACCGGGTCCTGAATCACCCGTGATTGTGTATCCGCTTCGATCGAGTCTTGCGGGACCGGGGGACTCTATTCCTGTACTGTTCTTCAATGCTCTAGCGAGGAGCCGTGTGGGCCTCAAAACCGGAGATATAGTGGCGGTCTCGAGCAAGATTGTCGGAATTGTAGAAAACCGGATTCGATATCTTGACAGTGTAAGGCCTGGGTCGAAGGCTAGAAGCCTCGCCCGGAAGCATTCCCTAACTCCCGCGTTTGCTCAAGCCGTTCTAGACGAGGCCGACATGGTGGTCGGCGGTGTAAAGGGCGCGCTTCTGACGGTGAAGAACGGTGACGCTGTTGCGAACGCGGGGATCGACCGGAAGAACGCTCCTGAGGGAGCGGTCGTGCTCTGGCCTAGCAATGCGGATCTCTCCGCCCGGAATATCAGACTGTCGATTCGGCGAAGGTCGGCCAAGAATGTGGGAGTTGTCATTGTTGATAGTAGAGTGAGCTCGATGAGGCTAGGGACAACTGGTTTCGCCATAGGCTGCGCGGGATTCGAACCAGTTGAAGATATCCGAGGAACCCTTGACCTTTCTGGAAGACGTATCGAGATCACGCTCCGAGCGATCGCGGATGGAATAGCAGCGTCGGCCCAGCTTGTGATGGGCGAGGCCTCGGAACAGATCCCCTTCGCAATAGTCCGCGACGCACCCGTTAAACTCAGCAACGGGCATGGTATACGTTCGGCGAAGCTAACGTGGAATCGATGCCTCTACATGAGCCAGATCCCACAAAAATGATCGAGTCTGAAGAGTTGCCTAGATTTGCATTCTGAGAACTCTCCGTGCTGCAACTAATCGCAGAAATCCCGAAAACGCTCAAAGAACAGTCTCGCGTCGCGAGAAAATAATTCTTGGCCCCCTTTTTTCTGGAGGGGTCCCGCCAGCTGGAACGTTTCTCGGCGAGGATTCCGGTTTGGAGCGCAGAACAGGCTTGAATCCTGATCTTTCATAATGGATTCTCCCCTAGGTGCAAGCGTGAAAAACCGAGGTCACAGAATCGCCTGCCTAGATTTGTGATCGGGGCTTGTTCTGCGCCCTGTCGTGGTCGGAACAGAACACGTCTGAGAATTTCTTTCTCTTCTCCTAACCTCTACAAATGGAATGGGTTACTTTTTGTAAATCCTTCCAAGATCCGAGTTTTATGTCGCGAGGAGCAACTGCTTTTGAGATTTTCCAGAGGGGGTCTCGCCAGGTGAAACTGATCTGCCCGAATATTGTGATTTAGGGCGCAGAATAGAACGATCGACGGTTTTTCGAGGTGCGAGTTATCCGCTAGATTCAGCGCGCGGATCTCGCAGATTAGAAATCGCCTGCCCCGATTCCGGATCAGGGCTTGTTCTGCGCTTGTCAGGATGCGAACGGAAACGGTCTGCCGATCTCCGAACCCTTGGGGCGGTGCATGTCTCAGACGGGTTTTTGGCATCGGTCGCAGTACCACCGCATTTGAGCCGGGTCCCACCTCAAAGTCTGCTGACAGGTGGGACACCGATTCAACTGGATTCCTGCTGGCTTCCGTCTACGGAATATCAAGTACCCTAGTAGGACACCGATGGCTACTCCGATCGCGACTCCAATGAGACTAAAGACGAGCGCGGGTGAAATGGCGCTGTTCGCAAGCTGCTGGGCAGCGTAGGCCTGTTGCGCCGCCGCCAGAGAATATTTCACGGCGCCCGCGTAGTCCATTGTGTTGTACAGGTTTTCTGCCTGTGCAATGTTCTGGTTGGCCATGGATATGGATCCTGAGTTGAAGAGAGTGTTCGGGGTCGTCGATAGGGCCTGGAGGGCGAAGGAGAGCAGCTCATCATTTACTCCCCGCAGGATTGAGTCCCGGTCGAACTGGCTAAAGTTCAGACTGTACGCGTAGTATCCCATCACTGTGTTCGTAAAGTCCTCTGTCAGATCGTAGATGAAAGGATGGTTCAAGCCCATCATGTGTCCCAGCTCATGAGTCGCAGCATGTGTGAAACCTGCTCCCGTTCCAGGCTGATTGTATGTTGAGTTGTTGCCGAGAGTGAAGTCGGTCTGGGAAAACCCGATCAAGACCATATCTCCCAGCGCTTCGCCCCCGAAGGTCCCCCTAGGGCTGGGTGATCCGATGTCCTCTTTGAACGGAACTCCGAATGTGTAGTTTCCCTTGAAGGCGAAGAGAAATCCAGGAATGTCAATTCGCGATGTTGTCCTCGTTACGTTGATGAAATTTGTGATATGGCCGAGCCCGCTAGTTGTGAACCAGTTGTAGACCAAGTCGCCGTCCACGACCCGCCTCCCAGACAAAGGATCCTTCAGAGTCGTCGTGGCATTGGCGACTATCGCCGCCAGTCCAGGGTAGGCGGTCACGTTTGAGTAATTGACGTTAATGGTTACGGTGGCGAACGGGACTAGACTCGCTAAATTCTGCTTGATAATAGTCTGATTAATGGTCGTTTTCAATTTCGGACCCTGAGCCTGTTCGCTGGAGGTCCGATTGTCGATGACGAACAGCTGGATATTGTAATTCTGGGCGTAGTTGACAGGGTAGAGCTGGTCCGGCGCAAACAGATTGTTTACCGCACCATTGACGTATGCTCCGACGAACTTGCTCATCCACAGCTTCCCATAGTACGTGCTCGTACTGGTTCCCCTCAGTTGAGATGCGACCTGCACCGGCAACTCGTTCGTCCAATAGCTTGGCCCAGCAGAGAGATCCATGTAGTAGAACCGGCCGCTTCCACCCCAGCCCGTCATGAAATGGCGGGTCATCTTGAGACCTAGGTCCGGGTCCGTGACGGTTCTGTTGTAATAGTGAGCATGAACGGCCGATGCGGGTGGACAGAAGGTGCAATGAGCGGTGTAAGCTTGGTATTCAGAATACGTGAACGAGGGGATAGAGCCACTGAGATCTGCGACGAAAAGAGTGTATCCTGAGGCGGGGTTTCCTCCGAAGAGGGTCATGTTAGACATGAGCCAGGATTCGACTTTGTCAGCATCATAGAAGTAATTGTGGGCTACAGAGAGAGTCGACGAGTTTGTGAAGTAAAGATTGACCAGTCCGGACGGGCTGCTAGGCCTTGGACCAGTGTCCTCTGGTTTTTCAATCGACTTGAGGTATTGGGCGAACTTTGTCACGGTCGAGTTGTCAGCGAACGTCAACTGATAGTTGAAATTGAAAATCACGCCAGTATTCAAGGGTCCCGCGAGAATCGCCTGGTACTTCAAGGGCGGAACGCTGACGCTGCTCTTCAGATACGTGGAATTCAATTCGCTCGGTGTGATTCCGAGAAATACAATCTTGATCGTGAGTGACGCGGATCTGTTCAGCCCAAAGCCTTGCTCATCAACCAATTGAGGTGTTTGAGAATGCACTATCGGAAACTGGACGGCGGACAGAAGTATGATGAGTGGCAGCACTAGGCTAAGCCGCATCTTGCATTCATCTCGATATCAGCCTAGATTTCTATTAAGCGTCGTCTAGGATTCCATAACTGGGACCGTGAAATCCCCTTTTGGAACAATTAGTATCTTCGACTCCTTGCCTTCAACCCGTATCGCTTTCTGCACCGCTTCAGAGGCGGTCTGGGAAGGCTTCAGCCCAAAGGAGTCCCGGACAAACAGTTCCGGAAGAATGGATACTAGCTGAATGCGGCACTTCTCCAACGCGTCGAGGAGGAACAGATTGACGTGCCCCCCAAGCTTGAACCTGTATCTCAACTCAGTCGACAATTCCTTCCGTTCCGGAAATCTCCGAGCGTATTCCAAAAAGGTAGAATCGCCAATTCCCTTCGAACACTCCGCCACCAAGATTATGGTGCCCCCTTTCTTCACAGCTCCAAGAACATTGGAGACTACTCTGACAGCATGGTAGAGGTCTGCTCCCAATAGGCTACCTGCCGATACGATCACAATGTCCAGCTTGCGTTCTATCTTTGGAGTGTGGACTTCGTGGTAGCGCGAGACAGCTTCCCTGAACACCGACTCCAGTTCTCCAGCGAATGCCGAGGTGACTCCTCCCGCGCCATCAGGCATGAAACATAAGCTGTAGAACGGTCCCGCAAGTTTGGACGCTTCGAGAGAATCCGACAGGACTTGGTTGTCAGGTGCGAGCGAAGATGTCGGGAAGCCTTTCGTCAGCAGTGAGCGGTTCTTGGTTATCGAGTGAATTGAGGACGAGCCTGGTAGGACGACCTCGGGTCCTCCTGTGAAGCCGCTTGCGAAATGAGGCATAACCAGCCCGACGGTAATCTTAACATCACACGAGGCTAGGTCGGGGTCCAGGTCGACGCTGGTTCCCATCGTAGTCTTTCCGAGTCCTGCGAACGATGGCTGGGACGGGTCGATTAACTTAAGGTCCTCACCAGTAGAGATGACGTTTGACATCCGTTTTCGCATGAATGTCTGCGCTTTCTCGATGCCCAGCAAGTTGAGACGCGACCTGAGAACGTTCACAGCCTCATGCCTCGCATCAAGCGGAACGATGGGGTCCACGATTATTCCAGCCATGCTATGCGGCTTGACAAAGTCTTTGAGTAGGAGCCCTCCAACCGGCTGTTCGAGAGCCTCTTCGATTATTGCAGGAGTATTCTTCGCCCCAAGCGGCTTGGCGGGTTCTAGAATTCTGTAGAAATTGTCGTCGGGAACCCGGACTGGAACCTCAGTCTCACCGTAAGGTATCCAGAGTTCCAAATTGGCCCCTTGATTGTTCGGCTGGGCTTGGCTTTAAATCGCTATACCAACCGACGGATTTCGCACCTGCCGAGACTCTTGGTCAACGCATGCGCAGAAACTCGAGGAGAACATAATGCCCAAGCTGGTTGGAGAAGAACTCCCAAAGATTCTAGTCCATACAGGCGCTCTGAAGTTCGGCATGTTTACGCTGTCTGGAGGGAAGCTCAGTCCATACTATCTTGACTTGCGGGTTCTCCCAAGCTTTCCCGACGCGTTCCGCGCGTCTATCGAACTGATGGGAAAGACCGCGAGAACGATCGTGGATATTGCGAAGATAGCTGGGATTCCTACCGGTGGTTTGCCGTGGGCTTCGGTCTTGGCTTATTCTCTCTCGAAGCCGCTCGTCTACGTGAGAAAGGAAGTGAAGCATCATGGTCGAGAGAAGATGGTTGAAGGTCTTCTCGCTCCAGGCGACAAGGTCTTGCTGGTAGACGACGTGATTACCACAGGGAAGAACATTCTCGACGCGTCGCAGACCCTCAGGGCTGAAGGGGGAGTCGTTGAAGACGCCCTAGTCCTTGTCGACCGGGAGGAGGGAGGACGCGAACACCTTCTCAAGGCAGGGATGAAGCTTCACTCGGTCACCAAGATTTCTGAACTCGCTCAGCGATTGTTAGACATGGACGCTATCACAGAATCACAATACGAGGAACTGACTACCCAGCCTGAGAAGTGATCTCCAACAACTCTAGGATTTGATCAAATTGGCTCAGTCAATTTCTCTATTCAAAGAACTGCAGGTAAGTCGTCACGTCCTGGACAATGGACTCAAAGTCCTGATCCGCGAAATACCAAACGCCCCAGTGTCCGGCTGCTGGGCCATATACCGAGTTGGATCTCGAAATGAGAGACCGGGAGTAACAGGAATCTCCCACTGGGTCGAGCACATGCTCTTCAAAGGCGGTGGCAAGCTCCACAAGGGCGACATCGGACGAATAGTCAGCAGCGTCGGCGGCGAGTACAATGGGTTCACGTCAAAGGACTTTACAGCATACTTTGAGGTACTTCCCGCGGACCAAATAGAGAACGGACTCCTTATCGAATCTGAACGCATGACGAACGCCGCCTTCGATCCACGAGAGGTCGAATCGGAGAGAACAGTCGTCGTCTCCGAGCGGGAGGGCAATGAAAACGATCCCGAGTTCTTGACCGCCGAGGAACTGTTCCTCTCGGCCTTCAGATTTCACCCGTACAGATGGTCCGAGGGAGGACTGAAGGCTGATCTTTTGAAAATAACGAGAGACGATCTCTTCGAACACTACCGGCGCTACTATGTTCCCGGAAACGCACTGCTCGTCGTTGTAGGTCCCTTCTCCCCGAAGAAGATTCTTCCAAGGATCGAAGAGTTCTTCGGACCTTTAGCCAAGAGTGATCGGCCGGCCGATCCCACGGTGACCGAGCCTCCTCAGTCTGGTGAGCGACGGGTCGAGGTTCGAATCCCGTCTGAGGCCGACTACATCAAAGTTGCATATCATACTCCTAGGTTTGGGAGCGAGGATGTCTATGGACTGATGATGCTTGACGCGATCCTTAGCGGCGTTCGCCTCTTCGCGTTCGGCCCCGGCCAATCTTCAGGAAGAAGCGCGAGACTACACAAGGCGCTTGTTGAGAGAAAGTTGGCGACTGAAGCGAGTTCGGAGTTCTGGCCGACCATCGATCCTTCAGTGTTCGCGTTGGACCTCACGGTGTGGGAGGGCGTCTCAATCGACAAGGCCGAGAAGGTTTTGCTGGAAGAAATCGAAAAGATACAGAGGACCCCTCCTAGCAAGCACGAGCTTGAGCGGGCCATCGCACAGATCAGGGCTCAGTATGCGTACACACTTGACGGTGTTGCTCGACAAGGCTTCGTGATTGGGATATTCGAGATGATCACATCCTTCGAGACCATGGCGAGGCTTGTTGAAAAACTGGAGAAGATATCGCCTGCGAAGGTCTCGGAGATAGCTGCGAAATACTTGACGGCGCAGAATCGGACTGTGTGCCGATGTATTGGCGTAAGGAACAACCATGGGTCTTGAAACGGACCTAGGCAAACTGGTGGATGAGCAGCCTGCTGGTCCCGGAATCAAATGCCTCCTTTACAAGAGCGCGAATAATCCTACAGTGGCCGTTCATGGGAGTATTCTAGCCGGAACCTCATCAGAGCCTTCCGCGAAATCAGGACTCGCCGAACTGACTGCACGCCTTCTCATCAGAGGGACACGGAAACTCGGAGCGGTCAAGATCGCGGACCTCCTAGAATCCGTTGGGGCGGCAGTTTCCTTCCGGAATTCTCAGGATAGCATCATTTTCCAGGCCCGAATGACAAGCCCCTGGACAAAACGAGTCCTAGCCATTGTCGCAGACTGCCTAACCAAACCTGCACTCTCACCTCGAGACATCGAGCGAGAGCGAGAAGGACTCCTGACCGACATCAGGCTCAGAGACGATGACACAACACGGCGAGGTATGAGAGAACTCCAGAGACTAGTCTACCCTCCCGGCCATCCCTACAGAAAGGACAGATTCGGAACCGCAGAGACTGTTAAGGCTCTTGAACGATCGGATGTCAAGGAGTATTTCGAGAACGTAATCACTAGTGCTCCAGCGCTGATTGCGTTTGCGGGACAGTTCAAGAAAGACGAGGTCGTAGGCTGGGCCGCTCGAACTTTCGCGACAAGAAGCGAGAAAAAGATCAACGCGAAAAAGAACGCCGCAGCGAATCCAGTTTCAAAGAGCACGAACAGAGAGATCGTAATGCCGCACAAGACACAAGGCGACATTCTCATCGGCGGAGTAGCGTGTTCCAGAACTGATCCCGACTATGAACCGTTGAACTTGATGAACGTAATCTTGGGCGAGTTGGGCTTCATGGGCAGGCTGGGACAACGCGTCCGGGACAAGGAGGGACTCGCTTATTCTTGCACATCATTCCTCAACGCTGGACTCGCAGGCGGTAGCTGGACTGCTCTAGCCGGAGTAAACCCTCGAAATATTGCAAAGGCGTTGGTTCTGATGAAGGAGGAGATTGAACGGGTCCGCCAAGAACCGGTCGAGGAGCAGGAATTGGCTGATGCCAAACAGAACCAATTGGGATCCGCCTTGATGGAGCTGGAATCGACCGAGGGAATCGCGAGAACTAGCCATAACCTGGCCCACTTTGATTTAGGGCTCGACTATTTTGTCAAGAGACGACAGCTCTTCGCCAAGATAACCCGGGAAGACTTGATGGAAATGGCCAGGAAATATCTTGACAGTTCTCGATTGTCAACGGTCATTGTAGGCCCACGGTTGAAGAGCTAGCTTCCAAGTCTTAAATCGCGATCATGACTTGGCGATAGAACATGGATGATCCGGCCAAGGAAGTTACGATCGACGAGTTCAAGCGGCTTGAGATGAGAGTGGGAACAGTAATCGAAGTGTCGCGTGTTCCTCGAACCAACAAACTGTACAAGGTCGTCGTCGATCTCGGGATCCATGGAAGAAAACAGACCGCCACGAGCCTAGTTGACTACTACAAAGCCGAAGAGCTTCTTCACAAACGGATAATCTTCCTGGCCAACCTGAAACCTACGACGTTTGCTGGCCAGAAATCCGAGGGAATGCTATTGGCCGCCTCGGAGGGAGACAAGCTTGCGCTTCTGGGTATTGAGAAGGATGTTCCTGACGGGTCACGCGTTAGCTAGAAGCCGGACCTTGCCATGACAGGAACCTGGCTGGCCAAGAGACGGAACGACCAGTACTATCGGCTCGCACGGATTCGAGGCTACCGAAGTAGATCAGCCTACAAGCTCCAGCAGACAATCAGGACCTACGGTATCGTAAAACCCGGTCAGAAGGTGGTAGACCTGGGAGCACAACCCGGAGGATGGTTGCAGGTAGCTCGAGAAACGGTTGGACCCGAAGGGCTTGTTCTGGGCATTGACATCAAAGACATTGAACCGCTACATTCACCGAATGTCAAGCTGCTGAAGATGGATGTCTATGCAGAAGACGTGCCAGATCGCATCATCGCCGAGCTGGGCGGACCGGCCAACGCTGTTCTCTCGGATCTCGCCCCATCTATCATTGGGGCTTGGGACGTAGATCACGCGAGACAGGTGGACTTGGCTCGAAGAGCGTTGGAGATTGCCGAGAAAGTATTGGATCATCGTGGAAACGTTCTCATCAAGCTCTTTGAGGGCCCCGAACGGAAGAAGCTCCAAGACGACGCGGCACTGTTCTTCGAGAGGAGCCGATTGTTGAAACCGAAGGCCAGCCGACCAGAAGCCTCCGAAATCTATTTCCTAGGACTAGGTTTCAAGGCCAGATGGCTTCAATCGCCTAAAGGAATGACTGGTTGAGAATCATATTGTTGACAGGTCGCCCCGGAGTTGGCAAGACTACGATCGTCAACCGGCTTTACGAGCACTATACAACGAGGGGCTTGAAGATTGAAGGAATGACGACTCGTGAAGTCCGCGAGGCAGGCGCAAGAATAGGCTTCAAGATAACAGATCTCTCGTCCGGCAAAGAAGGATGGTTGGCCAAGAAAGAGCTCACAGCTGGACCGAGAGTCGGGTCCTACGTTGTAGCCTCTGATGATCTGGAGAAGATCGGAGTCACCGCCTTGGAACGCTCAGTGAAAGGAACCGCGGATCTGGTCATTGTAGACGAGATCGGCCCAATGGAAATGACGAGCACTTCCTTCAGAAATAGCATCTCCGGGGTCTTGAACGGGGACAAAGTTGTTGTCGCTACGGTAAAGTTCGGATCGCGCTATCCGGAAGTCCAGAGAGCATGGGCGACAAGTGTGCATTGGGAGATTACGAAAGAGAATCGTGAACCGATCTATCGCAGGATCATACGTCAGATCGATGACTGGATCGGGGAACCCAGAAGGTCTGCCTCTTGAGAGTCTGCGGCGTCGACGACGCCGGAAGGGGCCCCGTAATCGGCCCACTAGTCATAGCTGGGGTGATGGTCGTGGAAGAGAAGCTTGACAGATTGAAGGCGCTGGGCGTGAAAGATTCGAAACAGTTACCCCAATCCGTAAGGACCCGTCTCTCCAAAGAGATCCCCAACGTTGTTGATGATTATCACCTCATTGAACTAGGAGCTGAAGAATTGGACAAGATAGTGAACCGAGCGCCAAAATTCCAAAGATTGAACCTGCTGGAAGCCAAGGTCATGGCTCAGGTCATAGAAAAGTTAAGACCGGAGTTGGCGTATGTTGACTCGTCGGACACTCGGCCAGAACGCTTCAAGAACAACATACTAGACTGCCTCTCTTTCACTCCACGAATTGTCTCTGAACACAAAGCCGACATCAACTATCCCGTAGTATCCGCAGCCAGCATAATGGCAAAGGTCCACAGAGACAGCAGGATTGAGGAGATCAAAAGAGAATACGGAGAGGTTGGGTCAGGGTACGCGCATGACGTCCTGACAGTCAAGTTTCTGCGAGACTATTACTCCGATCACGGAGATTTTCCACCGATCGTCAGACGCTCTTGGAAGACATTGGGGAATATTGTACGAGACCTGACACAATCCACCCTAGGTTAGGGTGCTGAATATCGAATCGACGGCTCAGGCAAATGCCTTCTCGCTCATTGGTAGTCCGAGTAACTTTGACCAATCATCGCCGTCTGTGCCTATTTCCAACAGACCCCGAGATAAGGCACACGGTGGTGACGGTCGAGGTAAATTCCAGAACCGGGGTTGTTTCAGCACCCGGAGAGCGAGAGGGCCCACTCATGCGTAAGGCGGTCGTCAAGGACTGGGTAGCAAGCGAACCCAAAGTCCACGAGTGGGCGAATGCTCTCGCCAAGAAAGCCAAGCTGAAATTTGTCCCGTGCGGTGTAGTAATCTTGACATTGCCATTTCCCCCCATCCATTCAGCGAGAATCTTGGCATACACGTTCATATTTTCATTGTCGGCCATGCATCCCTCAAACATGACCCAACGCCACTCATCATAGCCGAGACCCAAAGTTTTGGCTCTTTCAGGATTGGAAACCATCAGACTCGCTGGTGGGGCGGGTGGGATTTAGACCTAAATGGTATTGAAAATAACATAACTCTAAATACATATACCGCCTTGCTTGGACCTGATGTATGCCAAAGAAAAGGTAGCGGCAATATCCATAGCGAGCATTCTCACATTTGCGTTCCTCCTCCCAGTCGTCACAGTCTACGCAAAGTCTCCTGACCCTAAGCTCAACATAACTGCATTCAATGGGACGGGCTCAACGGCCGCGTGGGTTCTCGACCCATCTGGTGCGGAATTTAACTCCCCTGGTTACGATTTGCAAATCAGCACGGTTTCTGGTAGCTTCGCCGGGGCCTTCTACCACGGCGTCGAAAGTCTAACACTGGGTTCATTACAACATCTTGGCTTCGACGTCAAGATGATTTCCGGTGCCTTCGCAGCAGGAGACCCAAGGCTCTCCATCCTCCTCTCCAACGGGGTCACACTATTCCCCGACCCGTTCTACTGCACCAATACTATGGGTGCCGACAGTTACACTCACTTCGATGTCGTCACCGACGTCACATGTACAGTCTTCAGCGTCGGTGGGAACGCCGGAATTCATGGGTTCAGCTGGTCAGACACATTAACTTCCAGTGATGTGTGCACCGGCGGGTGCGGTGCCGTATCTATTTCTCACATCATAATGGTGCAGGACTCACCACCAGGTACGCTCAACCTTGGACAATTGTCCGCTGGCTGTGCCGTCGTAAAATCGCCCGGCAGCTCGTCGTTCATAATAGGCACTGCCTGCTAAACAGCAGATAGTTCCCAAACTTTTTTTTGTCTGAGTGTCACGCAGATATATTCTCACTTGAGCTGCTAAACAGACTACAACCTACAAAGGAACCGGAAACAACAGGCGAAACATCTTCGGGGACACCACTCCGACTGCGTATCCCCATATCCAAACACTGCTGTCACATCTAGCACTACTTGCTGGACCAATAGATTTACCACCAGATTTCGTAGCCTCCCAACTTACTTGGGATGAAGTGGAAGATACAGCCATTGTCCACTGGAAGATTGTGCTATCTTGGCTACAAGAGATACTGACTGGTATATTTACTGAACTGAGGTCGAGACTTAGGCCCACGCTTTGGCTGCCAATCGGAACCCCACGTCACCCGTCACTGGCCTTATGGTTTCCGAGAGTACTGTACCCAGTTTGAGCAGTTATCGTAACTGCTTGAGAGGGAACTTTACCATTCGCATAGATGCTCTGCCGCCCATCCGAGATACACCACGAACCTGTTTCATCACTGCTGATCTGGAAGCTAGTTTCGTTCGCTTGGGCGGTAGCTGACGCGAACACGACATAGTAATCGTTTTTCGTATCTCCATCCAATAGAGGGTCGACTGCCCAACTTTAAACTGTGAGGCGAACATAATTTTCCTGCAGAAGTACGCTTGCCAGTCTCATTCCTGAATGGAGTTGTCGGGAGAAGCGGTCCCTGAGATGCAGGCTCTATAGATTCTTGAGCGGACTGGGCGTGTGCTCTTGAGCACAACTGTGCTCAGTGAAGCTTCAAGCATTCTGGGCGAATGCTTGAAGTGGGCTGTGGTCACGGGTATACAGCGGCAGTCATGTCCGCGGCGGGAGGACCCCGATGCCAAATAGATATGATCGAAACCAACTCGGTCCACGCTGACCTTGCAGAAGAGTCTCTAAAAGAACGAGGACTATCAGTAAGTCGATACTTATTCCGGAAGTGGTCGTAGGTTTCGGCGTCGCAGACGAATGGAATGTCCGGCTTTCCTTCTATTTTGACTTCGGCGTCAATCACCACCGTAGGAACCACTCTTACACCATACCGCTTGGCAATCGACGGGTTTTCCGACATCTTGTATTCAATCATTTGACACCCAGAGCACTTCCCCGCTTCAATTTGGTCCATGACTGTCCGACAGAGAGGGCAGTTACCGGTGAAGACCTCAATGCGGTGCGGCAAATCGAGAAAACTCCTTGGGCAACTCTTAACCTTAACCAGGTAACTTCTAATCCAAAACACGTCCGCCAACTGCGGCAGGTTTATTCCCTCCCGTGACTTAGCTTAATTGGTGATTAGTTCGACCTACAAGACAACAGGATATTGGTGCCTCATGGTTTTGAGGCTGCTAATGATACATTCTAGTGAATGCTTTAGAGAGAGCGTAGCCGCGGTGGCGTGCACTGCCATTACCGCCGCGATTCGCGAGACTCCTTAGTCCTCTGCCTGCTGCGGAGACGAGAGTCCCTCCGAACGGCGACCATGCTAGAACCAGAGCTATGATGATTCCGAAGACGGCGGCTCCTAAAGTGTACCAGACCCAGTTTGGCATACAAGCGATTCCTGGGATCGGGTGCTGGAAGGGTATCGGGTTCGGAGTGGGTGGTATCAGACATGAGGCTCCCGGAGGATTGACCGGTTGAAGGACGAAGTTGACGACGGTTGTGTCGCCGACCGAGGTGACGACGTTTGTCTGAAAGACCGTTGAGTAGCCTTGGGCTGAGGCGTAGAGTGTGTAGGTGCCTGGTGGAATGTTCGACAGACTATAGTAGCCGTTAGTGTCGGTCTGCAACTCGATCTGTCCGGGTTGGCCGCTACAAGGTGCGCTCAGACCGATGCATGCACCTACTATCGGACTGTACTGGCCTATTATGTTCTTACTCGATCCGTCAACGACTCGGCCTGAGATGAAGCCTGCCGTTGTGCCTCCATTGGGAGGTATGCCCGGATACTGATAGAGCCAGCTGGCCAGACTCTTGGAGCCGATAATGTCATAGATAAGTGGCACGTTGATTACTGTAGGCACCGGGGTTGTTATGCAGCTCGTCAGTGTGCTAATTGTGCAGCTGGCAGTATTTGCGGAATACTGTACCCCGAGACTCTGAGTATCAATGTAGGTGAAAACTTGTCCATAGGTGTTCGCCGCGATCATTTCTGGCATCGTCTTGTTGTTGAGCTGCGACAGATTGACGAGTTGGTCGATAGTTGGCACTGTTGCTGGCCGGGTCAGTCCAGGGTCCTGAAAGATAGGCAGCTGGGTATGAATGCCTTGCACGAAATTACAAGTGTTCTGACCTGTACAGCCCGACGTCTGGATTCCTTGGCCGCCAATCCAGACGCCCACGATCCCATACCAGCAGTTGCCTGAGACGAGGTCGGATTGACTGCACGTAAGTCCTCCAAAACCCACCGAGTTGAGACCGAAACTGATTCTCGTCGATGTTAGAATTGATACCTTGTTGATGTCTGAGACTAACCCAGGGAGAGCACTGGCTAGTGTCCGCATCGGATCGCATTTGCCTATGGCGAAGAACCCGCAGACGCTGACATCGCTGTTACAGACGTTCGCGGAGCCGGAGTTCGTCTTTACGCAGCGGGGCACAATTGCCGGTGGTACAATTTGGAGGGTTAGACTCGTAATCTCTCGGTAGATATACCATGTCTGTTGCGTAACTTGTGTCCCAATCTGGACAAATGTCCCGTTGTATTGTTTGCCGTTCACTATAGGATTTATCACGGTTGTATTGCTTTTCGATGTGATCGACGAGCTTGTTATGCAGGCGGTTACTCCCTCAATGCAGGGCGGGTTGACTGATTGCCCTGCTTGAACAATCTGGTAATCAGTAGTCCAGCAAGCATTGGCCGGCATGTTGCCCTTGTCTGGCGTGGCACCTACAAACTTTGTACAAGTTGGGTCACCAACCGGGGTTGCTGAGGTCAAGAGTATTCCACCAAGCGCTCCGGTTATAGTACCGGACAAGTCGAAACCCCTGACATCCGCACACGACGATGATGTTATGCCCGATGCTAATGGTATGTTTGGAATGCAAGCGTCAGGTATGCCCGAAGGAAGTTTTAGACTCCAAGTGGCCATGTTTATTCCACAAACGATCCCTAGACAGTCGTTGTATACTACGCCTTCGCCAAGCATTCCAACCGGATCGTACAGTGTCCCTGCTGAAACTAGGGAGAGCCCATTGCACAACCCCCCACACGAACCTATTGAAGCCGACTGTGTCTGGATGCCTGAGCGACCGTTCACAATGTATTGGAAGCTGGTCGTACAAGAAGCACAAGGTCCCGGGTTATAGAACGGATTGGTAGGAAATGTAGGTTCTTCACTCTTGACCACGACAACCGGGGAAATATTGCCCCTGACGGTCGCCCAGGAGCTAAGAGCCACTGTCGCGACGAGCAGTAAGGCAAGGCCCGCGCTGTCAAGACTTCTCCTATTCCAACTATGCGCAACGGGACGGTTCGTCAGGGTTTCACCTATCATTGGCGCAAAGCTCTCGCTGGTTTTTCCTGTGTGCTCGTGAACTGGAGCAGTTCCGTGGAATCGGTTTCGCATCTAAACCTCCAGTCGCGGTCCGTTAGAGGATGCCCCAAGAAATACTTCGGACATCTCTCTTGAATGAGTAGCGCGTGGAGAGGATACCGGAGAGCCTCGGGCGTCGGATCTACCATAAAGATCATTATGATCCTTGGTAAGCAAAAAACGAGAGGGGAGCCCGAAAGTCAAGTGTGAAAGTATAGGGTTCACTTGTGGCAGCCTTCGCGATGGAATCCGAGAATCGCGCGAGCCAATAGTATGAACAAAGAGAGCCGAAGATTAGTTCATAAGATGAAGAGGCGCCCAACGATAAGTTAACAGAACCCTAGGCGAGCTATCTTTATCGGTCGAGACAACCATTCCTCCTTCTGAGGAATGATTGGTTGAAAATCAAGAAAACATTGTTAGTGGCTTTGACCAATCTATGTCCGCTAACTTTATCCTGTACAGTGACTAAACCTTACTCAGTGATTGGTTTGACCTACAGAAAAGCCAAACTGTCTTTGACTCATCACAGCCGTCCACATTCATTTCCCTAGTCTGAGATTAGAAGGGTGCGTCTGAAGTTATTTACCTCGCCTGCAGGCATTTTCCGCTCCGTGCCTCCTGAAACATGTTAAGCATGAAGGGGGTAGGCACTGTTATCTTCCAGTATCTGCCCTTCTTTACGGCAACACAGGCTTGTAGTGGGGCAAGTAGCTTGTAGTGCTCAACTTGCTCCATTGAATGGTAGGCTTTGACAATCATCAAGCGGGCCTCACAGAATTTAGTTTATAAATTAACTCTAGTTTATAAAGCGCGAACTGTTGGAGGCCGTTGATGATGACCAGTTCGGACCAAGGGGTCTGGCAACATTTCGGGTTCAGATCAAACCCTCTAGACCCCAGACCGTTGAGCGTATCGCATCAAGATAGGGAACTTATGGTTGGCAGGGACCAAGAAAATCGGAAATTTGCAGCATTGTCCTCCAATGATCATGGTGTTATCATTGTTGAAGGTAACATAGGGGTCGGAAAGACAAGTTTCGTCAACGCAGCCCAATACGACCTTTCGAAACGTGGTTTCCTCCCGTCACATCAGACGATCGAAGTGAGGGAAAATATGGAGCCCTCGAACCTAGTTCTGTCAGCACTTTCAAACCTCGTCTATTCACTTGAAATCTCGAAAGGAAGGGACGCCAACACGAAGGACTTGGCTCTCAGAGAAGGAAAGCAGCTTGTCGCTAACACAGTGAAAGGTGGATGGGGCGGCCAGCTTTCCATCCTGGGGACCGGCGGAGGCGTTCAAAAGCAGGAGACGATAGAGCAGGCACCTACAATAATAATCAACACAGCAGTCCAGAAATTGGACCAATGGATCGAAAGGGCCAAGGAGAAATTCTCCTATCGAGCAGGAATAGTAGTAATCAACAATCTTGATAGGCTCCTCGACCAAGAACTAGTAGAACTCCTCAACAGAGCGAGGGACGTAGCTCTACTGCGCCCTAACATCCTCTGGACCCTAACCGGAAAAATAGGCACGTTCACAACCATAGAGGCTCAGGCTCGGAGGGTGAGCGAGATCATAACAGGCCAACCAATCTTATTGAACCCACTTACGCTCGAAAAAATCCACGAAGCGATCCGTATACGGGTCAAGAAGTTCGCTGCAACAAAAGAAGCAAGGTTCCCCCTTGAAAGCAAGTTCATAGACTTGCTGTACGAAGTCTCCCGAGGCGAGATCCGCTTCATCTTCAAACGGCTTACAGACATAGTCTACGAAGTAGCAGCAGAACTTCCAAGCGTGGAACTAATCCCGTCCGACCTTGCCTTCAAAGTTCTGAGGAGCTTGGCGGAACAGAGACTATCCCAGCTCCCACTTACAGAAAGTGACAAGCGTATGTTGCAAAAGATGGCACAGCACCCCTTTCGAATCAGAGACTACAAAGAGTTCAAGCTTTCAAGCCAGCAGGCCCTCCTGAACAGAGTCAGACGCTTGCAGAAGATGGATCTGCTACAGTCCGAACGGAGAGATGCCAAAACCGTGATCTACAGAACAGTCGCAGATGCTAACATCCTATTCAGAACGGACAAGTAGTCTTTCGAAAGTTATTACAGTCCCGGTTGCGCCTAGTGAACAGCGTAACTCAATTCGCCGATTCATATAGCCGATATTCGCTAACTTGAAACTGACAGCTATCCTTATTCCCTGAAACTCCGAAAAAAAAACTAGTGAGGCCAGTTAAGCTGACTGTCAGAAACCGCGGCCCTTCTATTGTCCGCTAACTTTATCCTGTCCGGTGACAGGTCTATCTCAGTGATTGGTTTGACCTACAAAACAGCCAAAGTGTCTTTGACCAATCATCGCCGTCTACCACGACATAGTCGACCAGCAGATATAACCAATTACGAGTCGTATCTAGCCCGAGAGAATGGGTGCCTTGAAAGCCCCAGTCTTATCGTATAGCTTGGCTATCTTCACGTAGGCCTTGTACGATTCCTTAATCGCGCGAACGTCTTCGATTGTTGCCTTCCGGATGACCTTGGCAGGGGCTCCCACTGCCACCGATCTGTACGGGATTCTTCTGCCTTCCAATAAGATGGACCCGACACCAAGGATTGAATGTTTCCCGATGGTTGCTCCGTCGAAGATTATTGCTCCCGCCCCGATCAGGCATTCGTCTCCAATCCTGCAAGCATGAACAATCGCCCCGTGCGCAACCGTCACCCCTCTTCCAACAATCGCAGCATTCTCGCCCGAGCAGTGCACCACTGCATTGTCTTGTATGCTACAATCGGAGCCTATCCTGATGTAGCCGTAGTCGCCCCTGAGGACCGCACCTGGCCATATGCTTGTCCGGGGTCCGATGACAACATCGCCAATTATCGTACAGTTCGGTGCAAGAACTGCCGATCGGTGGATCCTAGGCTTCTTAGAGCCTAACGGGTATGCGGGCATGCTAACGCCCAACTAGGCTAGTCTTCGGCCTCGTCTTTCTTTTCAGTTTTTTCTTTCTCTTGTTTTGCTTTTGCTTGGTCGACCTTTGCCTGTTCCTTTTCCAATTCCTTGGCCGGAAGCGGTGGCAGACGCGGTTTCTCTGTACCCTCGTAGGTGATCAGGTTCTTGGATTCCAGTATCTGTTGTAGCTTGTTGACGGCGATGCCCACCTGAATCTCTCTTTTTGCTCCCGTGCAGACAAGCTTGCCGCTGGCGAAGAGTAGAATGACCACCTTGGGCTCATCCATTCGATAGATGAGACCTGGAAACTGCTCCGGCTCATACATCGTCTTCTTCAACCCATAAGTGGCCTTCTCGAGGTCGATGTAGCCTCCGAGACCTGCAGAGGCGACAATATTCTGGATTGTAATTTCGGGCTTGCCTAGAATGACAATGCCATCTCTTTTCAATTCGTCGACTACTTTCAGTACGGCCTTCCGCGCCTGGCGCTCGGACTTTGCTCCGGTGCAGACCATTTTGCCGGAACTAAAAATCAACGTAGCTGTCTTGGGTTTCTTTAAACGATAGACCAGTCCGGGAAACTGCTCGGGACGATATTCGACGCCGGGAAAGACTCTGACGATGGCGTTGAGGTCGATTTGCTGTTTGAGTGTCGCAGACGCGACAACGTTCTCGATGTTGATGAAGGCCCTACCTTTGTCTGACAATGGCAGAAGACCGTCCTCTAAGCGAGGGCGAAGTGTCGAGGACTCCAACAATAATTCTAGAAACCAAGATTCTCGCCAGCGTTCACCACGCTGGAATCCGCGCTCTTTATATAGAATATTTAAGCTAGCCCGGTCGCAACGAGAAAAACTGGGGCTCGACCCCATGAGTCAAACCTAGATGTCGCACTAGACGCAAAACCTGCGCCGGAGAGACCGAAGTCTTCGTTTCCTCTGGAACACCGGATGAGGGTGTCTTCTTCCCAGGCTCAGCAACCTCAAATGCAAAGAGGGCAACGATCAGTGCTACGATCACGAGAATTCCTTGAGTCTTGGCCTGGCCGGTGGCGTCATCGTACATGAAGCTGCGGATGTCGAGGATTGCAGCTCCTAGGTATGGTATCGGTATGGTTGCCTGGTAGACCCCAACAACCTGGCTTCCAGGTATCCCACCGTTGGGTTGATCCCATCCGTCTTGGACTCCATTGGCGTCTCCCTCTGTCCAGAATGTGTACTGGTTGTAGATACTAGTGCTGGGCGGATTGACCTTAATCACCCTGTGTACGACCAGATAGTCGGGCGTTGCCGGGTATGGTCTGAAGATAATTATCGTCCCGTTGGTTATTGTTGCCGGGTCTAAGCCCCTTATGACTATGAGCGCTCCTATCTCGAGAGTGCAAGCGTCCGTGTGGAGGGTCGGGTTCAGCCTCTGGCACATGCTACCAGAAGAGACAACCAGGATGGGATACTCTGTATTGAGTGCGAGGCGAATGCCTCCCCATACGGCGATAGCTCCGAGGATTACTACGCCGACTAGAAATAAGCCTCGGGCAGTTTCATTCTTTCTTAGATAAGAGCGGAACTTTCTGATGTAACTACTCAAAGGTGTGACTCTGGCCTAAGCATGTTTTGCTTGGAAAGGACCTATCTCGGCCTCATACTGGATCCGCTTCAAAAACTCTTCCGCAGCCCGAGCCCCTGCAGTGAGGAATTCCTCTCCCCTAGCTGTAATCTGGTAGACCTTTCTTCCTCGCCCCCCCTCAGCTTCCCATACCGCTTGAAGGTAGCCCTTCTCCTCCATTGCATGAAGCAGTGGATAGAGAGTTCCAGCGCTTAGGTATACTTTGAACCGGTCCCGGATCTCCAGGTTGATCTCATATCCCCACCTGGGCTTTGCCTTTAGGAGGCGCAGTATGATGAGGTCAAGATGGTTCTTGACAAGCCGTTCTCGCCAGGCCTTATCGAGATCCTTGTTCATCGGAGCTAGTATTCCTGTTTGTAGTTGATGATAGATGAACGCCTCTAAATGCTTTCCACTAGCTTGAACATGCTGTCATTCTTGAGCATGAACAGACCTTCCGCGAAACTCAGGTGCTGATTATTTTCTATGTTTTTATCGAACGCAGACGTGTCTAACTGTGCTGATTGTCGTCCAAGGTCTTCGACCTACTCCCGAGACCCCTAGCGGAAGCTGTCAAAGAACGAGGATTCCTCAAACCCACTGAAGCCCAAGAAAGGGCCATTCCACCGATTCTGGAAGGCAAGAACGTCCTGTTGATCTCGCCGACTGCGAGTGGGAAAACTGAGTCCGCTATTCTTCCCGTCTTTACGCGGTTCTTGAACGAGGCTGATCGGGGACCTGGCATCAAGATCATCTACATCACTCCCCTTCGTGCACTCAACCGGGACCTCCTTGACCGGCTAGGATGGTGGGGGCAGAAGATTGACCTCAAGGTGGGGGTCAGGCATGGTGATACGGAGATCAAGGAGAGAACCAGCCAGTCCAGAAGCCCACCTGACCTACTCATCACGACTCCAGAAACTCTTCAGGCGATTCTTCCCGGTCGGATACTCCGTCGGCATCTGCGAGACATCCGTTTCCTAATAATCGACGAAGTTCACGAGCTGGCTGAGGACAAGCGGGGGAGTCAGCTTGCTATTGCATTGGAGCGGCTGCGCTGGATCGCGCAGAGAGAGTTTCAGATGGTCGGGCTGTCCGCAACAATTGGATCACCCGAAGTGGTCGGAAAATTCCTGGTGGGCGAAGGAAGACCAGTCGAAATCATTCACATTCCGGTCGCACGGCGGATGAAGCTTGAGATCGTCTCACCAGAACCTACAGGCGAGGACGTCCGACTTGCCGGGAAACTGTTCACCCACCCAGAGGTAGCGGCCCGGTTACGCGTCATGAAGGGAATGATCAACGATCACAAGTCGGTTCTTCTGTTCACTAATACTCGCGCAAACGCCGAGGTCTTGGCCAGCCGGTTCAAAGTCTGGGACGTCGACTTTCCAGTCTCCATACATCATGGCAGCTTAGCAAAGCTCTCGAGGATCACCGCCGAGAGAGCGTTGAAGGACGGTGAGATCAAAGGACTAGTCGCAACGTCTAGTCTTGAGCTGGGAATTGATGTAGGAAGGATCGACTACGTCATCCAGTACATGAGCCCACACCAGGTCACACGGCTCATCCAGCGAGTCGGACGATCTGGCCATAGCGTTGGCAAGATGGCTGATGGCATCATCATAACGATGGACTCCGACGACACGCTAGAGGCAATGGTCGTGGCCCGGAAGGCAAAGAGCGAGGACCTAGAAGATGTTACGGTTCCGGAAAAGCCGCTCGACGTATTATGCCATCAGATCGCTGGATTATTGATCCAGAACCGCAAATGGTACTACTCTGAACTGCTGGATATTCTCAAGAAAGCGTACCCGTACCGCAACTTGACGGAGGAGGACGTTGCGGCCGTAACCAACTATATGCACTCCCGATTCCCACGCCTAGGATGGGTCTCACAACAAGACAAAGTCGTCATGCGACCCTCAAGAGTCAAGGACCTGTACCGATACTACTTCAACAAACTATCAATGATCCCAGACGAGAAACAGTACCTCGTCATTGAGCAAGAAACCGAGACAGCCATAGGCGTCCTTGACGAGGCTTTCGTCGCGGAATACGGCCAGCCAGGGACCAAGTTCATCGTTCGCGGTACCCCTTGGATGATGCAGAGCATCAGAGGAGACAAGATCTTCGTCCGTGGAATCTCCGACCCAACAGGCGCGATACCTAGCTGGATCGGCGAAGAAATTCCAGTGCCATTCCAGGTCGCCTCGGAAGTTGGAGAGTTACGACGTATTACCGAGGAGGATTACAGGAATGGAAAGAGTCTCAAGGAGATTAGCCAAAAACTCACCGAGAGATATCCCGCCGACGAGAAAACAATTCGCCGCGCCCTCACAGAGACGTACGACCAGTGCGAAGAAGGGTTGCCGGTCCCAAGCGACAAACTTCTCACAATCGAAGAATGGGACGATTTCATAATCATAAACTCACATCTCGGGACCCTCGTCAATAGAACCCTAGCACGTCTCGTCGGCCACTTGCTGTCAGATGAGTCAGGAGTCAGTATCGGGATCCAACAGGATCCCTACAGAATAGTTCTCCAGACGATGGGACAGGTAGACGCCGAGGACGTGCAGAAGATTCTGCAGAGGCTCGCGGGCAACGATGTGACAGAGCTAGCAGTGACCGCGTCAAAGAGGACTGGTCTCTTCAAGAGGCGACTTGTCCACGTGGCGCGAAGGTTTGGCGCGATTTCGAAATGGACCGACTTCAGCAGCATCACGTTACGTCAGTTGGCGAAGAGTTTCGAGGGCACCGTCATCATGGACGAAGCAGTCCGAGAAACTCAGGAGAAGGACATGGACGTTCCGCACACTCAGGAAGTCTTGAAGGCAATTGCTGCAAAGGAGATCGCGGTCAACACGGTCAAGGCTAGTGGCGAGGCAACCCCTATCGCCCGCATTGGGCTGGAGAGGATCAGTAGGAAGACTGACATCATCCCGACCGAGAAGCTGAACCAGATTCTGGTTGGATCGGCGAAGGCTAGGATTCTGAACGAAGTCAAGACCCTGGTCTGCACGAACTGCTGGAAATATGTTGAGATGCGAAGAGTGAAAGAAATTCCTCTTATTGTAAAGTGTCCTGAATGCGGATCGAAGCTAGTTGCTGCGCTCGGGATTGCTGACGAGGACATGAGGAAGGTAATCATGAAGAACGGAACCAGGCTCTCCGAGAGAGAGAAGAGTCTAGTTTCGAAGGCCGAGGACACAGCCAAGCTCGTCGACCGATATGGCAGACTTGCAGTGTACGCTCTCGCGGGTCGAAGAGTGCAACCTGAAGCCGCAGGAGACATTCTTCGAAAGCATCACAAGCCTACCAACGACTTCTTCGAAGCGATAATGGAAGCCGAACGGGAAGCGCTGAAGGAACGCTTCTGGTAGCCGAGCAAACGTCGAAGAACTAGCCTGGCGATTACGCTCTACAGCGGAGTCACTGGTCCACCGCGTTGCTCATTCCATTGCCGTTATTCTTAATCGCGAAAACGGCAACGAGAGTGCCGAGCTTGAAACGAGACCCTAGACATGTAACAGCTTCAAGGTAAACTCGAAGGCATCATTAGTCCTCCCCGACTTGTAGAGTCTGAGATACTTGACGAGTTCGTCTCGATCGACGGGTCCGAGAATTCTGATGACCTTTCTCGAGAATCGGCCCGAGAGCAGGATGTACTGAGCTAGAGAAGTGAAATTGTTGACTCGGCGCATCAGACTCGCACTCTCATAATCCAAGATCCAAGGATGATCTCCGTTGGAGACGAGAACGTTCTTGTGGGCTCGACTGAGTTCCCCGTGGTCCAATCCGTAGGCGTCCAGCCTGACGCATTGTTCTAGCAGTGCTTTGACCGTCGCCTTGACTCGCGCCTTCCTGCCTCGACCCTTCAAGCTCGAAATCCATAGCGGAAGTAGTTGCCCTTCCAAGAACTGCATCTGAAGGACATCCTCAGATGAGCCTAGACATTCCGGTCCAATCCCGGCCTCGTTGGCTGCCCTCATCATCTCTGCTTCGTGAATCATGCTTCTTCTTCGAGAATCGGTTCTCCGAATCTTCACCGCAACTCGACGATTATCGGCGATGCCTCGAAAGACTAGACCGACGACTCCTTTGCCCAAGACCGATAGCTTTCCCATTCTCAATGGGCCTTGAAACTCGAGACCCTCGATTCCAAGACTCTTCAGCTGTAGAATCCTTGACTCGACCGATTCATCACCGGGATTTGGATATGCGAGAAGGTCCCTGTACGGTTTCTTCGAAAGATCTTCGAGCGGAACTAGGACGGACCCGTCTTCAACCATGAAGGCTTCGCCTCCAAGAATTCCCAGAGAGACTTGTCAAATCCCTTCCTCCCAAGCAATAACAGAACCTCGCGGTCTTGTAGAACTTTAACGCTCTTCCGGAACGACTCGCCCAACTGCTTAGGAAGGGAGAGACCGTAAGCCTCCTCTCGGGCTGCTGTTTTGACAAGATCTCTGATCGATAAGATTCTGCGCTTCCTCTCGACCATCCATCTGTCAGCTTCGATCCAAGGCCCGCGAGCCGTGTTACGATCAGCCAAGTGCTTCTCTAGGAACGACATGCTATCTTCGCTCTTCGAGACGGGCGGGCCTTTCTGAAGCCTCACTGCTGGTTGCGTCGTTAGACCAGCCTCGAACAGGATGGCGCTCTCTTTCGTCTCGTCGCTCCAGAGCGCCGATCTGTAAGGGCTGAATTCTTCTCGGGCCATTATGTCTAGCAGGCTCCGTTCCAGCTTCATGAGCTGTCCCCAGAGAACATCAGGGACTAAGACTGGGTGCTTGAAAGTGATCGCCGATATTTCGTGACGAGTATCATCTATCCGTTTTGCAAATTGTTGCCGGGTCTTTGGCTTGAACTCCGGTGGAAAGAAGTACCACGTTCCCGGATTTCGGAGAAATTGGCGTCCTGCGGCGACGAAACTCCAGAGTTTGTCAGGTCTTACAGCCGCTGCCAGGTTACGATTTGGGTCCACCGGGTCAATTACGACAAGGTCGACGCTCGGATCTTTCTCTTTTGGAGAGACTATTCCTTCGGGCTTACCTATCTCGAGGAGCGTGCCCTTGGTCCAAGAGGAGGCGTGTCTGAGCGTCTCCATGAACGATTGATAATACAAGACCAAAGTGTCAATGAGCATGCCGCTGAAACCTCCAATCTTGATCTCCGCGCCATAGGTCCCGATTCCTTTCGCGAACTTCTTCAGTAGACGAGCTTCCCGACGAAGATCGGGCGTAAGGTGCGTCTGCATGAATTCAGTATGATAGGGGGTTCTGTCAGTCGCACTCTTCCACTCGCCCTTCTTCACATCATAGGAGGGAACAATATTCACGCGGACTCCGCGGACACGAAACTCTAGAAAGGGATGTTCCGCGTACCGTTCTATCACTCGATAACGCGAGAAATATTTTCGCAAGGTTGGGAAAACCTTCTCCACCCACTCATCCCTCTCCATCGTAGCAGGGAAACGAGCGAAGATGTCCAGATCAGCTTCCTGGCTAAGCCAAGTACCTCTCGCGAAAGATCCCTGCGGACTGACTTTGGCCTGAATCCCAGAGGTTGCAAGGACATCCTCAACCTCGCGCTGAATCGTCTGCGATAGTCCAACCATCTTCTGTAGTTCCTGATCGCTTGGAACGATCTTCTTGGCGACCTGTTGCAGGACAATCTCGGGCAGTTGAGGCAAGCTGGTCTGACTCGATTTACTTGCGTGCAGGAACTTCGAAGAGAGTTGAATACTTTGGTCCGGACGGGGAGAGAACGCTCTGTTTGAGCCTAACACTTTCCACCGGGAAGGTTCCGAAGCTTTCATCAGTTAGATGCCCGAGGAATGCGGCGATTTCGTCCCGTTTCCGCGATGACTTTACCCTGGCGGCAGTAATGTGGGGACTGAACGGTCGGGTCTCACGGCTGAAACCTAGCAGGTGGAGAATCTTCTCAGTCTGCTCATAGATGAGTTCAACTTGACTCCAGCCTTCGCCAACTCCTACCCAGATGACATTCATCCGCTTGAGGTTCGGAAACGCTCCAGCGCCTTTGATCTCGAGGGAGAATGGTGGAAACGTCACTTTTGCAAGAGCTGCCTTGACTTCCTCAAGTTTCCCCGCGTTGACATTTCCTAAGAATTTCAGCGTCAGATGAATGTTCTCTCTCTCGACAGGTTTCAAATCTCCACCTAAGGATAAGAGCGATGACATGACAGACTCGACCTTGGAGAGGATTCGCTCGTCGTCGACGTCGACCGATACGAAGCTCCGAATCTGATCGTTTGACAAAGCTACGTCTGATGCTTCAAGATGCTTGCCTTAAGGACTCGGACCCCAGGTATCGTCCATTTCCAGTTCATCGTAGGAAAAAAGTGAAGATTGCCAGGCGCAATCCTTATCGACGACACAGGCAAATCTCGTTAGATGTTTTGCGTCTGACCAGACTACTAGTAATCTTGATTATGGTCACGATCCCAATTAGTCTGATAGCAACCGCGACGTCAACTTACCATACCCAGACAAGCTCTTGGGGACCAGACCCCGAGTATTGCGGCGCATTTGGAGAGACGATGCGCTCGGGCTTTCCGTTCTATTGGCGCACTGAGTCGCAGCTTCTTGGCATAACAGCTAGGACTTGTACGATCCAATTTCTCGGCGACTCCGTTTCGTATGACTGGAACGCTTTCCTGCTTGACACCGTTTTCTACCTCGCATTATGCTATGCTGTAGGTTTCTTGTATCTAATTTCACGTTCGCGATTGAAGCCCTACAGTGATTCTGTCTCAACGCGACAAATCGACTGATACCCCACAGGGTTGGTTGTTGCTCTTGATTGGGAGTTATCATGAACGACCAGACAACCGTGGACCATGAGTGGGCTCATCCCGCAGGATGATTCTGACAACAATCCGCTTAAACGCGATTAAGAGCTATAACTGCCTCGCTTGTCCAAGCGCGCGAGAAACATCATTGCAATCGACGAACCCACAGAAGACAGTGCTGGTTATTGTTGGAATGCCTGGCGCGGGTAAGAGCCTTGCTTCGAGCGTGATGAAGGCGCACGGCCTCCCAGTCTTCGTCTCTGGAGATATCATTAGAGCAGAGGCGCGGAAGAGGAAACTGAAGTTTACTCGAAAGAATCTCGGAGAGCTGATGCTGAAGATTCGAAAAGAGGAAGGTATGGGGGCGGTTGCGAAGAGATTGGTTCCATTAGTTGAGAAGGAAAGTGGGGAGTTTGTTGTCTATGAGGGTGCGAGAAGCGTTGAAGAGGTCGATGAGCTTCGCCGGAAATATGGTGTCGTTGTGATTGCTATCAACGCCTCTCCCACGGCTCGATTCCAGAGGCTTCAACGTCGGGGACGGTCGGATAAACCGCGAGGATGGGCCGACTTTGAGGAACGTGACAATCGTGAGCTTGGTGTTGGGATTGCGAAGCTTATTGCGTTGGCAGATCGGACGGTTGAGAATGAAGATACTAAGGTTGATCTCAAGAGGAGAACTAGACGGGTACTCCTAGTCCTGAAACAGAGAAAATCCTCGTAGTCGCCGAGGCCGAGATCAAGCCGACAGAGAATCCAGAGAAAGTCAAGAAGGCTATCACGAGCCTCTTCTCCGGCGAGATCATAACCGAGGGCGAAGAGAACGACTATGGCCTGGCTAGACTCAAGGGAACTAGCCGCGAGTCGCTTGAAAAATTCAGGATGATCATCCAGCGAGATAGAATACGCGCCGCTGCACGATCCCAATTGTTCAAGGGTAAAGAGGAGAGCAGAATCATCGTATTTCTGAACAAGCAAGTCGCGTACGTCGGACACGTATCCTTCTCAGCTCCAGAAGGAGAGTCCCCGCTGGGACCCATTCGTCTGGAGATACAGACGGCGGACCCTGTCAAAATCATCGACTGGCTGACTGGGGGACCCATGCGACGGCAAGATACCTGAAGCGGGTTCTTGCCAATGACAGCCTTGACGAATCAAGAGTAAGCTCTGATCCATTCAAGCAGTTCAAGCGGTGGCTGCGAGAGGCAGCCGGCAGGCGTTCACCTCTACCTGAGACTATGACGCTAGCAACCGCCACAAGATCGGGACGACCGTCAGCCCGCACCCTCCTGCTCAGAACATTCGACAATTCTGGATTCGTGTTCTACACCAACTACTATGGAAGGAAAGGCAAGGAACTGGCGGAGAACCCTCAGGCTGCCCTAGTATTCTACTGGCCTAGGCTAGGCAGACAGGTTCGAATAGAAGGAAGAGTGGTCAAGGTTTCACCGAGAGAATCTGACAGTTATTTCAGCAGTCGTCCGCGGGACAGTCAACTGTCCGCTTGGGCTTCCCAACAGAGTCGCGTTGTCCGCGACCGACTGTTTCTCAAGGAGAGTGTGAAGAGGTTTGGTGAGAAATATCTGGGCAAAGTTCCGCGCCCGCCAAACTGGGGCGGCTACCGACTTCGACCGACGATCTTCGAGTTTTGGAAGGAACGGCCCGGCAGACTACACGACCGATTGCGTTACAGACGCTCGAAGGGACGATGGATGATAGATCGATTGGCACCATAGCCAACGTGTTTTACGAATTTAGACGCTGTAGCATTCTACTTTAGTTGTTTCAATGATAGTGTCTGGAAATCCTTCGGTACGAGCGTCTGTTTGAAGATTTTCCGAGCCTCTTTCAACAACACAGAATCGTCCCTAGTCACAGCGCTAATGTGAACAACTGCCAGACGCTTCGCCTTCGCATCCTTCGCTAACTGTGCCGCTTCGCGTGCGGTAGAATGGTAGTATTCTTGGGCCTTGGGACGTCTCTCCTCCGCAAAACCGCCGTCGTGCATTAGCAGGTCAGCCCCTTTCGATAGTCGCTTAACCGACTCGGCTGGTCGCGTGTCTATTGCGTAGACGATCTTCAGTCCGGGCCGAGGAGGATCGACAACATCGTTCGGTCGAACCTCTTTCCCGTCTACCTTTACGGCCTTTCCATGCTGCAGTTCTCCCCAGAGCGGACCTTCGGGTACTCCTAGTCGCTTAGCCTTCTGTGGGTGGAATCGTCCGGGACGTTCTTTCTCCTCAATCGAATAGGCGATGCAAGGAATATCGTGCTTCGCTAGGGTCGTTCTGATGAGATACTCGCCCCTGTCAACTTCGTCTCCGGGGCTGAGTTCTTTGGGTCTCACCTGGAAATTGGCTGGATACCCTAACGGTTTGTAGATCAGGTTCAGGAATTTCAACAAACCTTTAGGTCCATACAGGTCCAAGGGCTTGTCCCTCGCCAGAGAGGACATCGTCTGCAACAGCCCGGGCAGTCCGAGAATATGGTCGCCGTGAAGATGGGAGATGAGGATTACCGTGGGTCTGTTGAATCCGAGCCCCGCATGCATCATCTGTCTTTGAGTGCCTTCACCGCAATCGAGTAGAATGAGTTCCCCGTCTCTGCGCAGTGCTACGCTAGGCAGCCCTCTCTCCTTAGTTGGCAGGCTTCCACCTGTCCCGAGGAAAACCACGTCGATCCCTCCTGACATCAGTTAGCCTCCAGCACTAAGATCTCACGAGTTAGGCTTCGGTGCACATAGACTTCGTGCCTGTCTACAACCTTGAACCCTGAAGATTCAGCAACGTCAGGTGTTTTCGTACCCACAGGCGATGCGACCACCGCTCTCCGCCCTTTAGACAAGATGGAATGTGCGTCGGGGAGAAAGTCCTTGAGAATGTTCCGTGTTGTTGATTTCAGCGTAGACGCTCCAGTACCGTATGGAGGGTCCGTTGCAATAGCATCGACTTGTCTGACTGGAAGATGGCGGGCATCTCCTCTAACCAATCCTAGCGGGTCCATTCGAAAGTGCTTGAGGTTCCTCCTGGATCCTCTGGTCATTCGTCTCAGCGCATCAACCCCCACAACATGACATCCCAAGAGACTTGCCTCAAGCAGAATACCCCCTACGCCACAGAACGGGTCCAAGAAAGTTGACCCGGGCACTGCGTGGGACATGTTCACCATTGAGCGCGCGAGCTTAGGGACCATTGTGCTGGGGTGGAAAGACGGTCTCATCCTGGGCCTACGATCGGCCACAAACACATCGGGACGCCGATGCGCAATCAGGCCTAGATGAAAATAGGGTCCAGCGAGGAGACCGCGGAACTGGCGCTGAGGATTCTCCAAGTCCACCTTTGCATTGGTGATCTTATTCATGAGCCACCCCAAATGTCCCTCCAGCTTGACCCTCGGAATTTCTTTCGAGACACCTCCGAACCGAAGAACTCGAATGCTGAAACTTTCGTCAGCTTGAAGAAAACGCGGGAGGTCGGATGACTTCACAGCATCATCGATTTCTTCCAACGTAGTGCCTGAATGAACAATTTCTTCACCGACCTCATCCATGAACGCGCCTCGATCCGCGATCGTTTTCACAGCATGAATGTCAGCATCAATTTCGACAAGTTTGAAGAAGGATCCCGCGATCTTGAACGGAATCCGATTCGCGTCAAGGATCGCGCTCATTTCTGCGAGTGGGAGTGTTGGATGCTCACCCGACAAGATCACGAAGACTCTTGTCGGGTCGCTCATGTCGATTGGCGAGAGTGAACAAGTATATACGGAACCGCTTGGCTGGATTCCATTTCTAGCTAGGGAATAGCAGGATGAAGCGATCTAAGGGAATTCGAAACAGGAACCGGACCCTTCTTCGCAGAAAGCCCCGAGACAAGGGTAAGAATCCCTTGGGAAGACTTCTCATCCCATACGCTCCTGGACAGATGGTCACGATCTCAATCAATCCTTCCGTGCAGAAGGGCATGCCCCACCGGAGATATCACGGCCGCGTAGGCACGATAGCAGAGAAACGCGGAAGAGCATACGTCATTGAGGTGGCCTCAGGCAAATTCCCACGACTCATAATCGCAAGACCTGAGCACATCCTCCCGATGAAGGAGACTCAGTAATGGCACGGAAGATCGTCGAGGAGAAGGTCATCACCAACTCCGAGGCCAAAGCTGTTCTCGAGAAGGTCAAGGAGGAGGAGCTGGGCGAGTTTCAGCGCCGGACCCTCGACTTTACCCGCAGATTCACCAAGTTGCCCGCCGATCGCGCCGCCAAGTTGGTTGAAGAGTTATCCTCGAAGCTTCAGCTTGACCGAAACGACGCGATTCAAATAGTCAACACACTCCCTCAGAGCGTCGAGGAACTGAGGGCTGTTCTGACCGTAAAGGGTCGTTTCGTAAGCACTGAACAGCTGAACGGAATTCTCGAGATAATGAAACGCTACACCTAATCGGCTACCGAAATCAAATTAAGCAGATACCGTACCATTTTGAATGACTAGAGTTGGCTCTCCGCTCCCCCAGACGCCACGCGTATGGAATCGAGAGACTAGTTTGTAGAATCTTCTAACAAGGAGCACGGAGAAGAGCCATTCTTGGCAATACACGAAGACGAGTACATACAGAGAAGACATGTCTACGAAGAATACGCCTACGTCCTAGACTACCTTCCCTACGGAAGATCCTCCGACAAATCACGACACCTAGTAGTTCCGACCGTCCAGATAATGGGCGAACAATTCTTCACTCTCCTAGAAGCAGAACTGAAGGTAGGAGCAACGGTAGTAGTTGAGGAAAGAATCTACATCGGCAGAGATCGAAGGGAGAAAGTTGACAGGATCATCAGCAGAATAAACTATGACCAACTAACCGCAAACGCGAAGGCCGAAGTCGTCCCCCTTATCGACGAGCTCGTAAAGAAACAAGAGAAACGTTTTGTCGATTTCTTCAACAACTCGCAACCAGTAACCCCGAGAATGCACTCCCTAGAGCTCCTCCCCGGTATCGGAAAGAAGTCGATGTGGACCATAATCAACGCGAGAGAGAAGAAGCCATTCACCAGCTACAAGGACATCCAAGACCGGACCGGTCTGACGGATGTGCGGAAGATCATAGCGAAACGAATTCTCGAAGAGCTAAGCAGCGAAACCAAGTACCGGGTCTTCACAAGGACAGTATGATATTGTGGGACCACATGATCCTTACCGACCTTCGAAGAGACTAGGACAGAATTTCCTCCTCGACCCAACCATCGCATCAGACATCGTCTCAAGCATCTACCCATCGCAATCGGACACGGTCCTCGAACCTGGACCCGGACACGGCGCCCTAACCCGGTTGTTGCAGAAGAAAGCTGGAAAGGTGATAGCCGTCGAGAAAGATCCGGTTCTGGTACGAGAGCTAAGGGAGACCTTCAGAGACCACTCCAACGTGGTTATAGTTGAAGGAAACATTCTGAAGACCAATCCGTTGCCTGATTTCAACAAGCTAGTCAGCACCCCGCCATACTACCTGTCCTCGAAGCTCGCCCTCTTCCTATCGAAAACAAGGTTCGACATCGCAGGCATTGTCTTCCAGAAGGAATTCGGTGAAAGACTACTTGCAGACCCAGGGACGCGGGAATACGGAAGACTAACCGTCTCAGTCCGAAGAAGATTGAAAATAGAGAAGATCAGAGAAATCTCGCGTACAGCATTTCGGCCGAGACCGAAAGTTGACTCAGTACTTCTGGGACTGACTCCGAAGGAGAGCTTGAGAGAACTCGATGAGCGTTTGTTCGAAGAAGTCGTGAGGGGCGTCTTCACTCAACGCCGAAGACTGCTTCGTGGGGCACTGCTCCACTTTCTGACAAAGAAGCTCGGACGCGAGGTTGGAAAGAGGGTCAGGGCCGAGATTGTTTTTCCGGATGTGAGGGTCTATCAACTCTCGATAGCCCAACTTGAGGACCTCACCGTACAGCTTTCTCCCAGACTGGCAGGCAAAATCGCTTCAGAAGAGAAGGATGACAACCAGGTCAACGGCAATGATATATGACAGCGAGAACCGACGCCTGGTAAGTGGTTTCGTGTGCCCATAACCGACGCGATGAAGAAGCAGCTTGCTCAAAAACACAGGCTGTTCTTCAAGATCTGTCGGACCTGTGGGTCAAGAAACTCTCCCAACGCCTACAGATGCAGGCGCTGCCGTGGGGACAATCTTCGCTGGAAGAAACGAGAGCTGGGTGCCAAGTAGACCATGATTACCGAACTGGAGCTTTCGCCCCTTTATTGGACTCGAATCTCGGCCCTTTGACGCTGCAATAGCCGCGGCAATTCCGACGGCACTTCTGCGACTAGAACTCCTACTTCTCTGAACCTATTCATTTTCGCATCGGCTGTCCCCTCTGTCCCTGTTATGATCGCACCAGCGTGTCCCATTCTCTTTCCTGGGGGGGCAGCTCTTCCGGCCACGTATGCGGCTACAGGCTTAGGATAGTGAGTCTCGGCAACGTAGTTAGCAGCATCTTCTTCCGCCGATCCTCCAATCTCGCCTATCAAGACGACAGCACTGGTCGACTTGTCATCCCGGAACATCTTGAGAACATCGACGAAGTTCAAACCCGTAACCGGGTCTCCTCCGATCCCCAGACAAGTCGACTGCCCGATGCCCGCGTGAGTCAGATATGACGCGATTTCATACGTCAGCGTCCCGCTCCTAGAAGCTACTCCTACACCTCCAGCACTGAAAACATCGCCAGGCATAATCCCAAGCTTTGCTTCGCCTGGCGTAATTACGCCGGGAGTATTAGGCCCGACAATCGTCGCTCCGTGCTCTTTCGCATAAGCCATTAGCACCAGGCTGTCACGAGCAGGAATCATCTCCGTAATTATCACGACAGGGTTTAGACCCGCATCAATCGCCTCCATTCCAGCCTCCTTCGCAAAAGGAGCTGGAACGAAGATGATCGACGCGTTCGCATCATTCTTCTCCAGAGCGGACGCAACTGTGTCAAACACCGGAAGCCCTTGAGTGACTGTTCCGCCTTTACCAGGAGTTACCCCCGCGACGATCTGGGTTCCATAGTCGAGCATCAGCCTAGTATGGAACGAGCCTTGGTTTCCTGTAATGCCTTGAACGATGGCGCGAGTGTGCTTTCCGACGAGCAGTGTCATTTCTTAGGATACCTTCCCGGCGACAACAAGTTGTGCGGCCTCGTCCATTTTTTCGAGAGTGGTAATCCCGACAGAGTTCAGAATTTTCTTTCCTTCCTCGAAGTTGGTTCCTTGCATCCTAACTACCAGAGGCTTCTTCAAGCCCATGACCTTCTTCACATCAAGAATCCCTTTAGCGACCTCATCACATCTAGTGATTCCGGCAAGAATGTTGACGAAGACTCTCGTCACCTTGGGGTCTCCCTGAATTATCTGGAGAGCCGTCGCGACGTGCTCGGCGTTAGCTCCCCCGCCCACATCGCAAAAGTTCGCAGGTTTACCTCCATAGTGATTGACCATGTCTAGGGTCGCCATGACTAATCCCGCTCCATTTCCCATGATTCCAATATCGCCATCAAGCTCTACAAACGCCAGACCGTTTTCGCGAGCTTTCGCCTCCAGAGGCGTCACTTCGCCACTAGGTTCCTTTGCCCGTTCCTGAAATTCTGGATGGCGAAAGAGACTGTTGTCGTCTACTATGACGCGAAGGTCCGCGGTGACGAATTTTCCATCATTGGTCTCAACTAGCGGATTGCTCTCAACAAGTTCAGCATCATAGATGACAGACAAACGATACAGATTTGAAAGAAGATCAGTCAAAGAGTTTAGACGTTGACCTGCGTATCCGAGCTTCAAGCCAACCTGTCTTGCATCGTATGTCCGCATACCGAAAACAGGGTCTAGGCGATGATGCAGAATTTTTTCCGGACTCTGCTTCGCCACATCTTCAATATCGATTCCACCCTGATCTGACGCAAGAACCGTCTGGCACTTGTTCGCCCGGTCCAAGACTATGCTACCGAAGAGTTCCTTCTTGATTGCTAGCTTCTGCTCAACTAGGACCTTCTTCACTTTCTCTCCTTTGATCGTCATGCTGAGAATCTCGCTCGCCCGGTCACGCGTCTCGTCAGGCTTGGTGCCGAACTTGATTCCTCCAGCTTTTCCTCGGCCGGCCACTAGGACCTGGGCTTTGATGACAACCTCGCCACCAATCCGCTTGTGAATGTCTCTGGCCTCATCGGGCGTCGAAGCCAGCCCTCCTTTTGGTGTGTTGATTCCAAGGTTTTGAGCGAGGGACTTGGACTCGTACTCGAATAATTTCATGAGTTTCCCGGATGATTTTCACTCCGGACTAGCAGAGTATTTGGCTATTATCCCAGACTTACCGTAACCCATTTATTATCCCGGAGCCACCTGAAGCCAAGCTGTCGGGCGGCCGACAGGATCAGAATCCTTTGGATAAATTCAGCGTCTCGAGAAAGCGACAGAGCAATAGACGACCCTCTACGTCGACGTTATCAAATGCGGGGCTGAGGAAGCCTTGGTGAAGACAGTCCTTGACAACTTTTGCGTAAAGAGCGGCATTTTCTGTTCAAGATGCGAAGAGAAGCTCAAGAAAGGCCAGATCTCAGACCTCGACGTTAGGGTAATTAGAACAATTACCGAACTTGAGAAGGAGAATCCGACACTCCAAGATGTCACCTTCCACAAAGCAGTCGAAGCAGGGGACATCATGGCCCTTATGGTCGACCGGAGAGGGATGGACACTTTCCTCTCATCGGGTGCCAAACTCGCCAAATCCCTTGGCGACCGCGTCGGAAAGAGGGTCCGAGTTCTCAACTTCGGCGGAGACGAGCGCGGATTCCTCGAGGACCTGTTCACCCCCTTCTCAATTCTAACCATCAATACAATCTGGCTCCCAGACGGAAGCAGGGAGACCAAGGTCATACTGAACGGCCGAAGACCACGGAGAAACCCTCTAGACTTTGAGGTAGTGAAGAAACTCGCCCGAGAACTCAAAGGTCTTACGCTACGAATAGAGTTCGAAGACTACTGACAGCTCCTTGGAACAACCCACCCACGACAGCCAAGTAGTCGTAGTCGGAGCAGGCGTGGCGGGATGCCAGGCCGCATTCGAAGCATCCAGGAATGACGCGAAAGTAGTCCTTCTAGAAGAACACCCACAAGTCGGCGTTCCCAGCCACTGCTCTGGAGTAGTCAGCGTCAATGGACTATCGCTGCTAGGACTAAAGCCGGACCCCATATTCACACAGCGAACGATTCAAGGAGCCATATTCAACCCACCGAAGGGAGACCCGGTCGAAGTAAGGACAAAGGCCCCGGTCGCGGTCATAATCAACAGGATGCGATTTGACCAATACCTCGCCAAGAGGGCGGTCGCCGAAGGCGTAACACTTCATACCAAGACCCGAGTATCGAAATTCGAACGCTACCCCACCGGCGGCGTCGGGCTCTCAATCCAAAATGGACCCAGATACAAAGGAGAGATCATCATCGACGCCAGCGGTGCAGGCAGCCGACTGCCAGAACAAGCGGGACTGCGAACGCCAGACTGGACCCAACTACTCCCAGGCCTACAATACGAGCTAACCGAAACCAGGCAACAAGGAGACATGGTCGAGCTCTTCTTCGGAAACCACCGCGCACCCGGGTTCTTCGCATGGAGCATTCCCACAGGCGACCACAGTGCCCGAGTCGGACTTGCTTGCCGAAAAGGGAACGTCAAGAAGCTGCTTGACGATCTGGTCAAAGACAAATGGCCAAAATCCATCGTTGACGCCACGAAATCAGGATCCGTCCTTGTATCCGGACCCATTGACAAATGCTGGTCGGAAGATTTCCTCGTTGTTGGCGACGCAGCGGGACAGGTCAAGCAGACTACTGGCGGAGGGATTGTGATAGGAGGCTGCTCCGGAATGCTGGCAGGGGAGGCAGCGGCTAAAGCTGTCAGTGCACCACGCGAACAGCGTTGGAAGTTTCTCATGCAGTACGATCAAGAATGGAGGGACAAGTTCGCATCCGACTTGAAGAGAATGGGCATCGCCCATCGTCTGTTCGCCGGACTATCTGACGAGACTCTAAGTCGATTGTTCGAGGCAGTTAGGGACCATCTTCCCGAGATACAGGAGTATGCTGACATGGACTTTCAAGGCAAGATCATCTCTCACATGCTACGTAAGAGAAAATTCGTCGCCCTCCTACCTCGAGTCGCCTTCGATAGTGTGAAATCGATATTCTCCTAGGAAAGAGAGCAGGCATCGGATTTCAATCTGGTTTAAGAAGCGCCTCATAGCTGACGTCGCCGACCAAGTTTTGAAAGTCCTTGTTGTCGGCTCTGGAAAAGTTGGCTCAGAAATCGCCAGAGACTTAGCTCGATCATCAGAGGTTGATTCTGTAATTGTCGCGGACGCTCAGTCGAAGAATCTGAAAAACGTACGAGGACATGAAAAGATCCAGACTCGCCGCCTGGACATTTCTCAGAGAAAACCCCTCCTCGCTACGATGCGCAGTGTCGATCTCATCTGCGGAGCACTTCCGGGAAGGCTAGGGTTTCAACTGATGACCCACGCTGTAGAAGCACACCGTGACCTCGTCGACATTTCCTACACTCCTGAAAACCCGTTCAAACTTCACAACAAAGCCCGCGACCAAGAGAACATCATAGTCCCACAATGCGGGGTTGCACCGGGGTTCACCAACATGTGCGTTGGTGACGCATCTCGCAGGCTAGGGACCATAACAAAGGTTCGAGTATTTGTGGGAGGCTTGCCGCAAAAACCGACACCACCGCTAAACTACAGAATCGTCTTCTCCCTGGAAGACGTGATCAATGAGTACTCAAGGCCGTCAAGAATCATAGAAAATGGTAAGGCGAAGCTAGTCGACGCACTGTCCGGCCGTGGATTCCTCAATTTTTCCGGAGTCGGAAGATTAGAGTATTTCATCACTGATGGACTTGGATCTCTTCCGAGAAGCTTCCCAAATGTACGTGAAATGTACGAGTACACGCTGCGGTATCCAGGCCATGCGGAAATGATGAACACTCTTCGAATCCTCGGATTCTTTGACAAGGAAGAAACTCAAGTCAACGGCTTTGCTATCGCACCTCGGAAACTCTCGATAGCTCTGCTGAAGGATGCGATGTCCATGGGTCGACCTGAGGATCTATTAGCGTTGAAGGTCGAGGTTGAAGGAAAGCTTGGCAAGAAGTCCCTGCTCAGTTATCGAATCCTAGACTACTACGACCCTAGAAGCAGAGTCTCCGCGATGGCGAGAACGACTGCTTACCCATGCACTTCGGTAGCACTGCTTGTCGGTCAAAGGAAATTGAGGAGTGTCGGGGTGGTCCCACCCGAGAAGATCGCCAAAGACCCTGAACACTTCGGATTCGTCATGTCGAGACTCCGATCAAGAGGTGTCAGAGTTGGAATGCCTTCCCCGTGAGTCCTTTCTCCAACCGTAGATTGCTAGCAAAAGCGGGTAACGCGCATTAGCACTTTATGCTTACAACAATCCTGTCAATTTCACCCGAGTGTTCGTGATAGATTGATGGGATAACCTCTCTCTAGGGTCACAAAATTGTCCTCGACAGCCCATACCATATCAGTGGTAACGCCGCTAGTACTCATATAGTAACCGGCAAAAACTCCCGATTTCTCGTCGTTGAGCCCGTCTTTTTCGTGTTAATCGAGTGCATCAATGTTCGTGTATTATCTGTTTTCTGTGAAACATTCTCTTAGTAATCATCCCAAAGTGATTAGAGCTACCGTTGATCATAAGCGTTCTAAATAACAAAGGCGGAACTGGGAAAACCACCACAGCTGTCAACGTAGCAGCCGGGTTCGCCGCTGAGAACAAGAAGGTTCTCCTCATAGACCTGGACCCTCAAGGAAACGCCACCACAGGAATAGGATTCGAGAAAGCAACCCTAGCAAGCACAGTCTACAACCTACTCTCACAGACAAAGAAAGCCGGCGAAACGATCCTCTCCACAAAATTCCAGAACCTGTTCCTTCTACCAAGCAACTTGGACCTAGCCAGCGCAGAGGTCGAACTGTCAAGCACCCCTGGACGAGAATACGTACTGCGGGAAGCCCTCACGCCCATAAAAGACCAGTTCAACATGATCGTAATCGACTGCCCACCAAACATCGGGCTACTCACACTCAACGCCCTCGTGACCTCGGACCTAGTCCTGATCCCAGTCCAGTGCGAATTCTTCCCGATGGAAGGACTACCAACACTCATCAAAGTCATGGACCTTGTAAAGTCGAGACTCCGTGCATCATTCGACTTCCGAATTGTACTCACAATGTTCGACGGCAGGACAGCACTCTCACGAAGAGTCCAATCCCAAGTCTGGACCAACTTCGGCCAGCGAGCCCTGAAAATAGTAATCCCGCGATCCGTCAGAATGGCAGAAGCTCCAAGCAAAGGATTGCCGGGAATAATCTATCGTCCGAAGAACCCTGCATCAGAACAATACAAAGCACTAACCAAAGAGCTGCTGCGGATTCAGGTACCAGTAGAAGCTTAGCATTACTCGCCCGGAAGAAACAGCCGTGATCCTGCCCCGGGTCAGCGCTATTCTCCCTTTTTCAAAGAGTCCTGGTCATACTATTTTCGCAACAGGTAAATTTGGTATTGTGCTCTGCGAACAACTTACAGGTTTCGCGAGTAGGCTGTCCCGTCAATTTTCTCCGCATGCTTTCACTGCGCTTAAGAGTTCGAATGGTAAAAAAGAACTCTCACAGTGCGAGTCTACTGGAATAGGCTCACTTTTACCGGGCTTGCAATATCCTTGGCTGTTCTTTTCCTTGTTCTCCTCACGTTTCTTATGGGAACAAGCGAACAAACAGTTCTCGCGGATGCTCCACCCTTCTACGTCCATGCCAGTGACGTTGAATTTGTCATTTT
>Ga0099828_10000087_pt1 | contig 46978 bp, 35 predicted proteins | sample CZO8metaG_2_FD_79338 | JGI IMG/M metagenome (GOLD analysis project Ga0099828, IMG submission 79338) | Vadose zone soil microbial communities from the Eel River Critical Zone Observatory, Northern California, USA - CZOApr15con2H1.8 metaG | ecosystem: Environmental > Terrestrial > Soil > Vadose... | reverse complement strand
TTGAGGAGCTCTCCGCGCAAATCCTCCAGGGTCTGCAGGGGATGTTGTCCCCCCGGGGGTTGTTGCGCAGGATCCGGCGCGAGAGCGAACCTCGCACCGCTCCGCGGTGCAGGCGCAGGGTGCGGAATCCTCCTCGGCTCCTGCGCGCGCAATGGTTGCGCCACTCCGGCCGCCAGGCACACAGCCACCGTAATCGTCGTCAGAAACTTGTTTCTCATGGTTTTCTCCTTTGCTCTTCGAATGGTTGTTGTCCGTTGAACAAGAAAAGGGAAACTTCCAAAAAGGGGCCGTTGACCCGCCGTCTCGGCCCTACCTTCTTCTTTCCTATTCCCTTGTCAAAGCTTCCTTGTTAACGAAAGTTGGATACTTTTATACCTTTAAGGGGAAATTAGCAAGCCGTTTGACCGCAAAAGTCCAAAGGCGCAGGTGCGTTGATAAACCTAACACAATCGGAATGTCAGCGAAGAAAGCGAAAGCGCCGGTATTCTGCTTGAAAGTCACTCTGGCGAGAGTTAAATCTGCCGTGTGGCGGCCCTAGGTCCCCTTTTTTTTCGCGAATTGAATTTAGAATCAGGGGACCGGGTCAGGACAACCCTGCGGCTGAGCGCCCGCCTTGAAGGACTTCCAGTCCTTATTCGAAGGCAAGGGAAGCCACTGGCTGCTGGTCCACGGGTCGTTCTCCAGCCACTTCTCCAGCAGAGGCAAGAGCCTGCGCTTGGCGGGTGTGTTCAGGTCCTCGATGGTGCGACGGACCTGCCACCGGGCGCACTGCAGGCCAAAAACCATCTCCTCCATCTCATGAGGAGTAATGCAGTCATCCACTTTGCTGGGGCCGATCTTCCAGTTGAACTTCTGGTCGCCCGTCTCCCACGACCAGGGATATCAAGGAAACCGCAAGGATCATCGCCGGGCCGAAAGTGAGTTGAAGCTTCCACGCATCCGGTCGGCCAATCGCGGCGCTCACAGAGACTGGCAGATGCGCCGTGCAAGAGCCAGTTCACGCCCAGAAAGAGCAGCGTGCCTCCGGCCGCGGCTACGGCGGCGTTTCCCAAAACCACGCCACTGGTGGCCACCACCGGGATTCTGATTTCATACCAGACTCGTTTCCAACCCCGCCCCCCAGTCTACAAAAGTCATAGTAAGGACTCCAAATTGGGACCTATGGCTTTGCCACGGCGGAAGCAGTTTGTTGCCGCTGCGTTGCGACCTGCTTTTCCAGATTCACTTCACGGAGATGTCCAGCACGCCGTCCCATATTCCGGACCCAGGGCTGGGGGTCCGCAGGATTCATTCCACTCGGCTTTCGGGAAACGGTCTAGCCATTCATGTCACTACTAAGAGTAGATGAATTTGCTCCAGAGGCCCAGATTTGGATGACGTCCAGAATATCGTTGGACGAACCTGCTTCCGGCAATCTGGCGACATACGAAAGGTGGGAAAGCATGCCGCCGGAGATCGTCAATCTCAAAGACTTTGGCGTTGTCATGATAGAACGCTCTCGTTTGACCATGTGTTAGGAGCTCTCAAACGGCACCACGGCGACTCGAGGGCTTAATAACATGCACGATATGAGCAGGGCTTTATTGTTAACGGGTTGGTTTCTGTGCTAGACTCCTGCCCCTCCGGACAGGCAGCTCTCTGCAAGGTGGCACTCGATGAGCTGTGCGCACGTATTGCTCGTGGACATCGACTCTCGAGGTTGCTCGGACTGCAACTGCGGCCAGGTGCCAAAGTTTTTGGAGGACAGGCTCACAGATGTGCAGTTCTGCAAGATAAAGAGCTCCGAACTGGAGTTCCGGGACATCAAACCCCACGCTTTAGTTCTGCGCTCGCACTCGCTGGACCGTACAGAAGAGCTGCTTCGGCTGATCCACGCGAAATGGGAACGAGTTCCAGTCTTAGCGGTGTTGTGTTTCCAATGCCGGAGTGCCATGGAGGTGCTGAACTCTTTTCAAAATGCGCTGCACGACTTCGTGTTCTGCCCGGTTCGCGAATTGGATTTGTGTGTCCGAACCCAGCGCCTCATTCGGCGGGCTATTCTGGAGCCTAGAGTAGACCTGCCCGAAGCGCGGCCGCATTTTGACTTCCTGATAGGAGAAAGCCCCTCGTTCACTCAGCTGCTCTCCAAGCTTCCATTGGTTGCTAACTCGAACATGACCGTGCTGTTGACGGGGGAAACGGGCACCGGCAAAGAACTCTTTGCGCGGGCGATTCATTACCTCAGTCCGCGCCGAGGGCATCCCTTTATTCCCCTGAATTCCGGCGGCCTTTCCGACCATTTACTAGAGAACGAGCTGTTCGGGCATGTAAAGGGAGCTTATACTGACGCTTCGAGCGATCACTCTGGCCTGTTGCATACGGCTGAGGGCGGGACACTCTTACTTGATGAAATCGACGCGTTGAGCCTCACCGCGCAGGTCAAGCTCCTGCGCCTTCTTCAGGACGGCGAATACCGTCCACTGGGATCGAACCGGGCATTCGTAGCCGACATCCGTGTGATTGCGGCAACTAATACCGACCTGCGCCACCAGGTACGCGACCACAGCTTCCGGGAGGACTTGTTTCACCGTCTTAATGTTCTGCACCTCTCAATTCCACCTTTGCGGGAACGCTCCGATGACATCCCCAGGATTGCCAGCTATTTCCTGGAAAAGGCTGCCCAGCAGGAAGTGAAGGAAACCAAGCGCCTGACATGGGCGGCAATGAAAAAATTGCAGTCCTACGACTGGCCGGGCAACGTTCGGGAGCTGGAGGGAGTGATTCAGCGCGCAGTCATTATGTCTCCAGACCAGACTTTGGACTTTGCTCATATCGAGCTGCCCACCGATATGCCTATGGGAAACGGGCCGCGGAAATCCCTGCGTGAAATCAAGAGCGATGCTATCGAACAGTTGGAGCGAATGGAGATTGTAAGCCTGCTGGCTGCCCATCGCGGTAACGTCACACGGGCCGCCCGTGAGGCCGGCACAACGCGTCGTACCCTGCAAAGGCTGGTCCGGAAATATGACTTGGAACGCCGGCAATTCGAAAGCCTCGGCTAAAAGCGATTGTACAAGCGTGCTTTTAGCCACTGAGGAGGGACAAGCGGTGCTTTTGGGGCTCAAGAGCCATGGCGCTGGACTGACTTTGGCGACTGTAACTTTCGACGAGGGTTACCATGACAGATCTCAATTCACTGTTGGGAAGTATGCTTACATTTGCGTCCCTAATGGCGGGGATGAGCATTGCCGTGGAACGTGCCGTGGAGATGATCAAGGGCGCTGTTCCTCCTCTTGCGAACGCTTGGGCTAAGAATGACCAGGTGCGCGCCGGCATTCTGCAGTTGATTGCCGCAGCTTTAGGGGCGGGGATCGCTTCGCAAATGCCGGATCAGGTGAGAAACGCCATGCCTCCTGGACTGGCTGGGCCGCTGCATTGGCCGACTTACGCGGTGCTGGGACTGATAGCTAGTGGAGGTTCGGGTGCATGGAACCATGTACTAGACATCCTGGCGGCCGTGAAGACAAAACAAGAAACCCTAGCCAGTTTGGTCCAGGCGCCCGGAGCGGGCGTCCCGGGAACCGGATCGCTCACACCTTTACCAACCACCACCGCGACCGCTCCGAGCCTGGCTGCAGCCACCCAAGCCGGGGCGTCATCAACTGCCGTGGCGCCCGTCGCGAAGGCCGCAACCGTAGGCTTGGGCTTCATCAGTGCATCGTCCGCACCACCTCCTGCGACTGCCACGCGCGGTGTTGCCTCAACCACAGGAGCTGGAGCAGCGGCTCTACCTTCCAATCCGCCGGCACCCAAACCAGCAGCAGCGGCGGCCCCCATGTCAGCCACCGCAAGCCGGCAAGATCTGGATGCCACCAAGAACGCGGCGAGGATTTATCCAGGCCGGATTATCTCGACCGGTGATACTGACGCTCAGACTATCCGGCTCATTCAGCACCGGCTGAATCAGGTCGGTTGCGGCCCGGTCGACGAAGACGGAATCTTTGGCCAGCAAACCAAAGCCGCAGTCGAGCTCTATCAGATCAGGTCAGCCGATCATTTTGGATTGCCGCTGCAGGTTGACGGCGCGGTGGGCCCGCTGAGCTGGTACAGCCTGTTTGCGATGCCGGAAGTTCCGGCCACCTTGCTCAGCTCGTTTACGCCGCCAACAACTTCGGCCGTTGCGACCGGAAGCTCACCTCTGCAGGCTGCTGCCCTGAGGTTCGCGGCAGGAGAACTCGGAGTCATGGAGGATCCGCTCGGTTCTAATCGTGGGCCGCGCGTGGACCAGTATCTTCGTTCCGTCGGCATCGATCCGACAACCGGAAGTTTTCCCTGGTGCGCGGCGTTCGTCTATTTTTGCTTTCACCAGGCTGCCAATTTACTGGGCGTCAACAACCCGGTGATCAAAACCGACGGCGTGCTGGACCACTGGAACAAAGCGGGCTCAGCCAACATCAAGCGCCTGGACACTCAGGCTTGCATCGCTAACCCGTCCCTGGTGAGTCCTGGAATGATCTTCGTGATCATTCATCCTTCGGGAACAACAGGGCACACTGGTTTGGTGAAAGAAATCGCAGGGAACCTCTTGACCACGATAGAAGGCAACACCAACAACAATGGTTCACGAGAAGGCATCGGAGTATTTCTTAGAAATCAGAGGACCATTGCGAGCATTAATCGCGGTTTTATATGCTACTGAAGATCCTGTCTGAGCCGCATCTGCATGACGATAAGATGGAAACTGGGCAAGGCGGGTCTTCATTCTTTGGCTGTTGCGCCTCGCGAAAACTCGGATCCGTTATTCAGATGGCCTGAATGCCCAGCAGCAGCTGTCTTCCGACCAATGCCCAGTTGAGGGATGCAACTTGGCTGATTTTCGTGGGGCTCCCTGTCCGCGTACTCTCTTGCAAATACGTTCGTCGTTGCACTCCTAATTTGCACAGCTACTGCTCTCAGATGCGAACGAGCTCTCCGGAAATGACACCGCATCAGGACGATGCTGCCTCTGCGAACCGCCGAGGCCAATCCCCTTCAGCGGCCTTACCGGATCCACTGCGACCCGCGATGGAACAGACCGCGTAAGGTTTGTCGCACACATTGGAGCACGCTAAAACCGCGTTGTTGGTTATGCGTTGGCCTCCTCCTATGCGGCCCGAATGTCGCACACCCGAACAGACGGCAGGAGCCTCCGGCCATTCCAGCCTGACCCATCAACGCATTCCGGCGACTTTCTGGTTCCCATGGGAATGGAATCCCGGTTGCATTTGTGCCAGGAGTGATGCCCTCGGCCGATGAGCTACCCACTAGGGTCAAACGGGCACTTGAAGAAATAGTGCGTTACATGGTTTTCCAACCCGATGCCAAAGACACAGCACAGGGAATTCACGACTGGTGGTTACCCGCCAGCAACAATGAATGCACTCTGTCTGAAGTGGAGCAAGCCGTTGAGAATTTGGCCCGCTGGGGCTGGCTAACGGAGCAGCGTTTGGCTGATCAGACTGTAGTCTATGGCCCCTCGCAGGAGGGCTTGCAAAAAGGCGTTCTGTATCTCAAGAGCCCAAGAACTGACTAAGGACGATGAGCGACTTCCGGGCGATCAGCGGAGTTACTAAGAGCCTCGCGGCTTTTCTCACCGCGCAGACAGGCGTGACCGTCGAGGATACCAAAGCCCCGTCCGACCCCTCGATCTCCGACGCAACGTCCTTAATTCATCTGTACCTCTACCGAGTCGAATACAATCCATTTTTCGCCAACAACGGCGAGATTCCGACGTCTTCCACGGTTCTCCAGTCCCAACCTGTCGGCGTGAATCTGTATTACCTGGTTACGCCATATGGCAGCACTCAGCTGGACATCCAAGTCACACTGGGCGAGGTCATTCGGGTTTTCAATGATACTCCCGTTCTGCCGCCCGCCTTTTACGATCCTAGCTTGACCAACGTAATCGAAGACCTCAAGGTGATTCCCAAAATCCTAACCCTCGACCAGATGACGGAGTTGGCTAGGGTGTTCGGGCAGCGACACTACCGCCTTTCGGTTACCTACGAGGTCTCCGTCGCGCTCATCGAAAGCACGACAACCAGAAGCGTTACCCGTGTGGAAGAACGGCATGTGGACATGGGGCAGTTGGCATGACCCAGTCATCGCACCACCCGACAGCAGTCACGGATGAACCCGAGAATCCCCCTCCTTACAAGAATGACGGTGAGCTGTTCTCGGATCTGTACCTGATTCTCGATGAGCGGCTGGCAGCCCTGGTGGAGGAGTTGCCGGCGCGGCATCACCCGGAAGAGATCAATCTTCGCGGGCTCGTGACAACCGACGAGGAAGCGCGCCGTTTGCTGGACAAGCGCTCAGGCTCAACAAAATTTCCCGGAGGCCTGTGGGACAGCGTGGAAGGGCGAGTCGTAGCCAGTCATCGGCAAGGAATTGCGCTAGCGTTGCCGGTCGTGCGCGAACGCTTTCACCTGAGCAACTTGGAAGTTGAGTGTCTGGTGGTATGTATCGCCCCCGAAATTGACGCTAAGTATCACAGGCTTTACGGCTATCTCAATGACGATGTCAGCCAGAAATATCCTTCCGTGGATCTGCTCCTTCGGCTACTGGTGCCCGTCGAAAGCTCGCTGCCATATCGCAACTGTCTCATGCCCAGTTCCGTCCTGCTGCGCAGCGGTCTGCTGGCCTGGGCGGATGACAATGTTTCCGGGCCGCTCCTCGGTCGCTGCCTGAAAGTTGATTCCGCCGTGGTTCAGTTTCTTCTTCGCGACCCTAAACCTGACCCGGACCTTGACTCGGTTTGGCTGGAGCGCGATTTTCCCGCCGAAGCGGAAAGGCTGTGGGCCATCAACAGCCAGGCGGTTACGAGCGTGGAAGGGCATCTGGCCTCATACTTCGAGCAAAAGGATGCAAAGCGGGACCGCCTGGTGATCTCTTTGACCGGACGGCCTGGTTCGGGGCGGCGTCACGCCATTGAATCAAGCTGTGCCCGGCTGGGCTTTGGCACCCTGGCCCTGGATTGCAGCCGCCTGATCAAGCATTCGCGTTTCGAACAGATTCTCACCCGCGCATTCTGTTGCTCTCTGTTGCACGCAGCTCCAATGTTGTTGGGCAATTTCGACGCTGTGCTGCAGAATGCTGACCGCGGTCATGAGTTTCAGACGATCATGGACCGGCTCCTCGAAGAGCGTGGCTGGATTCTCTTTGTGCTGCGCGACCAAGGCGACGTGGGAGCGAATTGGTTCCAGCGATACAAGCATGTCAACGTTCATTTCCCCGATCCGACCGTTGAGAGTCGCAAGACACTGTGGACTCTCATTCTGACCGAGGGGACCGGTCTTCGCGCCGAGGAAATTCAGGAGATGTCCGAAGCCCTGTCCGCAAAATTCCGTCTGACGCCCGGGCAAATTGCGATTGCATTCCGGCGCGCTGCCCATTCCGTGGCGCCGGACACTCCTGCGGGCCGGTGGCGGAGTCTGCTCCACGCGAATGCGTCTCAGATTTCCACGCCACGTTTGGGATCCCTCGCGCGCAAGATCAAGCCCCTGTATCACGCGACTCAGCTGATTTTGCCGGCTGCGAAGATGGACCGCGTGCGCGACGTGATACGGCACGTGGAACAGAAACGTACGGTCATGGAGCAATGGGGTTTTGGTGAACTGATGAGCCGTGGCAAGGGATTGACCGTGTTGTTCTCCGGTCTTCCCGGCACCGGCAAGACGATGGCTGCTGAAGTCATCGCCAATGAACTGGGCATGGATCTCTACCGAATCGACCTGTCGGGAGTGGTCAGCAAGTACATCGGTGAAACAGAAAAAAATCTCGCGCGAATTTTTCAGGAAGCGGAACATTCCGATGCGATTCTTTTTTTTGACGAAGCCGATGCACTTTTTGGCAAACGGTCCGAAGTCAAGGATGCTCACGACCGCTACGCAAACATCGAAATCAACTACCTGCTCCAGCAGATAGAAGACTTCGAAGGGGTGGCCATCCTCGCCACCAATATGCGGCAGTACCTGGACGACGCGTTTCTAAGGCGCATGCAAGTGGTCGTTGAGTTCCCCGTCCCTTCTTACGAAGATCGACTGCGCATTTGGAGGCAATGCATACCCCCCGGCGCGCCGCTCTCCGATGACGTGGACTTTCACTTCCTCGCATTCCAGTTTGAACTGGCCGGGGGATATATCGCCAACATTGCCCTGTGGTCTGCCCTGCTGGCTTCGGAGGAGGACGCCCCGATCGGCATGCGTCACTTCGTCATGGCTACTCGCCGCGAGTTCGAAAAGATCGGCCGCAGGTGCATGAAAGAAGAGTTTGGAAAGTACGCTCGGCTGCTGGAGCACGAGCCCTGTGCTCAAGCGTTATCGGCAACGGCCCATTGATGGAAGGGGGAAACATGGCCTGTCGAATTCAGAACCTTGGCAAACACCGTCTGGCACTCGATCTGCGCGGTGGCGGCGTGATCTATCTTGAGCCGAACGAAGTGTCTCAGCCGCTTCGGGAAGAGCTGCTGTACGACCATGTCCAGCTCCCGCGATGGCTGGCGCAAGGCCTGGTTCGACGGATGGACGCAAAGATGGCGGAGGTACTGGAGCACGAAAAGAGGTTGGCAGCGCTATCTTCGGCTTCACCCAGTAAGGAAGCTGCACCAGAGAAACCGGCCACCGGAGATTCTCAAGAGGTCAAGGACGCAGCGAAGATTTAACTAAGGAGGAATTATGCCGGAGTACTTGCATCCAGGCGTTTTTGTAGAGGAAGTGTCGAGTGGAGTTCGCCCCATCGAGGGTGTCGGGACTTCCACGGCGGGCTTCGTCGGAGTCACGTCCAAAGGCGTTCCTAACAAGGCCACATTCATCACGACTTGGACCGACTTCGTCAGAAAGTTCGGTTACCTGACCGAGGACAGCTTTCTTCCCTACGCGGTGGCGCAGTTTTTCGGGAATGGGGGCAAGCGCTGTTACATCGTTCGCGCGTTGAACGTGATCAGCTCCGTGGCAGCGTCGCTGCAGCTCGCCGACCGGGAAACCAGCGGCCCAGCCCGGAAGACGCTGCAGATTAACGCCAACGGCGCAGGGGCCTGGGGCAACGGCCTTCTGGTTACGGTGCAAAACGGGACGAACGATCCCATCGGTGAGTTCAAACTGGTCATCGCCCAGGACACCCCGGACAATATCGTCGAGCTCTTTGACAACCTGTCTATGGATCCGGGCTCCCAGGACTACGTAGAGACGTCCATCAATAACGTTTCAGATTTCATTACCGTAAAGAATCTGGAAGCTCTGGAGGTGTCCGCGCCGGCGCAGGCGACTACCGCGGCGGCACTGGCTCCGGCAAATGCTGTGGCCGGCATCGCCGCCGGCAACACCATCGCGATTACCATTCAAGACGGCACCCAGAAACAGGCGACATTGGCCGCAACCCCCTCGCTGGCGAACCTGGTGACGCAGCTCAGCAATACTTTCGCTCCCTTGAATATCTCCGTGTCGTTGGATCCCAGCAACAACTTGTTGCTGACCTCAAACGCTCCCGGCTACGACCAGTACTTTACCGTAACCACAAACGCGGCAGCGCTGGCGATGGTCAACAACTTTGTACAGGGAAGAGGACCAGCCATTCCGGCCCTGCTGAAGAGCACGCAGGCCGAGCCGTTCAATATCCCCGCCGCCACCACTCTCACGGTGACGGTGCACAGCGACGCCCTTCCCGCGATCGCCTTGACGCCGAACGCAACCGCCAAAGCGTCCGATGTGGTATCGGACCTGATGAACGGGTTTGCCAACAACAATGCTAACGGTGTCGTCAGAGCTTATGCTGAAAACGGCCGCGTGGTGATTGCCACGGTGAACACGGGGACGGCTGACACTGCGCTAGCAACGTCAAACCTGGCGATCTTCGCGTTCGCCAGTCCGAGTGGAACCCCCAATAGTTCAGCGGGAATGGGACGAAACGAAGCCGCGTTTATCCAGAGCGCGCAAGGCCCGTTTGTGATTCCCGACGGGTCGAACTTGACCATCACGGTTAACAACGGATCTTTAGGCGCCGCCAGCGCCACCCTCGTCCCCCTGAAACCCATCAACAATCCGGCCCAGGCAACATCACAGGAGATCGCGGCGGCGATCAACGCCGTGGCCGCGGGTTTCACGGCCACGGTCCAGGACAACCGCGTAATTGTCACCCAGAGCCGCAAAGGTCCTGTCTACACAATCCAGGTTACAGACGGAATAAATTCACCGAACGTCCGTTTGAAATTCAAAGCCGCCCCGAGCCCCGGCTATGCGGATGGGGACGCCTCGTCACCTTACTTCCGTCCCGCCTCCAATTTCGATGTGAGCGGCGTGAATCAGCCCTGGGTGCTAGTAGGCGGCAGCAACGGGGGATCGGTAACGAACAGCGATCTGATCGGCTCGTCGGACCTCAAGAGCGGCCTGCACGCCCTGGATGACGTCACGGATGTCAACTTCATCGCAATCCCCGGCTGGTCTGACCCCGGCCTCATCAGCCAGGCTGTCGGGTATTGCACCATCCGGCGGGATTGTTTCTTCATCGCCGACAGCCCGGCCAAGCTCAGCAAAGACGCGCCGGCTACCGATCCCGCGCATGTCGCCGACTTTCTCTCCAACCGCATCACCACCAAGACCAGCTACGGCGCGCTCTACTACCCGTGGCTGTTGATCAATGATGACGTGGGCGCGGGAAAGAATCCCACGCGTTTCGTCGCGCCCTCGGGCTTCATCGCAGGTCTGTACGCCCGCATCGATAACACGCGGGGGGTTTGGAAAGCTCCCGCAGGAACCGAAGCCAGCGTCATCGGTCCGATTGACCTTGAGTACAAGGTGACCGATTCGGAGCAGGACATCCTCAATCCCATCGGCGTGAACTGCATTCGCCAGTTTCCCGCTTCCGGGATCGTGGTTTGGGGAGCGAGGACACTAGGAACGCTTTCCGATCCTGAATGGAGGTACGTGCCGGTGCGGCGGTACGCCATTTATTTGGAGCAAAGTATTCTTCGCGGCACGCAATGGGCAGTCTTTGAGCCGAACGACGAGCGCTTGTGGGCTTCGCTGAAAGCGAACATCGATGATTTCATGATGGGCGAGTTCCGGAAGGGAGCCCTGGCCGGCACCACGCCCAAGGAGGCATTTAGCGTCAAGTGCGATGCCGACCTGAATCCGCCTTCGGAAGTCAATGCGGGCCGGGTCAACATGGAAGTCAAATTCGCTCCGTTGAAGCCAGCTGAGTTCGTGATCATCCGTATCAGCCAAAAGGCGCTCCAGCCAGCGTCCTAACGATGGCACGAGCTTCACAATTTGATCCCTATCGCACCTACAAATTTCGCGTGCGGTTTGGAACCGCAACGGTGGCAGGAATCACCAAAGTCTCGGCTTTGACAAGAACGGTGAACCCGAACGAACTCAAGCAAGCCGGCGATCTTTTGTCGCCGCGAAACAATCCAGGGGCTGTCAGGTACGAAGAAGTGGTTCTGGAAAAGGGGCTGAGCATGGACAACGCGTTTGAAGAGTGGGCCAACGCGGTGGTGCAGCTGCAGGTTGACTCCTCGACCTCAGGCTTCAAGCGCACGGTATTCATCGACGTCTACGACCTCAAGGGAAACGTCAACGACCCCAGGAGCACACCAGTCGCCAGCTACAAGCTGAACCGTTGCTGGATTACGAAGTACACAGCCCTGCCGGAGCTGGATGCCAGCTCCGGCGGGGTGGGGATTCAGAGTGTCACTCTGCGCCACGAAGGATGGGAGCGGGTGATCTAGAAAAAGAAAGGAGACGCAAATGGCGCCAAGAGCCTCGTCACAAGATCCGTTTCGTAAGTTCAAATTTCGCATTGTTATCGATGGCAGCGTGGTGGCCGGACTCACCAAGTGTTCTTCGCTGACGGTCAGCGTGGCCAGCCAGGACTTTCGCTCCGGAGACATGGACAGCTTTAAGCATAAGCTTCCTGGGCAGGCCGCTTTCGAGCACATCACCCTCGAACAGGGGATGACCAATAGTCCAGTCTTTGAAAAATGGGCGACGGCGATGAGCAACTTCCTTGCGAATGCCGGAAGTGACTCGGAAAAGACCCCGGATGACTTTCGCAAAGACATTGATGTTCAGATTTATGACTTGAAGAATACACCGATCAAATCCTACCGCGTCTTCAACTGCTGGGTCTCCAAGTACACGGTGGGAGATTTGGATGCGAATTCCAACGACGTACTGATTCACACGCTGGAACTCCAGAACGAAGGAATCAAACTGCTCACGCCACTGGCAGGGTAGCGTATGACAACTGCATTGGTACAACCACGGCCCGCGCCGGCGGGATGGCTGCCGGCCCAAGAAGACTGGGCGGCAGGACGCCTGGTGCTGCCGGGCGGGGTCCTGGACAACCAAAACCGCTGCTTCCAGACAGTACTGGTCCGGCAGCTCACGGGAAGGGACGAGGAGCTGCTTGCCGACCGCCTCTATCACAATGCCGCCCGGCAAGTCACGGATTTCCTGGCGCAGGTCCTTGTAGAAGTGCCGGGCTTGAACAAACCTGTCAGCAAGGAGCTGGCTGCGGAGCTGCTGATTGGCGACCGCGATTATCTTCTTCTCCGACTGCGCCAGATCGCCATGGGTGACCGTGTGGAACAAGTGATGCGCTGTCCCGCCAAAACCTGTGGAGAGAAAGCCGACGTGGAATTTCAGATCAGTGAGCTCCAGGTTCGACGTATGGAGACGGTTCAGCCGGAGTACGAATTCGAATTGTCTGAGCCGGCGCGCAAGGATGACCCCAAGTCGAAGGCCGTCGTTTTACGCCTGCCGACGGGCGGCGACCAGGAAGCGATCCTGGATGGCAAAGATCTCAATCCCGCGGTGGCCAATACCCGGCTGTTTGCTCGCATTGTAAAGAAACTGGGTCGCCGCGGCCTCGACGAGCAGGAAGCCCGTGACCTTCCCTTGAAGGCTCGACAGGAGATCACCGCGTTCCTGCTCAGGCTGTCGCCCGGTCCCGATCTCGACATTGATATTCGATGCCCGCATTGCGGCGGCGACATGAGTTTCCCGTTCGACCTTTACAGTTTTTTTTTGCCGAATGGATGACAGGCATGGATGGGTTACTCGAGGAGGTCCACCACCTCGCGTATCACTATCACTGGGCTGAACGGGAAATCCTGGCGATGCCTCGTTCCAAGAGACGGCAGTATCTTTCGCTCCTGGCCATCAAGTTGGAACAGATGCATCAAGGAAGTCTCAAATGATGAACCAGGAAAGGTCGATCTTCCATAGCAACGGCATGCCGCTCGGTTTCTCGGAAAACGCCGGAGTCGGCCGCGCGCAATCTCCCGGGTGGATGAGCCCGTTTTCAATCGGGCGGGTGCCACAGACGGTGTCGCAAGACGGTGGAGTGTCTTTAAGGCCGGCTCTCGATGGTCACGACGATCAGGAGGAGTCCGCTCCGGAAGTTCCGGACCGGCAAGAGCAAGAGGCTGTTGCTGGAGAAAGTTCTGGTTTGTCGGCTGACCAGGTCACGCAACTTCCGCTGCCTTCCTCCTTTTCCCGGATGGTCGGACGTCTCCAGCCAGGCCTTCCGCCTCTTTCGGCAGCCAGGGGCGAGCAGGCGGGAAGGTCAAACCAGAACTCGGGATGGATTGGCCCGGAAGAACACCAAGAGAGTTCTTCGGGATCGCTCGCCAAGAGCTTCTCCGAACCCGGGCCACGGTGTCTCCCAACGCTCAAAACCGAGTCGGGGGCCACGAGCAACGAAGGGCCGACAGCCTTCACAGCCTCATCCGTCACACCAGAGAATTGGTCTCATCAGGAATCAAGACGGAATGCTGCAGAGGGTAAATCCGGGACACACTCCAGCGGCGATTCGCCCGCCGCTCACGTTGAACCGTGGGATGACCGGCAGAGTCAGGGAATCAAGGCGGCGCCCAGATCCGCCTGGCCGGCCGTTGTGGAGAACAGCAACTCAACGCAGCCCTCGGTCAAAGTGACTGCCTCGCCGCGAACCTTCGATCCCGATAGGTTCAGGTTAAGGGCGCGATCGACCAGCGTCGCTGGGCATAACTGGATCACCCCTACATTCTCGGAGCAGAAATTGCGCCCCCAGGTTCTAACAACAAGCGTGGCGGCAAAGGCCAGCGCGGTCGAAGTCCTGGAAAAGCTGAGTTCTAGTGGATCGCCAGCGCCTGCCGCGGCCGCTGCCGGACGGCGTGTCCACATCGGCAAGCTCCATATTACCGTGCAGCGCCCAGCGGGCGAGGCGCAGCCGCAGCAGGCACAAGTAGCCGAAGCGCAGCACGCCTCGCAGCCGGGAGGCCAGGTTTTCTTTGACCCGTGGGAGAGACATTATTCCAGTTTTGATTAGGGACATATGTTGAGTGCGCTTTTTCAGCAAGAACTAACGCGGCTCGCCCTGCGTGCGGCGAGCGTACAGGCGCGGAGAGCCGCTCGCGATGCCTTCATCCAAGCCCAGTTTCCGCTGTTGGATACCGCCTTCGCGACCATGGTGGACATGACGGTGGGTTTGAACGCCCATTTGACGGTCACTCATACTCTGGCCACGGATACTTTCACGAACCACACCTTCGTAAGTCTCAACAAAACCGTCACCAACGTGCAGTCAACTCTGTATGGGACGCCCGAGAACGTTCTTTTTACACCGTCGCTGGAATCCATCGATCCTGATGAGTTCGCGGTGATCCGCATTACAACCGACGGTCTTCCGGAAGTGGCCACGGAGAATCTTGGACCGGTCTTCGCGGACATGTTGCGGCGCGGCATCCTCATGCGGGGCAAGACGACCGCCAGTCTGGTCGCGCCCGACGACGGCAACTTCATCCCCTTGACCACGGATGTCCTGCAGGGTTTTCTAGCGGCTCTATTCATACGACCGTAACGGAGGAACGATGCGCATCAAGATCGAGCGAATGGAAGTCGTGGTTCCCAGAGTGGAGCAGCAGGCGCAGGCGCTGCACACGGCCAAGACGATCCGCCAGGAGCTGGAGCGGAGGGTCGAGCCTCACGGCAACGGCAGCAGGGACAAGAGCAAATGAGACCAGATTACCGCGCGGAAGAAGACGAAGTCGAAATCGATCATCTCGTGGTCGAGCTTCCCGAGGGCGATGATCCACAGGCCGGACAAGCAGTCGTCGAAAAGCTGGTCCCCCAGCTATTGGAATTGCTGGAGAGTTAGAGCCAATGTCGAGTTTCCCAATTCGCCCCAAGATGTTGCGAGGCGCCTTTCTGGAATATGGATTGAGCCTGCCTCCGCTGGCCTTTGCCTTCCAGTTCAATCCGGAAACCCTCACGCGGTCGCGCACCGCCTCGTTTGCCGCGCGAGGAGCGGGGGGAACCAGTACAGACGGAGGTAGCTGCCGCGACAGCTCGGAACAGCAGGATCGCTCCTGCCTTTCCCAGGTCAGCGTTTCGGAAGAAAGCATCGGTCTCACTCTGCAGCTTGACGCCACCGACGACCTCGATAGCGGCGACAGCGTCACCCAGCAGTTTGGAGTCGGTCCGCAACTCTCGGTGCTGGAACTGATGATCTATCCCAAGACGAGTCAATTGCTGGGCCTTCCCATTGGCAACCTGCTCGGCACCACGGACCAGTTTGGCGCGGCCCAAGCCAAGGTTGTGCCCATCCTGCTTTTCATCTGGGGGCGAAAGCGGGTTCTGCCCGTGGTGATGACCAGCCTGCAGATAACAGAGCAGGAATATTTCCCAGATTTGAACCCCAAGCGAGCCAGCGCGGCGGTGCAACTAAAGGTGCTGGAAGGGTTCAACCCGCCTTACCTATACACACACGCCATGCGAATGATGCTTGGCCTACGGAATCTGGCACATTTAGGAGACATCACAAGTGTTTTTTAACGATTCCAGATACCTGAGCGTAAAAGAGTACGCGGTGACAGACCCGCAGGGCAGGACAGTGACGGTGAAACGCGCCCGTCCTACGTTGGAGCTGAACGGAAGCTTTCAATACACCGTGAAGGACGGAGACCGCCTCGACCTGCTCGCCAACAAGTTCTATCACAGCTCCCGGAAGTGGTGGCTCATTTGCGATGCGAACCCGGACATCATGTATCCCGATGAACTGCTCACGCCGGGGCGCATCCTGATCATTCCGCCGAACCAGGGGACGTAAGGCGTCCCGACAACGAAGGACATTCGGCGGCCAGTGGTGAACACGAAGGGGGGCCAGAGAGCGCGAAATGCCAGCATCGGCTGACAGGTTGTTCGGACTATCGGTTCGGTTCAACGGCGTGGAAAAACCCGAACTCTACAACTGCGCCGAAATGTTTCGCGTAACCGAAGAACTCGGGCAGGGCTCAACCGTGCATTTGGTGGTCATGCTGTGCCGCAACGATGACGGTAGCTGGCCTCATCTCGACGCAGCGGAATTCGGAGCTTGGCAGCGGATTACGGTCACGGTGACCGTGGGATCGATTACGGACGTTCTGATGGATGGCTACATCTCCAACATCGAAATCGAACAGACGCCGCAAACCGCTACATTAAGAGCTACGTTTACGGTAGTCGACGCGTCCTACAAAATGGGCTTGAATCCTGTGTGCAAGGTATGGCCGGCAGGCAAGTCCTATGAAGACATCGCCAGGGATATCATCACCCACGATCCTTACAATCTGAAGGCGGTCATCGAGGACAATCCACCGAAAGCGGGAAGCGATGAACCGCGCAGCGTGGTGCAGCGGAGCACCGACCGGCAGTTCCTGCGCGAGCTGGCGCGCCGCCGGGGATACGAATTCTACGTGATGGGAGCAACCGCGTACTTCCGCAAGCCGGTCCTGTCGGGCACTCCGCAAAAAGCAATTGCTTCCAATTTCGGGGAACGCACCAATTGCGAGAACCTTCATATTTACGTCGATGCCACGGCGCCGACGAAGGCGGTGGCCGCACGAATTGATCCGTATAGCGGAGAAACCGTGGCGGTGACGGTTGATGCGGCGAGCGATTGTGGATTGACGAAGATGGGAACCACGGTTGCGAACCCTTACCCTCCGAGCACAATTGTTGTGCGCCGTCCGCCGGCGTTGAGCAAGGAGGAGCTGAAGGCCTACCTGTGCGGCGTCATCATACGCAACAGTTTCTTCGTGAAGGCGACCGGAACGCTCAATGCGCTGCTTTACGGCGCCATCCTGCGCACCCGCAAGACGGTGAAAATCTTCGGCTACGGCAAGGTCTACACCGGAAGCTATTACGTCCGCAAGGTGGTGCATACGCTCACGCCCAAAACCTATCGCATGGAATTTGAGGCGTATCGCAACCGGACCGGTCAGATTTCTCCGGAAGACTCTTCGGTGCTGGAGGATCCGAGCAACTCGGCACTGCCGCTGGCTGCGGGAGACGGCGCCGATACCGACGTCGTAAAGGTCCGCGAAACCGGAAACCGGGTGGCGCCCCCGTAGGAGGAAAGGAACAAGAGATGCCGCAACAATTGGCTTCGCAACTGGCGGAACGCGCCGAACAGCAGTACTTCGGCAAGTACCGGGGAATTGTCGTGGACAACAAGGACCCGCTCAAGTTAGGGCGTATCAAGGTGCGCGTGCCAAGCATTTTGGTGTGTACCGTAGAGCCAACTCAACCGTGTGACCCGAACGCTGACGTCAAAGATGGAGATCCATCGGTCTCCGACTGGGCATGGCCTTGTGTTCCCTGTGGCGGCGCAAGCGAGCAAGGATTTTTCTTCATCCCGGATGTGTGCGCGCATGTGTGGGTGGAGTTTGAAGAGGGCAATCTGGAGCACCCCATCTGGGTGGGGACCTTCTGGGCGAATCCGGGCAAGAAGCCGCAAACACCTCAGGAAGCTCAGGACATGGCGGGCACCAAAAAAGACTCCGAGCCGCAGCGCCGGATGTTGAAAACCACCAGCGGGCACGTGCTTGAATTCTGCGACATCAAGGGAAAGGAATCAATCACCCTGACGCATAAGGACGGAGCTTTCATCAATCTCGACGAGAAAGGAAGCGTCTCCATTTTCAACAAGAACTTCTCTTACCTGTTTCTGAACGCCGACGCCGGAGAAGCCAGCCTGGTCGACGAGAAAGGCAACAACATTTCGATGACCGACAGCGGCGTCACGATCACCAGCAAGGACGGTTCTATCGTCGATCTTTCGAAAGACGCCGTACAGGTGATCGCCAAGAACGTGCACGTGCGCAGTCAAACAGTGTCATTAGGTGAAGGCGCCATAGAACCGGCGATCTTGGGCAAGACGTTCGCAGCGATGTTCGATGCCCACATGCACCCGACGACGGCGCCCGGAGCGCCTACGGGCCCGCCGATTCCGGCCCCGATGCCGCTCTCAGCGCCCATGAACCCAGCTATTTCCCAGTGCGTAAAGGTGAAGTGATGAATCTGTGTCAATTGCCATCCTTGCCGCTGCCAAAATTGGTAATCCCGATACCGATTCCGCCGCTGCCGTCGTTGCCGTCTTTGCCCAAGCTCCCGGCATTACCGTCGCTCAACCTGAAACTCCCTTCGCTGCCGTTGCCGAAGCTGGTGATTCCCATACCCATTCCGCCACTCCCGTCTTTGCCGTCTTTGCCCAAGCTGCCGGCGCTGCCGTCCCTGAAACTGGCGCTGCCCTCGCTGCCGCTGCCGAAGCTGGTGATTCCTATACCGATTCCGCAGCTGCCGTCGTTGCCGTCTTTGCCCAAGCTGCCGGCCCTGCCGGGGTGCCCGTAATGATGGTTCCAGGAACAATTAACGCAAACAGTAACTGGGTGGAAGCCAGCAGCTTGGCGCGCGCGATCGAAAACGCCATGGTAAGCGCGGGGGTCTTGAACCTCGGCAAGGAGTCGAAAGCAACCACCAAGGACCGGCGCAAAGGCTTCGTAGCCATCGCCAACGGCCTGGTCAATTACCTTCAGCAGAATATGGACATCCAGATCAACAGGGCGCAATTGCATGACGCTACCAACGTTTCCCTGGAAGTGCCGACAGCCGACACAACTCTGACACAGGCGGTGAAGTGATTCATGAGTGGAACTTATCTCAATTTTCCTTTTGGACTCGCTCCCGATGGCTCGGTGGCGGCGGTCGACGAAGACGATCACATTCGCGAACGCCTGGAGCAGATCCTCTTTACCGCCCCTGGCGAACGGGTGATGGTGCCGGACTTCGGATGCGGCGTGCGTGACCTGGTCTTCGCCGGCAATAACGAAGTTCTGGCGGCAGCCACTGAGTTTAAGGTGGCTCGCGCCTTGCAGACCTATATGGGCAATCAGGTCCTCATCAACGGCGTCGACGTCGTGAATGACGAAGAGAAGTTGCGGATCGTCATTAACTACACCAAGACGAAAGATCTGCAACAGCAACAGGCGACATTTGAATTGCTCCCTGCGGAGGTGTTGGGTGGCGCCTAACCTGGTCAATGCAGGCAAGCTGCTGCAATGCAACAACGTCGATTGCCGTGTGCCTCCGCCGGCTCCGCCCCAGATTGTTGTACCCAGGAAGGCACAAAGCATCGACTACATGGCCAAGGACTACGACAGTTTTCTCAGGGCCATGTTCGATCTCATACCGTCGCGCATCCCGGGATGGCAAACCCGCACCGAAGCCGACATGGCCATGGCCATGCTGGAGTTGTTCGCCTATGTCGCCGACGAACTCAGCTACTACCAGGACAGAGTCGCCAATGAAGGATTCTTGTCCTCCGCCGTGGAGTATGACTCGGTTCGTCGGCTTCTCAGCCTGATCGACTATCGGCTTGATCCCGGCGTGGCCGCACAGGTCTTCCTGGAGGTAACTACCACGGGGACAAAGGTCGTTCAGAAAGGATTCGCAGCAAGCACCAAGGCCACCGATAAGCACCCTGCAATTGTCTTTGAGGTATCGCAAGACGAGATCCTTTATTCAAATCTGGGTGTGATAAAACTGAAAACCGACGCCGCCAGCCAGGCGGTCCAGGCAGTGTTGGATGGCGAGTTCGACACTCGTCTTTCCCCCGGCGATTGGATTCGCCTGGTGTCGTCGCCAGGCGGCGCAGAGTGGGCGCAACTGGACTCGCCCATCACCTTCAATCCTGTCCCGGACACCACGACAATCACACTCCGCAATCCGTTGACCGGCAACTATCCTGCAGCGTCAACTACAATCTCCGGCAACATCCTTGTTGCCACGCATGGCCAAAGCATTGAGCAGTCCACGGTCGGGACAGGCGCTCCCAATCAGCAGATCGAACTCGATTTTGCTCCTTTAACCTACGTAGCGACCGATAGCGGTCAGGTGCAGAGTTCCTTACAAGTTGAGGTAGCGGGCACGATTTGGGACCGAGTAGAAGACTTTATCGACAGCGGTCCGACCGATCCCCACTACACCATCAGCCAAGACAACAATGGTTTCATCACCGTCAATTTTGGATCGGGTCAGCAGGGCCGCGTACCACGCGCAGGCGATCCCATTGTGCTGCGATATCGGTACGGCATCGGCGAAGACGGCCTGGTGGCCGCCGGCACCATTACTCAGTTTGACGATGCTGACCAACTTATCTCATCCATTACCAATCTCGAGCCGAGCTTTGGAGCGCGGAACGCTGAAGACCTTCCCACGGCCAAGCTGCTCGGTCCGAGGACGCTGCGCAATCAGAACCGCGCTGTCACCGCGGACGATTACGCCAACGCTTTGCTGCAGGGAGTTGAGGAGGGAGCACAGACTTTCACACCGCTGCATGCCAAAGCGCAGTTCGTGTGGACGGGGAGCTGGAACACGGTGATTGTGAGCGTGGATTTTGCCGACCGCCTGCCGCTGGACAGCGTGCCCGGACGAAAGCAAGCGCTGGAAGACGCATTGAATGCCAAAAGGCTGGCTGGATACGACGTGAAGGCCGAGGACGCGCGCTATGCGCCGTTGCAGATCGGCGTGGTTGTGCATGTGAAGCCGGACTTCTTCGTGAAGCAAGTGCGGCAATCCGTGGACCAGGCGCTGGGGCCGGCGGGGTTCTTTGCTCCTTCCCACTTCGGGTTCGGTGATCCAGTGCGGCTGAGCGATTTGTACGCGGTGGCGCTGAAGGTCGGGGGGGTGCAGTACATCACCATGAGCCACTTCAAGCGACTGGGAGACCGCTATCCGGATGAAACGGCGCAAGGCGTGGTGGATATCGGCCCGCTGGAAATTGCGCGCTGTGACAACGATCTCTCCCACCCGGAGAACGGCGTGCTGTTTGTGCGCACGTGCGGAGGAAAAGAGGGGCAATGATCAACCTTCCTCTGGCTCTTCCCAGCGTCGCGGATCACGACGCTCAGCCGCTGACGGCGCAGAACCCTCCCTACGAGCGGTCGATCACGTATCGGGCCGACGATTACAGCAGCCTGCGTTACTTTCTATTGCTGCATCTCCAGGACGCTTTCCCGCAATGGAACGCTTTTTCTGCGCAGAACCAGGGGGAACAGGATTTTGGCGTCACCTTCATCGAAATGTTTTCTTACCTGGGAGACATTCTCGGCTTCTACCAGAACGCTCGTGCCAATGAAGCCTTCCTGCGGACGGCCACGCTGCCCGGCTCTTTACTCGCGCTTTGCAAGTTGATCGACTACCGCGTCGGCCCCGGAGCCAGCGCCACTTCGTTGCAGGCCTTCTTCTGCAAAGACGGAACCTCGGGTACGGTTCCCAAGGGATTCCAGGTCAAGACATCGGGGCAGAGCGGCCCGCCGCTGGTGTTCGAAACCTCTGCCGATCTTGCTGCCAGCTCGGCGCTGAACACTCTTCACATCTACGGCTACAACCGGTCCGACCTGTTCTTAAGCGCCAGCGGCCTGACACCGGAAACCTCGGTGTTGCTCGATCAGGGGTACGCGGGACTAACTGCGGGCAGTTTTGTAGTGATCACGTCTCCTGTCCAGAATGCGATTCCGATTCCCATTGCGATTCCCATTCAGTTGCTGGCGGTCACCGATGAAGGAACGCAGCGCCGCATCAGTTGGAAACTACTGGATCTTCCCCCGAACCTCGATCTGCCTGTTGCCGACGTGGTGATCCTGGGTAAACCCAAACAAACAATGCAACTCGATGCCTCGGCAGCCGCAGATTCGATTGCCGCGGGAGAAAGCACCGCCGCGGTCGAGAACCCCTCTGTGTTGAAATCAAACCGCGCAGCGGTCTTTGTCAGTCCGGGATTTAAGCAGGCAACAATCGTCATCTCCAAAAACGGGCCGGACATTTCCTGGGCGCCGGCTTTCAATCTTCCGCTCCGCCGTTCCGAAACCACGGTGTACTACCCCGTTTACAAAGACAGAACTGCGGGAAGTGTCGCTGTCGGAGATCAATCCTTGACGGTTTGGCACGGCAACCTTCCACCGGACACCACTATCGCTCTCCGGGATTGGGACAACAACGTCCAACTGGCGCGAATCGCAAGCTCTACTCCGGCGACCAACGGATACGGAACTTACATTCTCGCCGAACCGTTGACCCAGAGTTTTCCTAATTATGCGTTCGTATTGCAAACTATCTTCGCCAATCCGTCGCTTTCTACCAAATTGTCGCTGCTGCGGCTTAGCGACATAACGTCCAGCTGTGACCAACTAACCCTGGATCGCACCTATGATGGCCTTCTGGCGGGTCAGACCGTTGTGATTACGGACGGTGGCAACCCGATCGTCGAAACGCTCCTCGCCGTGGAAATCAATCCTCAGCAACGCACCGTGCTTACCTTATCAAGCGCCCATCCCGACCTTAAGGTTGCGACCACCAATGTTTATGGGCCCTTCGAACTTCAGATGCGCGTGGATGGATACAACCGCTCCACGGCCAGCTTGCCGGCCGGGGCTACTCAGATCAAGTTGGACGGAGTGATCGTCGGGCTGGCACCGGGTCGTTTTCTGATCCTGGAAGATTCCAATGGAGCTGAAGCCGTGCGGATCACTACCGTAGCCGTGAACAACGGAAACACGGATGTGGATCTGGAGGCAGGCACCTCGGCCGCGCACATTTTGTCCGATACCACCGTGCTGGGGAACTTGGTTGAGGTCACGCATGGCGAGTCGGTGACGGAGAATCCATTAGGCAGCGGTGACCAGTCGCAGGCCAACCAGTTGTTTCCGCTTCACCAGAAACCCACGACGTACGTTCATGATCCGCAGGGCGACCGAGGCGCCAGCGACACGCTCCAGGTATTTGTTGGGGATGAGGAGTGGACCGAGGTGCCGAGCCTCGCCGAAAGCGGTTCCAACGATCACCACATCATGACGGAGATCGACGAGAACCAGGCCATGTCGTTCATGGGCGGGGACGGACGGCACGGCGCCAAGTTTCCCACTGGCAGGGACAACATAAGCGTCCGATACCGCACCGGGCTGGGAACGGTCGGCAACCTGGCTGCCAACGCCATCAGCGTGCTGCCCGCCCCCTTGCCCTTCGTCCTCTCTAGCACGAACCCCGTGCCCAGTGCCGGAGGCGCCGATCCCGACACTCCGGAATCAACACGCCAGCTGGCCCAGCTCACTGTACGAACTCTCGACCGCGCGGTCTCGGTGCAGGATTTTCAGGATCTGGCGCTGACGTACTCGGGAATCGGCAAGGCCAGTGCGACCCTCTCCCGAGTCAACGGCCGTTCCACCATGGTGTTGGTGGTAGCCACCAGCGGCGGAGAGCCTTTGCCTGATCCGCTGCGAAGCTCTCTGGCGGCCTTCCTGGCCGAACGCTCTGTGCCGACCCAGAACCTGCTGATCCGCGACTACAAACCGTTCCCGGTCCGTCTCAGCGTAGAAGTTCATGTGCGCAGCAATTTTCTTCGTGCGCCCACGGGAGTGCTGGTCCAGCAGGCGCTGGGATCGGGGGCGATCGCGGACGGCAAAGACGGCTATTTCAACTTCGACCAGCGCGGCCTGGGAGAGAGCCTCTATTTGAGCGATGTCTATGCCCTGGTCGAAGGCGTTGAGGGCGTGGAGTACCTGGTGGTCACCGAGTTTCGTGCGGAGGCCAATGTGGCCGCATCCGGGGTAGCGCAAAACGTAATTCAGGTTCCCGCTGATTCGCTCGCCACCGGGGGCGATCCTCTGAACCTGGCGATCGGAGTTCTTGCGGTGAAGCTAATTGGAGGTATCGCTTGAACTCCTTGCGGGAAAACGAAGCCCGGTATGAAGATCTGTTGTACAGCCTTCTGCCCCAGCTCTATCGCAGCCGCGATACCCAGGAAGACCTGCGCAAGTTTGTGGCGCTCTTCGGTCACGAACTCGCGCGTCTTCGCGGCAACATGGACCAGATGTGGAAAGACTTCTACATCGATTCCTGCCAGGAGTGGGTGATCCCTTACATCGCGGACCTGGTCGGCACGCGCATCCTTTTTAATCAAGGACAGAGGAACCGCGCCGATGTGAAGAACACCATCCATTGGCGCAAGGAGAAAGGGACACTGGGCGGTCTCGAAGAGATCGCGGCGGAAATCAGCGGTTGGGGAGCGCTAGCCGTCGAGATGTTCCAGCGGCTGGTCTGGAGCCAGAACCTCAATAGCCTGCGACCGTTCGCGCTTCAGGCGCTGGATCTAAGCGACAGCCCGACAGTTGCGCGGATCGGAACGCCGTTTGATCACGCCTACCGATCGGTCGACATCCGCGTTCCTGACGGCGATGTAGGTCTATACCAGATCTCCAACCTCGCCTTCTATTTGTGGACGCTACCTTCGCAGCCTTGGGCCGGCGCTGATCCGGTTGGGATCGGGGGACGGCGCTATTTCTTTCATCCTCTGGGCCGCAACCAAATTCTGTACGCCGGCGGCGATAAGCCCGGCGCTTGCGCCGGGCAACCGCCTGACGCCGACATCTGCTTTCCTCACGCGACCGACTTGCCCATCCGGGCACGAGATTTCCGCGATCACACGAACGCTTACTGGGGGAATCCAGCAGGGTTCGGCGTGTATGAAGACGGCATCCTGTTGTGCGATCCCGGCGCACCGGTCCGGGCCCCCTCCATGACGCCATCGGTGGACTACGCGGAGCTTGCGGCGCAGGCGGGGATGCTGGTTGCCGATCCCGGACTCTTTGGAGTCAAGCAGTTTCGCATCAGCGCCATCAGGCTGGCGTCGTTGACGACCATCGTTGATGGACAACCGGTACCCCTTCCGGTGATTCCCGCGGGTCTGTTCGCGAACAACTACTCTACCCATGGCGCCCAAGGCAACGTGGTGACCCCAGCCATGGCGTACAGCAAAGGCCTGCCCTACAATCCCGGCACTCCCGATTTCCATCAGCCGTTCATGGTCATTCGCATCGAGCCGCTGGGAGCGGATCCAAACTTCCCGGAATGCGAACTGGTTCTGGCCAATTCCACGGGATCCGCTCTGCTGATTCTCTTGCCTGCAGTGGCTGTAGGCGTGGGACAGCAGATGCATTTCTACGTTGCCGACGACGGCAGCACTTACTTTGCCCGCGCCACCCATGATACCGGGCCCATCGATCGCAACCCCAACTCGGCTTTTTTCGGCGCCTTCCTGCCAAGACACCTGGCACGGGCCGCCGGTGAACAGGTTCGTCCTTTGCCCGGCGTACGACCACTGGCGCATCGCAAGGTGGTGTACCGCCCGCTATGCTGCTGGGACCATCCACCACAGAATCCGCCGGCATCGGGGGAAGTCGCGGTGGACCCGGAGCGCGGCCGATTCTACTTCCCGCCGGGCGAAGAACCAACCGGCAAGTTAACCGTCAATTTCCGATTCGCGATCGGAGGCCAAGTGGGAGCCGGACCGTTTTTCCGCGATCCCTTGCTGCCCAGCACCCAAGCCGCGGTCAAGCTGGTGGTGGCGCAGACCGAGGATGCTCCTCAGCACACCATTCAGGCGGCTATCAACGCTGCGCCTGCCGGTTCCTTGAATCCGGTGATCATCGAAATCCAGGACAGCCATACCTATCGCGAAGCGCTGGTTGTCAACAAAGCGTTTCCCACGGGGCTGATCATCCAGTCGGCGCCGCTGGAAACCCCTGAAATTCAGTCGCCCGGCGGAAGTGTCCTGCAGGTGACGGGAAACATCAGCGGCCTGTCTCTTGATGGTTTGGTGCTGACGGGCGGCACAGTCAGCGTGACCGGGACAGTCCCCGAGGTCAACATGCGCTTCTGTACGCTGGATCCTTCCACCAGCGGCATCGACTACTCTCCAGCCGGTGGACATTCCGTCCTGGCGCTGGACAACACCCTCGCCGGACCGGTTACGGCTTCCGCCAACGTGGACCAAGTGAAGCTAACCGACAGCGGGCTGCAGAGTCTGAGCGCAAGCCCGGCTTTGTCGGTGGCGCACGCGGCCCAGCTCGAGCATGTCACCGTCGCCGGAGACACCAAAGCGGATTCGATTGAGGTTTCCAACAGCATCCTCTTCGGCAAAGTTGACGTCGCTCATTTTGAAACGAGTTGTTTTCGCTATAGCCGGTTTCCCCAGAACACGCCCGTGGTCCGCAGTTTTCACTGCACGTCAGCGGTTCCAATCTTTGTCTCGCTGCGCCCCGGCCATCCCGGTTATCTCTACCTGGCGCAGCACACTTCGCCGGAGATTCGCACCGGGGGCGAAGAGGGAGGGGGAATGGGAGTCTTCTATTCCGCGGAGGTCCCGTGGCGTGACCAAAACGTGCTGTCGAAACTGGGTGAATACCTGCCTGCAGGACTTACACCCGTGACCATGCACGTGCTGCCGCGCACTCCATTTGTGGGGGTCAAGAGAATATGAAAACTGATATATCCAAACTGCCTCTAAAGGAATGGAAACATTCCCTGGGCGTGTTCCTGCAAATGGGGCGCGTGCAACTGGATTCGGATTGGAACGAGCAAACCGAGACCTCTCTGCGTTTGCTGCAAAGGCAAACCGAGGACGTGGTGGGCACAGGCAGTCCGAACTTCGGCTTCCGCGTTGATGACCGGATTCTGCTTAGCGCCATGGACTCCATCGCCCCATGGAGCGTTGAGAACGATCCCGCTCCCGTGTTGTACGTCGACCACTTTGATTTCAAAGTGGGTGAGGGAAGTATCACCCTCATGGGCTCGGTCGCGGGACCTGTGAACCTCACGCACAAACTTCCGGCGCCGCGCGATCTCTCGCATTGGAAGGAGATTGTGTTTGCGTTCAAGGTTACCCCGAACGCGCCGTGCGCATTATTCCTGGGGCAGGGCGGCAACCGCGGTACCGTCACGCTCACCGAAGATCCCGCGCCCGTAGACGGCTGGCGCATCCTGCGCGGGAATCCGTCCACGACAAACCCGGCCATTGACCTCACCAAGGTTGACGAATACGGCTTTACCTTGCAGGGGCCCGGCATCAAGTACCAGTTCGATTATGTGAAGGCTGATGCCCCGATTCGTCAGGTCCTGGTGGCCACCGATTCGCCGGATGTGTTTACCCCCACGACCGCGAATCCCGGAGATATTCCACAACTCAGCCTGAACGAGACCGATCGCTTTGGTCACAGTTTTGTGCTCGAGGTCACGAATGTGACGGCCATCAGTTACGAACTGCCGGCGGTCGAGGACTTGAGTCATGTGCGCCAGATCATCATGGCGGCACGCACCACAGCCGGCCCGCCTCCGGTGGTCACGTTTTCGCTGACGGACGCAGCCAACGCCAACGTGGCCCTGGCCGGCGCCACGGTCACAACTGTGGGAAGCTGGCAAGTCTCCTGGTTCCCTGCGCCCCAGGCCGGCATTGACTGGACCAAGGTCAAGTCCGTTCATTGGACAGGACTCACGCCCGCGACCACCTATCGCTTCGCACCGGTTCTGGTTGAGTCGGACCTGCAAAACAATCTGGTCATCATGGGTGGCGACGGCACCTCAGACGGAGCCGGGCGTTTTTACGGCGACGGGCTGGCTGCCATCAAGGAGAGCCACGAGACTTATTTCTCGCAAAAAGACCTGCCCGAAGCGGACGCGTCCGCCATGGCCGCGCCCCCCCCAGGTAACACGCGGGTGGACCTCGCCTACCTTGATCTGTGGCAGCGCCCTATCACATATATAGAAGACCCGGACGTGCGTGAAATCGCGCTGAACGGCGCCGATACCTGCACCAGAAAAAAGCTGATCGCTCAGGTGAGGATCCTGAAGGGCGCGGAAGTCAAAATTGTTGACACGCCAGTACTGCCCGACTTGAGCTCGGTTCCTGAAATCGGCAAGGGAGCGCTCACCACCAAAGACAAGTCCGACGTGGTGGTAGATCCCTGTGCCGATCCTTGTGAACCGGCCATCGCCGGAACTTTTCTTGGTGAAGACAACCGGCTTTTTCGGGTGGAGATCCACACCTGCGGACAAATCGGAGCGGCCAACGCCAACACTACCGCCACCTTCAAGTGGTCGCGCGAGAACGGAGCGGTGGCTTCGGCCATCATCGCTAACGCCGATGCCGGCGCCTTCTCGGCCAAAGTCGAGAAGCCGGAGCTGTTCGCGGTAGGAGATCTGATCGAGATTTATAACGATCTTGTGGATCTGGCCACCGGCCCGTACGAAGATACAACCAAGCATACCTGCCATCAGCGCGGGGAGCTGCGCAAGATCTCTTCGATCAGCCTGGACGACCGCCTGATTTCCTGGCAGGACGCCATATCTCCGGAGCCGCTGTTCCACGCAGCCCTCACCTTGCCGGAGCGTCTGGTGTTTCATCCCGGCATACGGCGCTGGAACGACATCCTCCCGGCGACGCCGGGAGACATCTCTCTCGCCGATGGCGTGGTGATCGAGTTCGGCGGGTCAGACATGATTCCCGGCGACTACTGGGTGTTTACCACGCGGGTGATCGATCGCAGCGTGGAACGGCTGGTGGAGCAGCCGCCTCATGGAATTCGCCATCACCATTTCCCCCTGGCCCGGATTCTGCGAACCAACCCCAACGCCGGAACACCGACTGTAGTTGCCTACGACGTTCGCCCGCACTTCGACGCGCTGACTACGCTCAAAGCTACCGATGTGGCTTACGATCCCACCTTCTGCGTGCAGGACGATCCTACCTGGGCGGGCGTTACCAACGTGCAGCAGGCCATCGATGCCATCTGCCGGACGGAGCTGGACGAGAATCTGGAAGACCACAACAAGTATCTTCACGGGTCGGGCGTGGTGTGCGGCTTGCAGTTGCATTGCGCCACGGATGACCGCAGCTCCATTACCCTGGAGAAAGGGTACGCGTTGGATTGCGATGGACACGTGATCCGCGTGCGCGCTGCCATGGATTTTGACGCGGTGACGGCCGCCAAGAACATCAACGCACTCGACAACTCAGGCAACGGCAAGGTCCTGGTGAACATGACCCGTAGCATGGTCCAGGATGCCGACCTGCACGTGGAGCTGTCGCCGGTTCAGACGTTCTGGCAGAAGGTTTTGGAAGGCACGCTGTTGCAGGACTTCTGGAACGACTGCATCCTGAACGTGATCAACTTTTTCAAGTACGAGTTCCAGCCCAGCCAGAATGGGGTGTTCCTGCCCTTCCCGGCGAAGACATTCCCCCCGCCCGACACTCACAAGCTCTTCATCAGCGTGCTCAATCTGCTTTGGCAGATGGTGCAGCCATCGAGCGGGCAATATATCTTTCTCTCCAAGCACGCGAATGAAACCGAAGACCTTAGTGGTTGCCCCGACCTGAGCCAGCCGCCCAAGGTGACGGTCAGCAACGGGTCGGAACACCATTTCCTGCACGAGTTCTATCTTTGCCTGAAAAACTTGATCGCCAGCCAGACCTATTGCGCGGAGTTTGACAACCTGACTGAGTTTCCCGCGTATCCCTATCTCAACCCGCTTCCGGGAGTCGATACCGTATTTGGTTTGTTCCAGCCTCACACCCGGATCAGGCTGCATCCCACAGCGCCGCTCGTGTATACGTGCGGAGGGCCGGCGTTTCCCTGCAACCAGATCTTTGTATTCGATCCAAACGCAAAGGCTCTCATTAACGTCCTCAATTTTCCCGGCGGGACCAACATCGAGGTCATGGATGTCGCCGTTTCACCGGATGGAACGCAACTGTACGCTGTCGGGATCCTGGGGCCGGACTCGGTATTCGCTACGGCGGCGATTAACACCGTCAACAACACCTACACCTGGGGGCCGACGAGCATGATCTGCAATTTAAAGTTCGTTACCCTCGGCACCAGCGCAAACCACGCCACGAATCTGTACGCGATCGCGCAAGCCCAGGGGCTGTACACTTTTACTCCGCCCAATTTTCCGCCAGCGCCGGTCGCCAGCGTTGCCTTTAACGCCACGGGAATGATGAATATCTCCGCCAATCCCGATTGGGCCATCGTGGGAGTATCGGCACAGGCGATCGGAACCGTTGAGGCGAACTTTGACTTGTGCAGGCAGATCGATCTTGGTGCGCCGGCTCTGGGAAACTCGTACACATTCCCCAGCGGAGGCGTGGACGCCCAAAATGATATTGCCTTCGCCGGCGGCAAACTATACATCAGCGGCACTCTCCTCAACGGCGACAACGGACTGTTCCAATTTCCGCTCGCGGGCGGCGCGAACACCGGCAACGTCGACTTGATGACTTCCGCCGGGGTCAAGTTGGCGCCGTCACCCGACCCCAACCTTCACGTAATGTACGTATGCGCCACGGACCAACACAAAGTGGAACGCGTGGATATTTCCGGCAACGCGCCCGTTCTGGATACCACCTTCCGCATACCGGTCCAGATCTTACCGGCAGCCATGGCGCAGAGCGGCGACCAACTTTACGTGTGGAACTTCCTGAGTTTCACGCTGAGCCTGATCGACTTGCCTACTGTGTTGGCCGCTCCACCGAATTCCTACACAGCGGAGCCGCCGGCAACGCTCAGCGCCTATCGCACCCAGATGCTCCAGGCATTCACCGATCTGTTCAAGACTTTTGGTATCTATCTCAAGGACTGCTTCTGCGAGCGCTTCCTGATCGATTGCCCTGACTGTAAAGGGGATGACAAGGTCTATCTGGGCGAGGTTGAAATTCAGAACAACAAGGTTTTCAAGATTTGTAACTTCACCAAGCGTCGCTACGTGAAATCCGTACAGTTGATGGAGTACTGGTTGTCAACGGTTCCCATTCTTCCCATCATCAAGACGGCACTGGCCGACTTCTGCTGTAAGGTCATCTAGAGGAGGGCGAGCGCATGACAACGAGAACTTTCAGAGTAGCAGGAACCGTGGTTGATGCCCAGACCAAGAAACCTGTGCCCAATGTGCGCGTGGACGCATGGAACAACGATACGCCGCAGCACGTGGTGCTAGACACGGCTACGGCGGACGCGCTGGGGCGTTTTCAGCTAGTCATGGAAGCTGAGGTGGGGGTGGTGGGAGCTGGGCCAACAACCAGGGTGGTGAACGTGGTTCCCGTTGTGCTCAAGGTCTTCCAAGCTAACCAGGCGCTGACAGCAAGCGGGGACACCTCCATCCCCAACCTGCTGACCTTTAATCGGGCGGCGGTGTTGCAGGTACAGCTTCCGGCGCCCGCCCAGCCTGCGAAAAAGGACCGCTTGACCGCGCCTCAGGTTCTTACCGCGGCCACTTTTGTAAAGCGTTCGGATTTCGTTGGTGTTTTCAACGAGGGCCGCGATCGGGCCAGCTCGCTGGGCACGGTGCTCATGGATTCCCTCAAATCGGCAGTCGGGTCCGTTGCAGTCAAGCCCCTTCAGGTTTCAACCGTGAGGAACCGCGATGTGATCAACCAGGATCCCAAGACTGCGAGTCAACGCCTAGAGCAACAGAACATTGCGGTCGGCCAAGTCGTGACTTACCAACCTGGCGCGGGAACAGCTCTCACGGCCATCACCTCGCTCCCCAAGACGCTCAAGCCCGGGGATAAAGTGAACCTTCTCGTCCAGAACGGAGTGGTCCGGGGCTATGAGGTCGTGACGCCGACGGCGACTATGGGGACGGGAACTGCGGCTCTAGCGACAGAAGTAAACACGCTTCAGGCCAATGTCCAGGTGCTGCAAACCAAGACGGATGACTTGGAGCAATTCAAAACCACGCAACAAGTCACCACGACAGCCACCAGTAATGATGTCGCTGTCCTACAGCAGAAAGCGGCTTTGGTGGACCAGCTGCAGGTGCAGCTGACAGGCGTGCAGCAGGACTCGGCGCAGAAGGATCAGACGATCAGCGCTCTACGGAAGCAGGTCACCGATGTTCAAGCCGCGCACAACGCTCTGGCTTCTGAGCTAGCTCCAGCCCGCATCGCAGCGCTGGAAGCGGCTGTGCGCAAGCTGCAGCAAGGCGGGCATTGACGTAACGGCGGGATTCCTCCGTCACTTATGCGAACGTATGCACCAAGTAATGTTCGGAAAAGAACCGGCTCGAACCCGGAGAGCGAAAGCATGGGTCCAAAGCGGGACGCGGGGCTGCGTGGACTGCAGCAAACGGTTGGAAACCGGTCACTCATTCGCGCCCTGACGGGTGGCGCCCCCAAGCCCCACGGAACCTTCATGGGCCCTGCCGGCGGTGCGCCACGCGGCCTCATGGTTCAGCGGAAGTGCGCTTGCGGCGGCACATGCGAGGGCTGTCGGCGCAATTCGGAATTACCCATCGGCCCCGCCGATGATCACCATGAACGTGAGGCCGATCAAACGGTCGCGCAAGTAATGGGTATGCCCGGCTCGTCGGCTGCGACATTGCAACGCAAACGCGCCCAGTGCGGAGAGGAAGGAGGCGAGAACAGCAGGAAGGTCCGGCGGCAGGAGACGGGCGCCGGCCCCGATCTGGCTCCGCCCATTGTTCACGAAGTGTTGCGCGCTCCAGGTCAGCCATTGGATCCGGTTGCGCGCAATTTCATGGAACCACGTTTCGGGCAAAATTTCAGCGGGGTTCGAATCCATGCCAACGCCAAAGCCGCGGATTCTGCACGCGCCGTGGGCGCGCTGGCTTACACGTACGGCGACAACATCGTTTTTGGTTCGCGACAGTATGCACCTGAAAGCCACACGGGCCGCAGGTTGCTGGCGCACGAGTTGACGCATGTCATCCAGCAGAACCATGGTTCCGGTGTGAACCGGGCCATCCAGCGCGCGGGCACACCATCAAGCCTGCCCCAGACAGCGGCCGCTGCTCCCACACAAACCATCGCTCCAAGCTGTGCGGGACAACAAGCTGATATCAATGCGGCCTGGTCGCGTGCCGTTGAGATTCTAGATTGCACGATTAGCCGCTTGGATGCCATGGTCACGCTCATGTCCGAGGAGGGCGGACCACGCAGATTTATGCCGCGCCAGACCATGTGCGTCGTGACTAGTTTTGGCGACGTGGGTGGCCTGGATGGAGGCGGCGGCTTTACCGAACTCAAAGTGGTGATTGAGAATTTTCGCCGGATTCAAGCCGGTTTTACCGGTGGAAAGAACCTTCGCTGCGATCCCAACACGGTTGCCAATAATGAGTGTGGTTGGCGGTCAGCATTCGTAGTTGTCGGCAATTCGAGGGACATTTTTCTTTGTCCTAACTTCTTCAGCCCCGACGTTAACGTAGTCAGCCGTGCTGTAACGCTCATTCATGAAATGGCGCACAGTGTGTTGCGGATTTCACATCAGGGCATTCCTGAAAACACCTATCCTGAGACCTTCTTCAACTACAACAGCCCACTGGGTCTGGAGTTTGACGATGCCAGGCGCAATGCCTTCGCGTACGAGATTCTGGCCAACTGTCTGTGTGGAGAGCCGCCCACTCCGACGGAGGCTGTTGCCGGGCCGTCGGCGAGGACTGCTGCCGCCAGAACGGAACCCCGAGGGTCGCTTTCCTTGATGGGAGGTGCTGGCCTAACACCGGCGATACAGGGATTGGCTGGGGTCGCCGGCCGTCTCTCGTTGCGGCCCGGCGCCCTGGTTATCTTCAATCCTTATATTGGCGTCAATGTCCTCTACAGTCCGACAACCACCGCTCAGCCTGCAGGTTTCTTCACCGGACTGGCCGAGGCCGGCTTGCGGATTCAACAGCCAACACGCGGCGCGTATCTCGATCTCGCGGGTGGAGCTTTTGTGGGCTTTGAGGCGCCCCTGGCGGCTCCCCTGGCGGCTCCCCTCAGAACCACGGCTGGCCTGTCGGCAGGTGCGGGCGCGGGCTGGCGCTGGGAGAGAGTTGAGCTTGGGGTAGAGGCAATAGGGCTGCTCCCTTTGACGCAAGGAGACCCCAACAGAGTGGTCGTCCTGGGCAGAGTCGGTATCAGGTTTGGGAAATAGATGTTGCCGGTGATGTGAAGGGACACCGGACTACGAGCACCCGGGCTGCGGGGCGGGCAAGAAGACCCTGTAGCTGCGGGAGGGGGTTAATGCCGTCTCTGCGGAAACAACGCGATGAGGGGAGACAGTCGATCCCGGGAAACGTGAGAAGCCATTGAAGCACAGACCGCAATCCCGAACTGAAGACCGTCAGCACGAGCCCGAGCGGGAGGTTGCGCCGCAGTATATTCCGCGGCAGCCGCTGCTCCGTGTTCAGCGTGCAGCCGGCAATCAGGCAACATTACGCTACCTGCAACGTAAGTGCGCCTGTGGCGGCACTTGCGCCGACTGCCGGGGAAAAGATGAACTACCTATTGGCCCAGCCGATGACCACCACGAGCGTGAGGCGGATTTTATGGCCACACGCGTGATGGGCATGGGAGATTCTTCAGCTACTAGGTTGCAGCACAGGCCGGCGCAAGAACGCGTTCAGCGAACGGAGACCAGCGCCGCTCCGCCCGTAGCTCCTCCTTCCGTTCATGAGGTACTGGGTTCATCGGGCACTCCGCTGGATTCGGCCACGCGCGCCTTGATGGAGCCGCGCTTCGGGCATGACTTCTCCAAAGTACGATTGCACACTGACAGTAGGGCCAGAGACTCAGCGCGGGCGATCCATGCGCGGGCATACACTGTGGGTAAGCACGTAGTGTTGGGAAGGGTCGAGAACGCATCTGGTCAGGAGAGTCAGAAACTCATGGCGCACGAATTGGCCCATGTAGTCCAAAACGAACATTCATCTTCATCTGCAATGGTTCAGCGGGACGCCGACTCGCCCGACTTGTCATCCTTGCAGTTGCACTTCCCACGGCTGGGTGAGTCGGTGAGATGGCAACGGAGGAGGCCACTGCGACTGGGCCCCGATTTGAGCGCCAGCTTGCTGCCCGGGCAGGCGGGGGAACTCGACCTAAATCTCCTTCATCAGGAGCTTGCGGCGGGCGCGCCACTTACAAAAATACAAGGGGCCATTGGACATGGGTCACGGTTTTGCAGGGGACAGTGGGGCAACAGATCATGTCCAAACTCGCCCGCCGAGGAAGACCCATGGTTGCCGATTGAAGCCCTCGTGTTTCCGCGGACTCCTCCAGCGGCAACTGCCGGAAGCGGCCAGCCGTCTGGTCAGGGAGGTGTTGGCACTTCGTCGCCCCTCCCTGCGCCGGCCCCTCGCGCCTTGGTCGTGGGCGGCATTCACGGTAATGAAGGTGGCGAGCCACAGCATGTTCTAATTGCAGAGCAACTGCGCAGCGAACTAGACGCGGGACTCCAGCGCGATTTCGACACTATTCTCATCCCCGTGATGAACCCCGGCGGGTTGGCGGACAATGATCGCCTGAATCGTCATGGGGTTGACTTAAACCGAAACTTTCCAGGACTGCCTGGCTTCCCCGCAGGAACAACGGTGGTGGAGCAGCCGGAGGTAACCTCGGTCCGCCGTGCAATCCAAATCCTGCGTCCTTCCCGGATCCTGGTCTTGCACGCCCACTCCGAATCCAGCAAGGGTGGCGTGTATGCTGATCCGGTGGAAGGCGAAGCCAGAGAATTGGCGTGCCGCATGGCCCTCCGCATGCGCGGAACACCCGCGGGGACTGCTGTGGTTCCTGGTAATAAGTTGACTGACGGGGTGTGCGAATCCAGATATCCCGACACCGCTGCCGTTCAAGTGAGCACTACGCAAAGTAGCCTAGGGGCATGGGGCTCAGCTTCGACTTCCGTTGGTGGCGGCGGGGCTTCGGTAATCACTCACGAGATTCCTGACTTGGCCAGCCCACTCCCGCGGCAGGGGGGCGGGCGCAGCGTCGAATCAATGATGCCAGGGATACGTGAATTCTTACTGGACAATCGGCGTTCACCCTCGGAGGCCGATGATTTTCTGCGCCGGGCTGTCACCACGACGTTTCTTTCGGGCCAGAATACCCCGGCTGACTCACTTTTGCGCAGCGCCATTGAGGGCATCGTTACAAGGCGGTTTCAGGACATGAACGCCTTCTATACCGGCGTGTGGCGACCCTCCCGCCCTGCCACTGAGCGGTCTTCTCTGCCTCGATCGTTATCAATCGTCACTGGCACGGGCGTTCGGGACTTTGCTCGGCAGGCAGGCATCGTTACTGGAGAGCTGGGGGGGAGACTGACTCCTGCCAGCACGGATTCGGAAATCGAACGGGAGATACTGCGCGTGATGGAAACACGGTCCCTTCCGGGTTTCTCGCGTCATCACTGGGGCACCGACATCGATATAGTTTCCCCTACGCGTGGCGACTGGGACCCGGCCACGGGGCGGTTTCGTGCTTTGATTCCATTTCTGCAGGAACATGCTTTCAGGTTCGGGTTCTTCCATCCTTACACAGCAGGTTACGCTCGTTCGGGAGGCCAGCCGGCACAGGCAGGGTTCCCATCTCCGGCTGCTCATCATTATCTGGAAGAGCCTTGGCATCTTTCCTACTGGCCGTTGGCTAATGTCTTGCAAAAACTCTGGATCCAGACCTTTTCGGGGCCGGTGTTCGATAACCTGGTCTTGCAAACAGCGCATGCGATTCATGGGAGAGTCCCTGAAGCTACTATGACACGTGTGCTCCGCGGCATTGGACTTTCCAGCTTCCAAAGTAATGTCGCCCCGGCGCCACAGTAAAGTTGCCGGCCATTAGGCTGACGGCATACTTGTTCGGTCATCGGAGTAGTACTAGCGGTTGGAGAAAGATTTGCAGAGCCCGAAAAACTGACGGCTAGATTGTCAGACCGATGATCGCCGCCGTTGCGCGTGTCATTGCTCGCCGGAAGCCGTGAACAAGATGGGAAAAGAGAGCGTTGACGAGGTGTAACTAGGACGGATTGATCGGAGCTGAGAAGGGAGTAGGTAGTGCTACTGGGGAAATGGTCGTGACCCAGGCAAGAACGAAGTCAGATGAAGAGCAAAGAGCCATTGCGAACGAAAGATGAGCGCCAGCCGGCATCTGAACCTTTGCTGCGCTCAGCGGCCAAGCCGCAGGGCAAGAACGGGCAGGGGGCGATGGTCCACATCCAACGGACTGTCGGGAACCAGGCAGCCCAGCGTTTGCTCTCGTCTACGGGTCTGACAATCATGAAGCCCGGTCATGAACAGGAAAAAGCTGCGGAACGAAATGCCGAAGCCATTAGTGCGGGGCGGAAGCCGGAACCAGCCACCCTCACCAACAGCGGCCTTGCTCAAGCGAGGCTCTCAAGGGCAGGAGCGGCGGGCGGCGCGCGTTCCTCGAATGAAACGGCGGGCAAGCCTGCACTGGAGTCGCCCGCGACGGCCGCCACTCTTCCCTCGAATGGAGTGGCAGGCAAGCTTGCGCCGACCGCGCCTGCTTCGTGCCGCACGATCGCGCCGGATTCCCGGGTGGGATTTTCGGGCGCGAAGATTTCGGCGGGTGTTAACGGCAGCGAAGGCCCTCCGGCCGGAAGCAACCTCAACTCTGGACAGCCCCTGCCGCTCTCGGTGCGCCGGTTCTTTGAGCAGAAGTTCGAACACGATCTGGGCGGCGTGCGCGTCTACGTGGACGACCGCGCAGCCCAGTCGGCCGCCGCATTGCATGCCAGCGCCTACACCGTGGGCGGCAACATTATCTTCGGGCGCGATGCCTACAAGCCCGGGGAACCGGGGGGGATAAAGCTGCTGGCGCACGAACTCTCGCACGTGCTGCAGCAGAGCCATGGCGCGCCGCGAATGATTCAGCGGAAGGAACCTCCAGACACGGAGGAAGTCGCCACTACGGATTACGGGAATGGCCTGGTGCTGCAGCAGTGGCCCGCGCGCGGGTTGGCGTTGCTCACGTATAGGGGCCGCAATTGGATGCAATTTGCCTGGACGCCGGGAGAAGGCCGCCAGCTCGACGATTCCAATTTTACGCGCAACGCCCAGGACAGCAAGGGACCAGAACTGCCGCGCTTCACTCTCGCCGTGCATACGCAGTTTCACGTCCGCATTCAAGTGAATCGTGATGTCCAACAGTTCATCGTTGATTCTGCCCGGCGTCCCGCAACCTTCGACCTCGAGTTCCAGGGAAGTGCGCACGTGGACATGACTGGCGGGTCTCTGCCGGAATTTCACGGCGACGCGCCGGCGCGCGTTGTGGAAAGCTATACCAATCGTCCGATTGAGCCAAGTACTGAGCTCGGTGGAGAGCTGGCGCTGCATGCGCCTCCGATCTCGACCACCGAGATGGGGCCCAATCCTCTGCCGCGCACCGTGCGCCATCGCGTTTGGACTTTTTCCAGCGCAGAAGCATTCAATCATTTCGCCCAGACCCATCCCGACACCAACTGGTCCGGTATCGCCACGCCCGACGGGCACTACGTAGCCTATGCTCTGACCGAGGAATCGCTGCGGCGCATGGCGGAGCGCGTACGATCGGGACATTACGACTTTGAACCGCTGCAGGAATTCCCAGGAGGCCGCGTGGCGGAACTCTGGCTGCGCGGCAGGCATCTCGACTCCGTAAACGATCTGCGCAACCTCTATTACCGCGAAGACCTGCTGGCGGCGATGGGAACGCAGGATGACCGGCCGGAATGCGAAGTCTTCCGCATCGGCAATTCCTACGGGCGCAAACCTCTGACTCACGCGGAAGCGGTGGCGCGCTGGCGTCAGTTCGACGGAATGACCGCCGACCAGATCCATACTCTTGAGACCGAGCCGGGGCGTCCTTTCGCGGGTCTGTTTGTCCGGGGCGCGGCTGATCGTCATTTCCTTGACTATCAGTATTTCCGAACACGGGACGAGGTGTTGTCAGAAGCAGCGCGGATTCCCAATCTGGGGATGGTGCCGCAAGAGCAGATGAATTTCCTGCTGACCGAAGCCGACCGCGAGCAGGAAGATCCGCGCGTGCGCACCATGCTTCAGTCGCACCCGCATCTGGCTGAGAGCCTGCAGAACCAGGTCTTCGAGCGCGTGGAAGAGGCCGGGCAGAGAGTTGCCATCAACGCGATCCGCGATTCCCTGGACAACTATGACCGTCTGTCCGGTTCATCGGAGGAGATGGGCCGCTGGGTGATGCACATGCCCGATCTGACCGAACGGCAAAGGCTCGATGCGCTGACCGTGCTCGGGGTTGAGGTTGTGCCAATCGGCGGCGCTGTGCCCAGTGAAGAGGTCATTCCTTTCGGCATGGGCGGCTCGGCCCAGAAGCCCACGGACCTTTACGTAGTGATGCAGTACAACGACCGCATCCGGCGGGTGTATGCGCGGATGCTGGGCGACCGCCGGACGGCGTTTCAACTGGCCTTGGGAAATCCTGTGAGCGATGGTCCGCGAACGCCCCCGCTGACGCTTTCATTCCTCCGCCAGAGGGCCGCGATCCAGGCTCAGGGCATGCGGAAATTCCTGGCCCTTCTGGAAAGCCGCCAGGTAAAGGCGCTGCGCGTGGAAGGCCCGCTGGGGCTGCAGGTGCGCGCGCAGGTCTATCGCGATTTCGGATTCAAGCGTTTGCAGGCCGGCACCTATCCACACCATCAAGAGACACAAGGACTGTTGCCGGAACCGCTGGCGGGCGGGGCAGGTCAATTCACTGACATGACCGAGCAGCTCTACGCCAACCGCGTAGCGCACATGGCCACCGAAGAGACCATCGTCCATGTGCTCGAAGTTGCCGGCATGATTCTGGTGACCGTGGCCCTGATTTTGCTCGCGAACGCCGCCGGCGCGGCGGTCGCGGGGGCGCTGTTTGCCGCCGAAACCACGGCATTCGCAGTCACGGAGACCATAGTTGCGGGCGTGGTGTTTACCGGTCTGCAGACCGGGCTCAACTGGGCCATTACCGGTCGTCCACCCATCGACCCAAATCAGCCGCTCGAAGGAGTTGGCGAACTAGCGGGCCAGACGGCTTTCAACATCGCGACCTTCGGGTTCTTCCGCGCATTGAATGCCGCGCTCACCGCCGCATCCAGTACCGGCGTGCGCTCACTCATGGGGTTGAGCGAAGCTGAATTCGCCGCCAGCGCGAGAGCACAGCAAGTGGCCGGAGCGTTGCGTTTCTCTTCCACCGGCGCCGCGTTTGTCAGCATTGGCCTCGTACAGTTCCGGGCCGAACACGGCCGCTGGCCGACGCTGTCGGAAGCGGCGGGCATCGGTCTTGAAAGCATGGCGACTCTGGCCCTGCTGGAGGTGGGCGGCAGGATTGCGCGGCCGTACATGGAGCGCATTGGAATCTGGGGACGCGCGATTCGGCTGGGCGAGCTGCAGACGGAGATCGAGCAGCACATGTCGCGGGTGCGCGCCCTCAATGCCGATATCGCCTCGCTGGCTGCCGCGCCCCAGACGGCGGCGCGCGATTCCGCCGGCCTGCTGGCGCGGCAGCAAACCCTGCTGCAACAACAGCGCGCCATCGTCGACCGCCTGCGTTCTTCGCTGCGCACCCGCGGCGACGCGGACGTGGTGGACCGCGAAGCCGGAACAGAACTGGCGCGCATTGACCAGGAACTGCAACTCCTGCGGCAGGTCCAATTCCTCCGGGATACCAACATTCGCCCGGTGGGGGAACCGGCGGCGCCCGGCGACGCTTTGGAATTCTCTTTCCGTCCAGGGAGCGAAGACCAGATCACAACGTTTTATGGCGCGAACAACGTGGAGCGGCAGCCGGATGGGTCATTGCGCGTGCGCCAGGGTGGCAGGACATTGATCTTCCGTCCCGCAGCGCCGGCGACAGCTGGCGCGGGCGCGGCCGCACAGCCACAGCCGCAGCCGACTGCGACCACTCAGCAAGCCGGGCTGGTTGCGCGGCAGCGCGAAGTAGTAGCGCGGGCGCGCAGGCTGGGCCTCGGCAGCGACCCCGCGGTGCAAGCCATCGAACGGCTGCAGCCCGGGCGCGTTACCAGTCCACAGACACTGCGGCAGCAGGAGAGGTTGATTGCAGCCGCTGAGAGGACGATCGGGCAGCAGGCAGCAACCATGGCCAGAGAAGCCCTGAGCCGCCATCGCGAGCGTTTGCGGCGCAGCGGGCTGTCCATGGACAATGTACGCTCCGGGGCCCTTGCCAACCTGACGGACCAGCAGGTTGGAGAAATCCTGGCACAGATTCCACCGGGGACTCAGGGGCTGGGAGAGGCAGAATTGCGCGGCGTGCTGTTCGCGGGACAAGCGCCCCCCAGCGGTCCGCGGGTCGAGCGCATCGACCTGGCCCGCGTGATGGAGCTGAGCCGTAGCGCCGCAGAGCGCAACTTCATACTCAATAGTTTCGGCCGCTTGATGGAAGCCCGCGTTCCCGGAACCTACGAAGTGCTCAGTACCATGACCCGCAACGCGAACAACTGGCGTGGCGGCTCATGGATGCTGGAATACGCCCGCTATATGGGCGGACAAGTCGCGGCTTTTGAAGTACCCGTGAGCGACCCAGTGCTCGGCGAACGTCGTTACGATATTGTTCTCACGGATGGCACGCGGGTGGAACTCAAAGACTGGGAAAACTGGTTCCCCGATTCGCTGCGCAGCCAGTACAGAAGAGATGTGCTGCTTTCCACCAACAACTTTGCCAATCCTGATGCGATCTCGCGCGTACGATGGGTGTTCCGCACGCCGGGTCCGGTTACGGCGGCGGAAATCAGGAGCACGATGCGCGAAGCCCTGAACACGGCGATGGACCAGGCTAATCTCAGCGCTTCACAAAGGGAACAGATGATCAGGGCTTTTGAGGGGCACACCAATCTCGTGGAAATTTCGGCCGTCACGCGCGAATCGGTACCTTTGCCTCCGCCCTCGGTTTCCGGACCTGTGCCCATGCAGCAGCAGAGACGTGAGGAGCAGGGAAACCAACTGCCAGTTATACCGCTCACTGGAGGTCAATAACGTGCGAGGCTGGAATTGATGAGAGTGATTGCCTATCCGGTGCAGAGCCTGAGTTTTACAACGCCGCGCGTGGCGCTGGGGAAGGAGCTTACGCTGCAATGGAAACTGCCGTGGCGCGTGCAGCCCGGCCGAACACGTCTGCTTGCCACCCGTGACAACGCGTTGCTGGTCAATGGCGAACAGGGATGGTTTGAGATCGGCAACGCTACGCCTGAAGCGGGAACGCTGGCGCCGTGGAAGCGCTATGACGTGCGCGTCGCCGACATCGGCGCCGCCATCGACGCTGACGCGCTGGTGCTCGACAGTAAGGGCGCTGTCTTTCGCTGGCAAGCAGGGCAATCCCCGGAGCCGGTCTGGAGGTCTGAGTGGCCGGCAGCGCACACGATTGTTCTGGGACTGTCCGGAGGCAGGCTGTTTGCACAATGCGCCGCCGATAGCCGGCGCAGTATGGGCGTGGTTGCTACGCAGGAGGGCAAGTTCCTTTGGTCTCAAAAAGGGACCGGCAATTGGGTGCTGCCGGTTGAAGATCTGCTGTTGATGGAGCGTAACGATACCTATAATGTGCTGGTTGCGCTGGAGACCTCCAGCGGAAAGCAACGATGGAAGAGCAAGCCGGTGCGCGGTGGGATCAGCACTGTGATCGGCGTGGTCGACGATATGTTGTGGGTCGCAACCCGTGAAAGCTCGCTGTGCGCCCTTGACCTCGACAACGGTGGCGTGCGAACCGAAGTGCAGGTGAAAAACAACCGAGTACCTCTGGGCAGGCTCGATGAAGAAGGCCGGCTGCACTTGTGTCAGGGCTTGAACTATCAAGTGCTCGACCTACGCGAGGGGAGCAAGCTGCTTTCGTACACGGAGTTTCGGCGCACGGAAAAGGCGCCATCCACCGCCCCCGGCAATCTGGCTTGGCCCGGTCGCGACGGACGGTTGGTTTTTCACGATGATCGAGGCCGCGTCTGGAGCGTCTCTCCGGAAACGCCGGCTGAGCCAAGACTGCTCTGGGAATCGCCCAATGGTTTGGCCGGTATCGCCGTTTCTCATGAACGCCTGCTGATTCTAGAAAATGGCGGAAGTTTTATGGCGCTGGGGGCTGAACCAAGCCATGTCATACGTACGGTGATCTGAGTCTAGCGCAACCGCATTTATCACCTGGATGGCGCAGGAATGCTGAGGACGTTTTGAGCACGAGTTGGCACGGTCCTGGAATGTCCCGTCCATTGATGCCGGCTCATGCGCCCTCGTGGAGCCAGGTCCCGGCCGCCATTTTCGGCCAGTGCCGAATTCATGCCGGCGAGGAGGGGGCGGGCGCAAATTCCGCTCTTGGGACAAAATCAACGGGCAATCCTTCTCTTGCGACGGTTGTGCCGAAACGTGTTTATAATGGGCAGGCAGAATCCAATGCGCGCGCCGAAACGAGCACGAACCGACTGGCGGCTAGACCAACTCCCAGCCCGGCAGCAGCGCGTCTCTCCATCTCAACCAGCTTCACAGAATCAGGCAGGAATGGCGCAGCGCCTGGGCGGGAACCAGAATCTACTGCGTGTTCTAAACGGCTCTTCGGCTATGGGCAACAGCTGGCAATTCGAACACGAGGCCGAGCAAGCGTCGCGGAGCCGGTCGCGCCCGCTGCGGCTTTCCGCCGTTCCCTCGCGGCATGGCGCGCACGGCAACGAGGCCTTGTCGCCGAATCCAGGCGATTCCCTGGATGGGAAGACGCAAAAGCAGATGGAGGCCGGCTTCCAAACCGATTTCAGCGGCGTGCGGGTGCACCACGAGCAGCAAGCCGCGGAGCTCAGCGAGCAGCTACAGGCACGGGCGTTTACCTTCGGTCAGGACATCTATTTTGGCCGAGGCGAATATCGTCCGGATACGGCGCAAGGCGGCGGACTGCTGGCCCACGAGTTGGCTCATACCGTGCAGCAACGCTCCGGAGAAAAGGTGGTGCAGATGCAGGATAAAGGAAGCGCAACCACGCAGCCGTCGATTACGGCACAGGCGGTTTTTGGGATGCCGCAGGGAAGCAAAGTCCTGGTGGGCCGGACGATGAAAGATTTTATCTTTAATATGCTGGCTTCCAAAGTGCCGATGGTGGGTTCCGCGATGCGAGCTATCGACCAGCAGATAGCCACGGTAACTACAGCGACCGACGACACGGTCACGATCGTGCTGGATAAATCCGTTACCTTGCCGGCGGCCGGTAACAGCCCGGCCGTGACCTATGAGAATGTCACCTTGAGTCTGACCCGGTCCGCGGAAGGCTTGTTCGACTTTGGGATTTCCGCCACCACCAGCAGTGCCGGGGCTCAGCCGCTGGCTTATCAGGACGCAGGATTGACCGCACGCCCAGAGGGTGGAGCTTATACGCTTTCCGCGGGAGCAGAACCGCACCTGAGGGTCACACCGGCTTCCGGTCCCAGCGGAGCGGCGATGATCGAGGCCTACACCGGGCCCTACTTGAAAGATCAGTCCGCTACCGTGCGGGCGCTGGCTCCGGCCAGGGTAGACCTGTTGAGCCTCACCCGCCTGCCGGACGCGCCATCCGGCTCTCCCGACCAGCAGAAGGCGGCCAAACAGGCTGTCAGCGACATCGAGTCCCGGCGGGCCGGCCCGCGGGAAGACGTTTTCGTGGGAGGGGGATTCGCTCACAGCTCGCGCTATCATGCTTTACTCACAGGTTCCTGGACCTATCGTTTCCGCGTTTCTTCGAAAACGGGAAACCTTCTTCAGATCCCGCTGGAGGCGGAAGTCATGTACGCGCCCAGTTCATCGGTGGTGGGAGCGCTCACCACCGGCGCGTATGCCTCGCTGTCTGATTTGCATGTCCCGGTGAACATTCGCTTCGTCGCCGGCATTGGTGGCGGGAGCCTCGAGGGTCCGGAAACCGCGCCCGGCGTGCGCCCTAATGTGGGAGTGCTGGGGCCGATCTTGGGCGCCGGGCTGGGCTATGAGCACAATTGGTTCCGTGTTGACATTCGTTACGAGCATCTTTTGAACCTGGTTCATCAAGGTCCTGCCGTTGACCTCGCCGCCTTGCGCGTGGGAGCCGCATTCTGACCAGCCAAGGGCCACGGATTCACTAGGAGAACTATGAGTTGCTGTGGCAAGTCGAGGGAGCGGATGAAGACATCTCTGGCCGCCCGGAACCCGCTTCCGCCGGCGGCCAATGTCCCGTCGCCGCCTGGAACCGTGGTGTTCGAATACACGGGAAGGACTCGCCTGACCGTCATCGGACCGGTGACGCACGCGCGATACGAGTTTATCGGCTTTGGTGCCCGCGTGCAGGTGGACCCTCGCGACAGCCCTTCGGTCGCGACGGTCCCGGCCCTCAGGAGAGTCTAGCAATTGGCCGGACATGAACTGAACAATTGCGATTTCGGATTCTCAAACAACATCACCATGAATTTGCTTGCTTCCCTCCCTCGCGGCATTCCCTAATTCACCCTCAAGCTTTGCTTTCGGCTCCTCCAAGCAAATGGGAGCGTCAGGGGCGAAGCGGTCTGCAATTCGATTGAGCAAGACGGCTGCCCCTGAAAGTGCTGGCCATATCAAAAACCTTTGCCAACGCGAGCCGCCCAACCAGATTGCAAACGGAATAGCTATCCAGATGCTCAGACAATAGAAACAATCGAGCAGCCTCCCCCAGAAACCCGACCCTGCCTTCCTGCGCAGCCAAGCGATTAGCTCAAAAGGACCGTCTTCGGCAGCGATCAAGTGGCTAAGCCGCCAGACGGCCAGAGTCGCGAGAATGAATTCAAAAGAGTTCATTGTCCCGCTCAGGACTATTCTTCTTCTCCGGTAATCACTCTAATGTCATTCTCGTTTCCATACAACTTCCTGCGGAATGAGACGTCATTGGAAATGAGTTCGCCGTGTGCCGGCAAGTCGCGCCAAAGCAAAAGTTTGAGCCACGGTCTTCATCCACTTAACCATAGCTCCACCTCCAAGCTTACAGTTTTTCTCTATCTGCACACTAAGACTCCCGACAGCTCAATTGATAGCCACTTAAGCTGCCGTTAGACCCTACACATTTGGATAGTGATCCAGGGCAGCAGATCGTTGCCAACATCCTCCATCATAATCTTAAGTGCAGGGTTCAAATCGGAGAAGTGCTCAAGGCATGGGGCCCATAGAAAATGACGGCGGAGACGGATGGGGCAATCTCGCTGTCGAGTGGTCACTTCCGGAAGTGCGGGGATATTGGCAGGATGCGGACACAGGAGACTTGTTCTGAATCGTCGGCAAGGAGGAAACCATCCACAAGAGGGTTCCTAGAGCTGACTTGATGCATAAAAGTCTGATGCTAAACTACAGGCCTGGAGTCAAGAATCCTGGAGTGAGACAGTTTTATGATGCACACTTTTGTGGATTTCGCAATGCGCAGTTCCAAAAAGCAGGCGCGGCACTGTGTCACGGACTGAGCAAGAATCTAACGCTTTCATGCCATTGCGGCTAGCTGTGAGCGAAAAGCAGGTTCCCCGATTTGTTGAAAACGTTAGCAGTCAAGATGACTGGTGGAGTTATTGGAGCAGAGTTTCGTGCTTTGCAAGCAGGGGGTCGCCGCTTCGAGCCCGGTCACGTCCACCAGAACTTTATTCCTTTCTCTTGCTCTGGCTTGGGTGAGCCTTACACGGCAGAGCGGTGCGACGCGACCGCCCTCCACTTCCCATTCTGTCTGACGAAGGTGTCAGTGAAAATTATCGTGGTGGTAAGCGGCTGCCCCTTGAAGTCCCCGGCCTGCGAGGCACTCCCGGTCACAACTGCCGCATCTGTTCACAACCAGCAGAATGCTTAACGGACCAGATTTCTTATCTGAGCCGGCTGTCCGCCTTATTGCTTATTGCGGCATGCGCATGCCGCCGAGGTTCAGCTTCTGGTAGCCCGCGGGGATCTCGAACAGGGACGGGTTCTGCGGACCCAGTTGGACATTCTGGTATTCGGTGGACCAATCTCCCTTTTCGCTCTGCCGCTTCACCACGAATCCGTTCAATTCCTTGGCGGCCCACTCGATGCTGGTGTACTGCTTGCCCTCATAGGTGACCTGGACGCGGGACTTGTCGCAGTGATAG
>Ga0099828_10000078_pt1 | contig 48329 bp, 41 predicted proteins | sample CZO8metaG_2_FD_79338 | JGI IMG/M metagenome (GOLD analysis project Ga0099828, IMG submission 79338) | Vadose zone soil microbial communities from the Eel River Critical Zone Observatory, Northern California, USA - CZOApr15con2H1.8 metaG | ecosystem: Environmental > Terrestrial > Soil > Vadose... | reverse complement strand
GTTCTGGGCTGGCGATCGGCTACGAGCTGGAGCTGGACCAGCGGCAAACCGCTATCGACCAACTTCTGGAGCTGGCTAGGCGAAGGCCACCTGGGTTGGTCGCCGGTTCCGATGTGGCGCCCGCGCAGCCTACCGGCGATGTGCAATTACCGCCGATCGCCTTCCAGGCGGCGCCGAACGACGTTCCCGTCTACATCCTGGCGCCGCGCTCATTGCCTTCGGACGCGCTCGTTCGCAACGTCGAGGCGGTGGCACACCAGGGGGCAAACCTTCACGTCGTCCATGACCCTTCCGAGATCCCGCGCGGGCAGGAGTTGCCTCCGCTGGTGCTCAACTGGGGCGGGAGCGACTCTCTGCCCGCGGACCTTGTGGCGCTGAATCGGCCAGACGCGGTGCGCATCGCGTCTGACCAGGTGGAGTCGGTGCGCCGCCTTGGTGAGCTCGCGCCGCGGACGGTGCTCCGACCCGACGACATGCATCTGCTGGAGTCCGATCGCGTTGTCGCCAAGCAGCGTCGGGGAGCGCGGGGCAGCGGGAAGGCGGTCATTGCGGCCGACGCCCCGTGGAGCGAGAGGGCTCGTTACGACCTCTTTCAGGAGTTCATTCCCGACCGAGCCGAATACCGCGTGAGCGTCCTCAACGGTCGCGTGGTGTCGGCCTACGCGAAGCAGCCGCCAACGGGTGCAAACCTGGAAGACCTCCGACCGGAGTGGACGCATCAGCTTGTGACCACCCTGCCGGCGGCGGTGGTGGCGACTGCTCGGGAAGGCGCGCGACGGATCGGGCTCGATTACGCCGGCGTCGACGTCATCGTCGATCGGCGGACCGGCCGGGCCCTCTGCCTGGAGGCGAACGCCGCACCCGGCATGTCGGAGCAGACCCTGAACAGCCTCTACGCCCACCTGCAGCAGACACTGCGCCGCCGACTTCGGAGAGCGAGCTGAACGATGCCAAGCAAGGGCGCTAGCCGCACCACGAACCACGCAACGACGGCGACCATCGCACCAGTTGCGGGCCCCGCGGTCGTGGTTCGACCGTCGTCGACACAGGCCGTCCTTGCGGATCCGGCGCCGATGCAGGTAGTGGTCGGCCCCCCATTTGCGGCCGGAGCCGCCGCGGTACCGGCACAGGCAGCGACGGTCGAAGCCGCATTTGTGCCGGACATCGAAGACCCCGCCGTCGACACCCCCGAGTGGGCCGATGTCTACGCACGGTCCGTCGAGCGCCACCGCGACGAACGCGAGAGGATCGACCGCGAGCAGGCCGAGGCCCAGCTGCTCTGGGAGCGGTTCCTCGAGGCCCAGGGCTCAGATGTGCCCGAAGGCGAGCGGTCGCTGGTAGCCAACGATGAGCTGCACCGCCAGTTGCTCCATCTCGCGCGGACTTCCGGCGGTGAGTACGAGAGGGAGAACGTGATCGGGGATCCCAACCAGACCTTCGGCGTTGAGATCGAATTCGACGGTGCCGATGCCAACGCGGTGGCGCGTGCCTTTCACGCCGCGGGTCTCGCCTCCACGCCCAACCTGCAGGGCTATCACTCTCACCGGGAGCCAGGAAAGTGGGTCGTCGAGCACGACAGCACGGTCAATGGAGAGGTCGTGAGCCCGGTATTGCGCGACACCCCCGAGACCTGGGCGCAGCTGGAAAGGGCCTGCGCGATCCTGCGTGAGAACGGCGCCACGGTCACCACGAGAACTGGTGGCCACGTCCACGTTGGCGCTGACTCGGCGGGGATGGACCACGACGTTGGCCGGTTCCGCCGCGTGGCCAACGCGTGCGCATGGGCTGAGGACCTCATGTACCGTCTGGCGGCCTCAACCGGACGGGGTGGACGACGCCACCGGGGAGCGGGCAACGGCTATCGGTGGTGCGGACCTATGGGCGCCGGTCAGTTCGAAGAGGCACAGAGCCTGAATGAGCTCGCCAGCCAGGTCGGTGCGAGCCACGGGTTCGGGCTTAACTACGGGAACCTACTCGACTCCCGGCGGACAATCGAGTACCGCTATTTCGATTCCAGCCTCGATCCCGCTCGCCTTCAGGCCAATATCAAGCTAGCTTGCTGGATCACCAAGCGCGCCTCGACTCTCCCAGACTCGGCGATCCCAACTGAGCGTGTGAGCCTTGGGAGCCACGCGGGTGGCCAGGTAACTGACTCCAGTGACGGCCTGCTCCGCCGGTTCGCAGACACCATCTTTGTTCGTCCGCAAGACAAGTTGAAGCTCTATTGGTTGTTCCAGCGCTCAGCCTGGCAGCCGGCTAGGAGGGTTGCCTGATGTACCGACGAATAAATCCCACAAGCCGCCAGGAACTCCCAATGAGGATGTTGTTCCAGCCTCTGGGCGACGGAACATTCCACCGTGCGTGCGAAGCCGACAGTTTCCGTGGACTCGTGGCCGCCATGCTCGACGACCCCACGTATGAAAGCGGTGATGTCGAGACCCGGCTTGTGAATCGCCTTCGGCTCGCCGATGAGCTGGTGCTACTGGCTCGGATCGAGAACCAACCGGGCATGCTCATCGGAGACAAGGAGGCCGACCAGACGATCAACGTCGCCTCCGACGAAAGATTCATCCGGTCTCTCGACCGACTAAGCCTCGCGTCCCTCGACCCCGCCCTGAGGGACCGTGTCTAATTTTCCCGGCGGACAGGGGGTGAACCTTGGCGGATTGTCACTGAGCCCTACTCGGACTTCTGGATCGCCGCGGGATGCGCGTCCGGCCGACATAACCGCGGATCGACTCGCCTACAGCGTTGAAGAAGCTGCGAAGGTCATCGGAGTAGGGCGCACTCTGACCTGGGCACTCGTGCGCGCCGGTGACATCCCATCGGTGCGCGTAGCGGGTCGTGTGCTCATTCGAAGGCGACAGCTGATCGAATGGCTGGACACGCGGTCCGAAACCATTTATCCTTCATCGTGATGAAGGTTTTTCGCGAGTGGATGACCGTCGCTGAAGCAGCCACTCGATTGACGATCAGCACTCGACGGGTTCATCAATTGATTGCCAGCGGCCGGCTCGAGGCTGAGAAAGTCGGGCGCGACACCTTCGTCCGTCGGCATTCGGTCGAGTTATTGAAGCGACAGCCACGCCGGCCCGGCCGGCCGTCCAAGGAGGTTTAGATGGCGTCGGTGCATCGTGTTCGAAGCAAGGAAGGATTTCGTTATCGCACCCGTTGGCGAGATCCAGATGGAACTCTGAGGTCCCGGTCATTTGCGCATAAGGCAGATGCAAATCGCTTCGCGGTCAAAGTCGAGCACGAGATGAACGTCGGCGACTATATCGATCCGCATGCGGGCAGGGTCACCGTCCGTGAATACGGAGAGAAGTGGCGGAAAGCACAACTGCAGCACGCCGCGTCCACTGCTGCGGATGTAGCGATGGCATTACGCGTCCACCTTTACCCGGCACTCGGCAACCTTCCAATTGGATCGGTCCGGCCGAGTGACGTTCAGGCCTGGGTGGCCGGACTCACGGCGAGACTGGCCCCCAGTACCGTTACCAAGACGTATTCCTTTCTCTCTTCGATGCTCAAGTCTGCGGTGCGGGACGGCTTGATTTCGCGAACGCCCTGTATCGACATTAACCTGCCGAGGATTGAGAAGAAGCGTGTGGTTCCGCTGACTGTTGAGCAGGTAGCAGCGTTGATCGACGCGGCCCATCCCCAATACCGCGCCCTGCTGCACTTTTGTGCGGGTACGGGTACGCGTGCAAGGGAGGCTTTCGGGCTCACCGTCGACCGGATCGATTTCCTCCGCCGTCAGGTCACCATCGATCGCCAACTTGCTACGCGCGACGGGTCCATCGGATGGAAGGCGCCGAAAACGCCATCATCGGTCCGATCGATACCGCTGGATGATGGCGTCATTGAAGCGGTGGCGTCACATATCGCCGCTATCGGTTCACCGGCGAAAGGAATCGTATTTAGTACGCCGCGCGGCCGGGCCATCGACCTCCATCGGGCCTATGGTGAGGCGAAGAGACCGGGCTGGTTCCGGAAGGCTGCGCGAAGCGCCGGACTACCCGATGACATCACGCTCCATGACTTGAGGCACTTCTATGCCAGTTTGCTTATCCGCAATGGTGCAAGCGTGAAGCTCGTCCAGGCGCGCCTAGGCCACAAGTCAGCTCTGGAGACGCTAGATACCTATGGGCACCTTTGGCCGGATTCCGACGAGCAGACTCGCAGCATTCTTAACGAGGCTCTTTCCACATTGCGGCACTCGGATCGCGTCGCCCAGGACGGCGTGTGACCTGGTCGCTGACCTGCGACGCGGACTATCGGAATGTTCCCTGCCGCTGTTTCCAGGTCGGGTGTTCCCTAATTGTTCCATCAGGACGCTTGACGCCTGCTCCTGAATGGCGATTCCGTATTCAGAATCCGGGATTGTGGGCCGAGGGCGGACTGTAAGCCGGGTTCTGTATCCCTCGCGGGACGGTGACCATCTGTCTGGGGCGCCGGTTACCCGGCGTCTCAAGCGACCGATACCCGAGGACTGGGCGAGCCGCCGTTAAAACGTCCTCCTATTTGGTCTTGCTCCGGGCGGGGTTTACCTGGCCGTCCGGTCACCCGGCCGCCGGTGGGCTCTTACCCCACCTTTTCACCCTTACCTGACGGCGCGTCTCCGGAGATTCGCGCTGCCCGGCGGTAATTTTCTGTGGCACTTTCCTTCGGGTCGCCCCGACTGGGTGTTACCCAGCGCCCTTGCTCTTTGGAGCCCGGACTTTCCTCCAACGCTATTTACTTCGCCGGCGGACACCCGTCCGCCTCGGCCCGCCGGTAAGTCTACCCGCGGATGTTCGAAAGCATGCGTCGGGTGCGCGCGGCGAGAAACCGTCCGTTGGTCACCTGGAAGATGCCGTGGATGATGTGCCCCACAAATCCCTTCGCCCGGCGGTCCATCGAGACCGTCAATACGGGTCGATCGAGCGCTACGAGTGGACTGAACCCGCCACTGTCGAGGAGGCCAACGCCGCCCAACCTGGCGCTGCCACCACTGGAGCGCGGCCGCACCTCCATGCAGCTGGGACCTTGCTCGAGGACCTTGAACGACGATGCCGACAGGTCGGGCCACAGTTGGGCACGGCGCGGCCCGAACTCGGTCAGCGCGTCCCACACCATTTTCGGATCGAGGTCCGTCTCGACCGTGTAAGCGACCTTAGCCACGGAACTTGGGTTTCTTAACCCGCTCGTCGAGGGCCATGTTGACCAGCTTGTCTGCGACCTGGTTTTCAGCCCTGGCGACGTGTTGGATGCTCACCCTGTCTCCGTACTGCTTCAGGAGCTCGACGGCCTGGGCGTGCAGCTGCTTAAGGTCCGGCTCCTTGACCTTCCAGTTGCCTCTCACCTGCTCGACGACCAGCTTCGAGTCCATATAGACCTCGAGCCGGTCGGGCTTCCAGTCGGCGACAGCCTTCAGGCCTTCGATGAGAGCCTCGTACTCGGCCTGATTGTTGGTCGCCCTGCCAAGCCAACGGTGGAATGTCCGCAGCAGCATGCCGTGTTCATCCTCGATCACGACACCGAGTGCGGCCGGTCCTGGGTTGCCGCGCGCCCCACCGTCCGCCCGCAGTCGCAGTGTTTTCAAACGATCACCAAAATCCGGCCGCAGTTGTCGCAGTGGACGATCTCCTCGCCCTTGCGCAGCGCCTGCATCCCCGATGACGTCACGGTCACGTGGCAGGCCTGGCACTGGTTGTGGTCGACCTCCGCCACCGGCGGGTGGGCGCGTACGCGCAGGTACGCGTTCTGAGCCGCAGTTGAAATCTGGGACCACGCGGCGGCGCTGTCCGCCTTGACGGCCGCCAGCTCCGTCTGCCATGCCTCGAGGTCTCGTCGCAATCCGGGCTCATCGCCGGCGTGCCGCGAGCGCGCCTCGTCGAGGCGCTCGGAGGCTTCCAGCACGGCGGCTTCGGCCAGCTCGCCCTCTTCCATGAGCCGCAGCTCAGCCTCCTCCTCCTCGAGGAAGCTTGCCTTCATGTGCTGCACCTCATTGCTCAACAGCATCAGCTCGCTCGGGCTGCGGATCCGACCGCTCATCAGCTCCTTCTCGCGCGAGCGCAACCTCGAACGGTGAGCTTCCCGGTCGCGGTCGGACTCGCGAAGCCTCAGCTCGATGGCCTGCCTCTCGGCGCGCACGCCGGCGAGCGCCTCCTCGGCGGCGACCACATCGGGATTGACGGTGAGCAGCGACTCAACTCGCTCGATGTCATCGCGCAGCTCTCGCTCCTTTTCGATCAGCCGCTGGTAGGCCAGCAGGAGCTGCGCCGGCTTCATTCGAGGACGACCAGGACCTGGCCCTCCTTGACCACCTCGCCCTCTTTCACACGGACCTCCCTGACGGTCCCCGCGCGAGGCGCCGTGACGGGGATCTCCATCTTCATCGACTCCAGGATCAACAGCTCGTCTTCCTCGGCCACCTTCGCGCCAGGCTGGGTCTTGACCTTCCAGACACTACCGACGAGCTCCGCCTTCACCTCGGTCATCTCGGGTTCAAACAGAGAATTTTGCGGGCTTCTTCAATCGTGGCGACCGGCCTGCCCAGGTCGTGGGCGAGATGCGCCGCTTTCTCGACCAGCTCGGCGTTGCTCTTCGCCATCCTGCCCTCTTCGACGTAGAAGTTGTCCTCGAGCCCGACCCTCACGTTGCCGCCCATCGTGAGCGCGGCCGCGACGAGCACCCACTGCGCAGGGCCGATGCCGATGACCTGCCAGTGCGAGCCGGTGGGAAGGGTGTCCACCTGGTTGACCAGGTGGCGCGTGGTGCCCGGGATCCCGCCCAGCACGCCCATGATCAGGCTGAACTGGTAGGGCGGCCGCAGGACGCCCATGTCGATCAGGGGCGCGGTGTTGGCGATGTGCCCCGTGTCGAAGCACTCAAGCTCAGGGCGCACGCCCGCGCCGTTCATCGCCTCGAGGAAGAACTGGATGTCCTTGAAGGGATTCGCAAAGACATGGTCGTGGTAGAAGGTCTTCTTCCGCTCGGAGTAGATCGCGTAGTTCATTGAGCCCATGTTCAGGGCGCCGATGTCGGGCCGCAGCTCGCGGATGTGCGCGATCCGATCCTCAACCGCGATGCCTATCGCACCGGTCGAGAAGTTGACGATCACGTCCGTCCGGGCGCGCACCTCGGAAAGGATCTCGGCGAAAGTCTCGACGCTCCAGTCGGGACCGCCCTCGGGAGTCCGCGCGTGGATATGCACGATGGCTGCGCCCGTGTCCGCAGACCGTTTCGCCTCCTCGGCGATCTCTTTAGGGGTGTAGGGAATCGCGGGGCACTGCTCGCGGGTCGCCAGCACGCCGGTCAGCGCGGCGCTGATGACGACCGGTTCCATTACTTAGGGGCCCCCGCGAAATCTCGCCGAAGGCTTCGATTTCGTGGGGATTTCATACCGGAATGTTTCCGTGCTTGCGCCACGGCCGGTCGATCTTCTTCTCGCGCGCCTGCTCGATCGCCTTGACGATGACGCGACGTGTCTCGGCCGGGTCGATCACGTCATCGATCATCGCCCAACCCGCGGCGAGGTACGGGTTGATCTGGGCGCGGATCGTTTCGACGAGCTGCGCGCGCGTGGCTTCGGGATTCTCGGAGGCCTCAACCTGCTTGTTGAAGATGATGTTGACCGCGCCCTCCGGCCCCATGACCGAGATCTCGGCGAACGGCCACGCCACGATCGTGTCCGGCTGGTACCCCTTGCCGCACATCACGTAGTAGCCGGCGCCGTAAGCCTTGCGCATGATGATCGTGACCTTCGGCACCGTCGCCTCGGACGTTGCGTACAGCATCTTCGCGCCATGCCGGATGATGCCGTCCTTCTCCACCTGCGAGCCGACCATGAACCCTGGCACGTCCATGAGATAGACCAGCGGCACGTTGAACGCGTCGCACATGCGGATGAAGCGCGCAGCCTTGTCGGCGGCGTCCGAGTCGAGCACTCCGCCCTTTTGCATCGGCTGGTTGGCGACCACGCCGGCGGCGTGCCCGGCCACCCGCGCAAAGCCGACCACGATGTTCTTCGCCCACGTCGGCTTGACTTCGAACCATGACTCGTGGTCGAAGATCGCCTTGATCACCTTGCGAACGTCGTAGGCCGCGCGTGGGTTGACCGGCACGAGCTTGTCGAGTCCCTCGACCAGTCGGTCGGCCGGATCGCCCGAATCCATGTATGGCGGCGCCTCGGTGTTGCTCGAGGGCAGATACGAAAGAAAGCGGCGTACCGTCGTGATGCAGTCGGCGTCGCTTTCGACCTCGTTGTCGCCGACGCCCGATTCGTAGCAGTGGACCTGCGATCCGCCCATGTCGTGGTCGCTGACGTCTTCGCCGGTCGCCGCCTTCACCAGTCGCGCGCCGCCGAGCGCCATCGACGACGTCCCCTTGACCATCGGCACGAAATCCGCGAGGCCTGGGATGTAGGCGGTCCCGGCGGCGCAGGGACCGAGCATCGCCGCGACCTGCGGGATAACCCCGGACATCACGACCTGGTCGGCGAAGAGCCAGCCGGTGCCGGCGAAGGTCGAGCCGGACGCCTCCTGGATGCGCGCCCCGGCGGAGTCGAGCAGCCAGACGATGGGCTTGCGGTAGCGAAGCGCAAGCTCGCGCACGCGCGCCGCCTTGAACTGCTCGCCGACCGCGCCCATCGAGCCGGCCATCACAGTGAAGTCGTAGGCGATGACCCACACCTGGCGGCCGTCGACGTCGCCATGGCCCGTCACCACCCCGTCGGCCGGTGCGCTGTCGGATCCATCGCGGTTCTGCGCGAGCAACCCAAGCTCTACGAACGTGCCAGGGTCGAAGAGCAGGTCGATGCGCTCGCGGACGGTGAGCTTGCCGCGCTCGTGCTGCTTCGCCACCTTCTCGGCTCCGCCCATAGCGAGGTTCTTCTTGCGCCTGGCACGAAGCTCGTCCATCCGGCTCAGGTAGTCGTCGCCCATCGCGAGAATCCTACTTAGCAACCAGCATGTCTTCGCGTCCGCGCCAGCGGTCGAGGAAGCGGTACATGTTGCGTTTCGAAAGCCGGTCGCGCTCTGACGGCTCGGTTGATTCCCACAGCCGGTGCTCATGTTTCTCCAGCGGGAGGCCGGACACCGCCACCGCGCGGCCGCCGCGGTCGCGAAGCCGGAAGCTGAACTCGACGTCAGCCATCCGGTAGAACCTGAACTTCGGGTCAAACCCGCCCACGGCGAGCGCGTCAGCCCGGCGAAACGCCATGCAGTAGCCCTCCACCGCGTCGACGTCCGGACCCTGGCTTGCCTCGAACTCCTTCAGAGTTCCCATGCCGCGCAGCCCGAAGGGCCCGGCCACGACCACCGACGGATCGGCGAGCGCTCCAAGCAGGGGCGTGATGGCATCGCCTTTCAGCTCGGTGCCCGGATCGAACAGGACGACAACCTCGCCGGCGGCTGCCTCGATGCCGCCGTTGACCGCGGCCGCGAAACCCAGCGGCGGGTCGAGGGTGATGACGCGCAGGCGCTCGGCGGTGCGGCCCGCGAGCCAGCCTGCGATTCGCGGGTCGCCCGAGTTGTCGACCATGATCGTCTCGAAGTCCGCTTTGCTGTGAGTGAAGACGGACAGCAGCCAGCGCTCGGCGTCGGCGCGCCATCCGTGGACGATGGTGAGGAGCGTGACGGCGCGCGGAACAGCATTCGGTTCGGTCGTGGGAGGAGCTTTGATCGCCTGCAGCCCGCTGCCGGCAGCGCTGTCGACCACATCCCACCCGCCGGCGCGGAGTTCCGCGCGAATGGCATCGGCCGCTTCGAAATCCCGTTCTCGACGGCGCTCAACACGCTGGTCGAGAAGCCGCTGAGCCTGGTCTCTATCCGTGCTTTTTGGCTTTGACCGCGGCGGTGAGCGCCGGGACGATCTTCAACGCGTCGCCGACAACTCCCAGGTCCGCCATCTTCATGATTGGCGCCTCGGCATCCTTGTTGATGGCGATGATGACCTTCGACGTCTTCATCCCCACCGTGTGCTGCATCGCGCCCGAGATGCCCACCGCGATATAGACCCCAGGTCGCACCGACTTGCCGGTCTGTCCGACCTGCATCGAGTACGGGACCCAACCGGCGTCGACGACGGCCCGGCTGGCCCCGACCGCGCCGCCAAGCGCGCTGGCGAGCTCATCGAGGAGCGGAAAGTTCTGAGGCCCACCCATTCCCCGACCGCCGCTGATCACGATTCGCGCTTCTTCGAGCTTCACCTTCTCAGACGCCTCGACCACGCGCTCGGTTATGTGCGCGCGCCTGGATTCGGCCGCCACGGCCACGTCGAGCTGCTTGACCTGCGCGGCGCCACCCGATTCAGACGCTTCGAACGACTTCGGCCGCACGAGGACGATCGCGGGTTTGGCATTCGCCTTCATGGAAGCGATCTTCGAGCCGCCGAAGTACGGCACCTTCGCAACGAATCCGCCGCCGCTCGCGCTCACGTCGCTGGCATTGGAGATCAGACCCGCGTCGAGGCGCGCGGCCAGACGTCCGGCGACCTCGCGGGAGTCGGAGGTGAAGCCGAAAAGGATGAGGTCCGGCTTCTGCTGCTGGTACAGCGCCGCCAGGGCGTCGGTCGCGGGTTCGGCGATGTAGTCGTCAAACGCGCCGTCCTCGCTGACGTGGACGACCTTCGCCCCATGCTTGCCCAGCACGGCGGCGGCGGCTTTGGCGCCTGTCCCGAGCGCGACCGCGTACACGTCGCCCAGCTCTCGCGCTTTCGTCATCAGCTCTAGGGATGTCGACGCGACCTTGCCCTGGCTCAGCTCGGCGTACACGAGGATGCTTGCCACTTACAGCACTTTGGCGGCGGCGAGAACCTGGACGATCTTCTCCACAGCGTGCCCGTCGTCTTCGATGACCTCGCCCGCCTTGCGGACCTCTGCGTCGACCACGCCCTCGATGGTTTCCGCGGGGGCACCCTTGTCCACGCCGAGGTCGGCGACCGAGACCTGCTTGATCTCCTTGGAACGCGCGGCCATGATGCCCTTCAGCGACGCGTAGCGCGGCTCCGCGATTGCGGCGGTGACGGTGATGAGCGCGGGGGTTACCGCCTCGACCACCTGGTAGCCGTCCGCAGTCTGGCGATGGACCTTCACCGTGGAACCGTCGACCTCGACCTTCTTGGCGAACGTGAGCTGGGGCAATCCGAGCAGCTCGGCGAGCATCGGCGGCACCATCCCGGTGCTGCCGTCGTAGGACTCGGTGGCGCAGATCACGAGGTCGGGCTGCTCCTTCTTGATGGCGGCGGCGAGCACTTTGGCCGTGAGCAGCGCATCCGCGCCCGCAAGCTCCGCGTCCGAGATGAGCACGCCGCGGTCCGCCCCCATGGAGAGCCCCTTGCGGATGGCATCCCTGGCCCGTTCCGGTCCCATCGAGACGAGGACCACCTCGCCGCCATGTGCCTCCTTGAGCTGAAGCCCTTCTTCGACACCGCATTCGTCGCCGGGGTCGAGGACGACTTCTTTCTCGCGAGAGATTGTGTTGTCAGCCTCGAGCGTGAGGGTTGAGTTGGGATCTGGCACTTGCTTGACGGTGACGACGATCTTCAAGGCGTCCAATTATCGCTGCGCCGAAAGAGCTGCATGGAAACGCTCGACGTCGGCGGGCGTGTTGAGGTTCTCGAACTGTGCGGCATCGAGGCCTTCCAACCACGTGACGTCGAGGGCCTGGACGACGTCGTGGGCGACGAAGTTGCCGGCGTCGAGCGCGCCGACGATCGCCGGCAGCGCGCTCTTTCGGTAGGCGCCGCAGACCGGCTCGAAGAGTCCCTCGTGGCGAGGAATCGCCGCGTCGCAGGTCCTGGCCGCTGCGACCGCCTGCTCGGCGGCGGCCCGAGTTACGTACGGCATGTCGCAGGCGACCGCGAAGATGACGTCGTTGCGCGCTGCCAGGAGGCCTGCCTCGAGGCCCGCAAGAGGACCAGCGTTCGATTTGCGGTCGAAGACGACGCGGTACGGAACGTGCTGTTCCATCTGCTCGGGTTCGCTGAACGAGACGATCACCTCCGAGAACGCAGGCGCGAGCTTTTCCACCACGTAGCGAAGCAGGACCGTGTTCCCCACCTCGATCCATGGCTTGGACCGGCCCATGCGCCGGCTGTGCCCTCCCGCGAGCACCAACAGAGTCGCTTCCATCACGATAAGTCTCGCTGTGAGGGCCATCGATTTTCACGTTCACCTGCCCACGCCGGAATGGCTCGACGTGTCGATGAAGGGCTACGTCGAGGCCGCGGAGTCGTACTTCCGGTCCAAGGTCGCTCGCAAGTCGCTCGACGAGCTTGCGCGCGAGTACCACGAGCTCGACATCCTGGCGGTCTTGCTCGCGTGGGACGCAGAGACCGCCACCGGGCGGCCGCGCGTGCCCAACGACCTGGTCGCGCAGGCTGTCCGCGAATTCCCCAAGACATTCGTCGGATTCGGGAGCGTGGATCCGCTCAAGGGCGATCGCGCGGTTGCCGAGCTCGACCGTATCGCAGAGCTGGGCCTCAAAGGCGTCAAACTGCACCCGTCGCTGCAGGCCTTCGCGCCTAACGAGGAGCGGCACTGGCCGCTGTACGAGAAGTGCCAGGAACTTGGCCTCATCGTGCTCTTCCACACCGGCACGAGCGGAATCGGAGCCGGACAGCCCGGAGGCCAGGGAATCCGGATCGACTTCGCCCGGCCCATCTGGCTCGACGCGCCGGCCGCGGCGTTCCCCGACCTCCGAATCATCGCCGCGCATTTCGGATATCCGTGGCACCTCGAGCTGCTGGCGATGGCGCTGCACAAGACCAACATCTACATCGACATCTCGGGTTGGGCGCCACGCTACATCCCGACCGAGGTCATGCGCGACATGAAGGGCCGCCTGCAGGACCAGTTCGTCTTCGGCAGCGACTATCCGTTCATCCGGCCGGAGCGCTGCCTCGATGAGCTTCAGGGGCTCGACATCCCGGAGGCGGTCCTCCAGAAGGTCCTGATCGGCAACGGAAAGCGGCTACTGGACATCGCCTAGCCCGTAAACGGGGGCTTGACAGCCGTCAAGCATTGGTTATCGTGCTGCGCGTGGTGGCCGCGGACACGCAGCGACGCATCCTTCTCGCCGAATCGGACTGCATGCTCGACGACGTCGAAACCCTGCGCCTGCACGACGAGCGCGAAGCGCCACTTCGACTGCGGGAAGCGATCCGGGCGTTGCAGATCCGGCTGGGTCGGCGCAACCCTCCCCTGCCACCGGCGACGCTCGACGCGGCCCACGAGCTGGTGTTCGCGGTGCAGCAGCGGTTGATGGCGGCCAATCCGAAAAATCCACGGCCGGCCCGTCACGCCAACCGACCGAGCGGCCAGCCTGTGATCACGCTCGTTCGCGCCGATCGCCGGTGGAAGGTGCTCACCCTTCCTCCACCTGTCGGGAGCGGCGACGAGGCCGCCTGGATGGAGCTGGTCGAATCAACCGTCGAGCGCGCCTGGGACCGCTGGTGCTACGCGCAACACCATGCGGTTCGCGCCGCGCGCCTGAATGTCAAACCGCACCTTGCCCTTGCGGTCGCCCAGGCCGCGTGGCACAACTACTGGCTCCTGCTGCAGGACGCGGATCGAATCCGGGAGATGCTCAGCGCCTCGCGCGGGCGGCCCGTTGGAGGAACGCTCGCAGCTCGTCGGCCCTGACCGGGCCGCCGGAGGCGCGCACCCGCGCGGCGAACAGCTGCAGGAAGCGCTTCAGGCCGACGTCGTCGAGCATGGTCGCCGCCTCGATGATCTCGGCCGCGGCCTGGTGGTCGCCCGGATCGAGGACCCGTGCCAGGTTGTCCGCGAAGTCGTTCGGCAGCTCGCCCGTGGCCATCCGGTGACAATTAAAGGGTGTCGCGACTCCGAGATCCGAAGCAGATTCGCGGCATCGACGGCCGGAGCCAGGGAAAGGGTGACGCGGCTAGGAGCGCATCGTAGATGCGTGACGACGCAGCGCCGGGCCCCTTGACGCCGGCTTCAGCGCCGCAGGCGCCCGGCCGCCGAGGACGCGAAGATGCGAGGAGCTGCGGAGGCGCGACGCCCTAGTGCAGCCGGTTGTCATTGGCGACGTCATCTGGAAACCGAGTCGTGAGGTCGTCGAGCGAAGCCGGCTCAAAAGGTTCATGGACCGGCACGGCATCGAGACGTTCGACGAGCTCCTGAAGCGTGCCGACGATGACATCGAGTGGTTCTGGGACGCGGCGATCCAGGACATCGACATTGCCTTCTACCGCCAGTACGACAGGGTCGTCGACCTCTCCGAGGGCAAACCGTGGGCGAAATGGTGGGTTGGCGCGCGTATGAACATAGTGCAGAGCTGCCTCGACCGGCATCGCGACGCCGGCTTCCGTGACAAGACGGCGATCATCTGGGAAGGCGAGCCTGGTGAGGTGCGGAAGCTCAGCTACAGCGAGCTTGACCAGCAGGTGTCGCAGCTTGCCGGGGCGCTGCGCAGGCTGGGCGTCGCGCCGGGCGACCGCATCGGGATCTTCATGCCGATGTGTCCCGAGGTCGCGATCTCGGTGTTGGCGGCCGCGAAGATCGGTGCGGTCATCATCCCGCTGTTCTCCGGCTATGGTCCCGAGGCCATAGCCACCCGTCTCCGCGATGGGCAGGCGAAGGTGCTCATCTGCGCGGACGGTTTCTACCGGCGCGGACAGGTCATCCAGATGAAAGAGACCGCGGACCGGGCTCTCGTCAACAGTCCATCGGTCAAGAAGGTCATCGTCCACCGCCGGGTGGTGCGTGAGATCCCGTGGACGCACGGCCGCGACCTGGTGTGGGAGGTGTTGCTGGAGGACCACCCCGACCGGGCACGGACCGAAGAGCTCGATCCCGAAGACCCGATGATGATCATCTATACCTCGGGGACCACCGGCAAGCCAAAGGGCACGCTCCACGTGCACGGCGGTTTTCCGGTCAAGGCGGCGCAGGACATGGCGCACGGCTTCGACGTCGGGCCCGACGACATCGTGTTCTGGTACACGGACCTCGGCTGGATGATGGGCCCCTGGCTCATTTTCGGGACGCTCGTCCTCGGCGCGACGATGCTGCTGTACGAGGGCACGCCAGACCACCCCGCCGCCAACCGCCTGTGGCGAATGGTGGAGCGGCACAAGGTCACGGTGCTCGGCGTTTCACCGACCCTCGTGCGCGGCCTGATGACGCACGGCGACGAGGTGCCCGCGCACCACGACCTCTCGAGTCTGCGCATCCTGGGCGGCACGGGCGAGCCCTGGAACCCGGAACCGTTCCACTGGTACTTCCGCCACATCGGAGGCGGCCGGATCCCGGTCATCAATTACACCGGAGGCACCGAGGTCTCGGGCGGCATCCTCTGCGGCAACGTGATCACGCAGCTCCGGCCATGCTCCTTCGCCGGCCCGCTGCCGGGCATGGCGGCCGACGTGCTCGACGCCGACGGCAAGTCGATCAAAGGCGAGGTCGGGGAGCTCGTCATCCGCAACCCATGGCCGGGCATGACGCGGGGCTTCTGGGGCGACAGGCAGCGCTATCTCGAGACGTACTGGAGCAGGTACGAGGGTGTCTGGGTGCACGGCGACTGGGCGTATGTCGATCCGGAGGATGGCCTCTGGTACGTGCTGGGCCGGTCCGACGACACGATCAAGATCGCGGGTAAGAGGTTGGGGCCGGCCGAGGTGGAGTCTGTGCTGGTCGGCCACCCGGCGATCGCGGAGGCGGCGGCGATCGGCGTGCCGGACGAGCTCAAGGGCGAGTCGCTGGTTTGCTTCGTCATCCTGAGGCCGAACCAGAAGCCGAGCGAGCAGCTGGCCGCCGAGCTGCAGGAGCTGGTCGCCGCCGCCCTGGGCAAGCCCCTGCGCCCGAAGGCGGTGCACTTCGTGGACGACCTGCCGCGCACGCGCAACGCCAAGATCCTGCGCCGGGTCGTGAAGTCCGTCTACACGGGCAAGGATCCGGGTGACCTGTCGTCGCTCGAGAACCCCAGCGCCCTGGCGGCCATCGGGGCCACGCGCAGCTAGAAGCTGAGGACCTTGTCTGCCTCCATCGTCAGCCGCACAAGGTCAGGCGGCGTGATGTATTTCATGTTCGGGGTGAGCATCTCCTGCAAGACCCCACGGGCCTCGGCGCAGCCTTTTCAAACGTAGACGGGGATCTCCTGGTCGAGGCATTTGTCAAGAAGGTCGCGCAGCGCCGGCACGCCAAGTCCGAGCACGTTGGCGATGACGTCGGGCTTGATCAGCTCGGCGGCATCGCCCGCGAGCGCGACGGCGACCTCGGTCCCGCTCGGCTTGGCGCCGTTGGCCGCGATGTGGAATGGCACGCTGGCGCGTGTTGGTTCCTCTGGTCCGGCCGCAGTGACGATGAGGAGACCCGGCATGGCCATCAGTATGAAAGATGACGGCGTGAACGCTTGAGGCTGACGCGCGCCGATTGGGTGCGCCTGCTCCTGCTCTGGCTCGGCGGCATCGACCTCCGGCTGACCATGCTCGCGGTGCCTCCCCTCATCCCGCTGATCCATCGCGAGCTGAACCTCGACGAGAAGGCGGTCGGCGCGCTGGTCTCGGGCCCGGTGCTGCTGCTTGCGATCGCCGCGGTTCCAGGTTCTCTGCTGATCGCCAAGCTCGGCGTCCGCGGCGCCCTGGTCACCGGCCTGGGCGCGATCGCCGTTTTCGGCGCCCTGCGGGGCTTCGGTCCGAGCATCCCGGTCCTGTTCACCGCCACGTTCCTGATGGGGGTTGGCGTCGCCGTGACTCAGCCTGCGTTCCCGGCGATGGTGCGGGAATGGTTTCCGCGGCGGATCGCGATCGCGACCGCGGTTTACAGCAACGGAATCCTGATCGGCGAAACGCTGCCGACGGTACTCACAACACCGTTCGGCGTCCTGCCCCTCACGCACGGAGACTGGCGGTGGGCGCTTGCGACCTGGTCGGTCCTCGTGGCGCTCAGCACCATCGCCATCGCTGCCGCCGCGCCCAGGCGAACGTCCCAGGCCGCCGCGCCGTCACGCTGGTGGCCCGACTGGCGGCAGGGCCAGGCGATACGCATCGGGATCGTGATGGGAATGGCGTCGGCCGCCTACTTCGGAGCCAACGCGTACATCCCGGACTTTCTCGACCAGACCGGACGGCATGGCCTCATCTCCCCCACGCTCGCCCTGCTGAACGGATCCCAGCTACTCACCGCACCGGCGGTCGCCTTGTGGCCGCGACTGCTCACCGGCCGGGCCGGCTTCATAGGCTCAGCGGCGATCATGGCGGTGGCGCAGCTCGGCGTGGTCCTGACACCAGGCGCAGGGGTGCTGGGCTGGGCGTTCGTGCTCGGCTTCGCCACGGCGCTGGCGTTCGTGGTGGTGCTGAGCCTGCCGCCACGGGTAGCCCCCGCCGGAGACGTCGCGCGCATGAGCGCGGCCATCTTCACCCTGCAGTACGCGACTGCATTCGTCGTACCGCTCATCGCCGGCGCGTTGTGGGATGCCTCGGGCATGGCGCTGTTCGCGTTCATCCCAGGAATCGCAGCCGCGGCAGCGATGGCGTGGGGCGCCATGTCGCTGCGCATCCCCGACCGGGTGCAGGCTTCTTCTTAGGGGAAAATCCCCCCTTTGTAGTCGGTCAAAATTTCATTCGCCGCGCGAGCTCCTTCCTCAGCGCCGCCTTCCATGAAACCCTGGAAGTTCTGCGAGCAATGCTCGCCGGCAAAGTGGCACTTGCCGGTCAGAATGTCGGGCTGCAGCGCCCCCTCGTAACCGCTGAACAGCGTGTACTGGCCAACCTTCCAGTACGAGTAAGAACCGAGCAGGAAGGGATTGGCGAGCGGCACGTCAAGCGTCGCGATGCCGTTCCACTGCTGGGTGATGCCGGGAAATACGGGCTCGATCTGGCTGAGGAATGTGTTCGCGAACCGGATCGCGACCTTGGGATCGGAGGCGTCGCCGTTGAATGAAGCCAAGGGCACACCACCACCCGTGTAATCGACGACTATGCCGGTCGCGCCGCCCTGTGCGCGGGTCACTTCCCAGGTGTTCTGGTACCCGGTGTCGGCGTACGTGCTGCCGTTGCCGATGCCCCACACGCCGGGCGAGTTCCAGTATCGGGACTTGAACTGGAGCTGCAGCTTCGCGTTCTTGCCGTAGCCGAGCTGGGTGATCGCCGTCTGCTTGAGCGGCGAGAAACCCGCCGCGCCATATGCCCCCTTGGAGGTGAGGATCCCGCGCAGAACAGAGAACGGGATGCTGATGATGACGCGGTCGAAGGTCGTCGGGGTCGTGACGTTTCCAGTCTTGAGACTCACGGTGTATGTGTTGTCGGCGTTGTGGACGATGCCAGTCAGCGCCGTGTTCAGCTGCACGGTCCCTGGCGCAAGCGCCGCCGCGATCTTTTGTGGGAGCTGCTCGTTGCCTCCCACGATGTGGTAACGCTCGTCCGACGCGCCGAAGATCCGGAAGTTGCCTGGCACCGGCTGGAAGCCGAGCAGGTAGACGAGGTTGAGCGAGCTCTGCTCCTGTGTGACGTTGCCGTACTCGATGTTGTAAGCGACGTCCAGCAGCTGTCCCATCGAGCTCGTGTGGCCACCAGGTACACGGGTTTCGATCCAGTCGAACAGGCTGAGGTGGTCGAGGTCGAAGCCGGCCTGGGTGAAGCTCTTGTAGGTCGTCGGAAAAGGAGCGGAGGTCAGGTCTTTCTTGACCGCGTTCCACACTGGGCCGAAGTCGATGTTGGCCTGGGTCGTTGTGTAGTACTGGCCGAAGAAAAAATCCGTGTCGGTCGAATGGACGGGCTCGGCCGCAAGGAGGTCGACCGTCGCCAACCCAAAACGGTTCGCCAGGCCGAGGATCGTCTTGTGCTTGGAGTCGATCAGCTCGCCGCAGTGCTCGCTGGTCTGGCCGTTCCACGACGTCGTGTCCGAGTGCATTCGGCCGCCGACGCGGTTCGACGCTTCATAAACCGTTGAGGTGATGCCGGCGTCCTGCAGCGTCAGGGCGGCATTCAACCCGGCGATGCCGCCGCCGATGATCGCGATGCGGCCCTGGGTGCTGGTCGGCCTGGTCGAGGCGGCGAATGCCGCCGCCGGCCCACTGAACGCGGCCGCGCCGACCGCCGCTCCGGTGACTTTCAGGAAGTCGCGGCGGGTCAGCCGCATCTGCCTGCGCTCTTCCTGGACCGCTCGCAGTGGACGGCCCGATCTTTCGGCCTCTTCGAAGTCCTCGAACAAGGACTGAAGACGATTCAGCAGCGGCGTCCGGGCCATGGACACATCCTCCTTAGCCACGAAAACGGGGCCCCCAGTTTATGGGAGCCCTGGTTGCGATTTCGCCTCTTCAGTTCAGCGAGGTCGAGTGAAAGCGCCACGCGCACCGTCATCCGGCGGCGACTACTCAAATGGGGCGGTGTCCCGGCTCCCCCGAAGACAGACTCGAGCGATAGCGAGATTGAGTTGGAGCGGGAGACGGGACTCGAACCCGTCGCGCTGCCGTTCAAACTGGCCTGTCTGTATTCGAAAAGCGCACGCGGACGCGCACCAAAGGCACGATTCGGCAGGTACGTAAGCGTTGGCGTCAAGAGTCTCAGAGGACATACCGCTGTGTGGCAAATCGCGGTCCCTTGATTTGCTCGCGAAGTCGGCCCCGTTGCTACGAGCGACCGGCCTTTCCAAGCTCGCGAAGCGCGACGACGTGCTCCGTTGTTTGCGCCGCAAAGTAGAAGGCCACGATCGCGGTCACGGACCCAATGAGGGAACCCAACAACTGCTTGCCGAAATCGTTGTTCAGCGAGTCGTGGAAGTCTTTGTTGAGGATGTTGCCCAGGACGGCCAAAGCAGATCTCATCGATTGCGTCCATCGCAATACTGACCCGAACGCCAATACGCCGACAGCAAAGTCACCCACTGCCAAGCCGGCGGTGTCGGTGGCTAGGCCGAAGAACCAATGACCAAAAGTCGACGCCACGCCCAGCGCGTAGATGAGCATGGCTGACACAACAAAGAGGAATACCGACAGGCCACGGGGCTTGGGCATCTCGGTCAGAGAGTTCTGAATCGCCGCGCTTTCGGCTGTCGTTTCGGTCATTCAGCAGCTCCTTTTCAGCGAGCGACCGCGAGTGACGAGTAGATTCTGTGGAGGAATATGGGTGCCCCGTCAAGCGCTGTGGAAGACCTCCTGGACTCTGTCTGCAATTACCGCCATCGCCGGCTCGGTTGACAGCGGATCGGGTTGGGGTCACGGTTGGGGTCAAAGTGGGCTCCAAGCGGGCAATCTGAGTTCAGAACTTGGAGCGGGAGACGAGACTTGAACTCGCTACCTCAACCTTGGGAAGGTTGCGCTCTGCCAGGTGAGCTACTCCCGCTCGGCCGACTAACGATTCTAGGTTTCCACCACGGCTTCCGCCTGCGGCGCCGCCTCTGCCACCACCGAGCGCACGAGCTCTGAATACTCCTCGACCAGGCGCTGCGCGTGGCCGGCGTCCAGCGTGGACGCGATGACGTAATACTCCGGCCGGTCCGCGTCCGGGGCGACCAGCACCCAACCGTCATCGACGAAAACCTTGACCCCGTCGGTCAGGTCGACGCGGTCTTTGAGATGCCTCTCCATCATGGTCCGCATCACGCGTCCCTTCACCTCCCACGGGCAGAACTCGACCGTCGTGCGATGGGTCACCTCCGGGATTCGCGACCGCAGTGCACCGATCGATCCGCCGCTCTTGGCCAGCAGCTCGAGCACGCGCGCGATGGTGAAGATCGCGTCGAACGAAAGCGCGAAATCGGGCCAGCAGTATCCGCCCGCGCCATCCGATGCCAGCACCGCCTCGGCGTGCTGGGCACCGCGAAGCACCGCACCAGGGGTGATCTTCGTCGGGACGAAGCGGCTGCCCAGCCGCTCGGCGATCATCGAGAAGGCAAGCGAAGTTGACGCGGGGCCCAGCACCATGCCCGGCTTGCTGCTCAACGCCAGCTGAGCAAGAACCGCGAACGCGGCATCGTGTTCCAGCACAGAGCCGGTTTCGTCGACGATGAAGCAGCGTTCGCCTGGCGTGTCGATGAAGACGCCCAGCTTGGCCTTGACGGCCGCCGTGATCACGCCCATCTCCTGGAGGTGGGCGCGAAACGTCGGGTCGTCCTGCTCCATCACGATCTCGGCCGGCGCCGCGTTGAGCGGGATCACGGTGCAGTTCAGCTCGCGCAGTATCTGCGGCAGGACCATCGCGGCCGCGCCGTTGTTGTAGTCGATCACCACCTTGAAAGCCGACCCGCGCACCACCTCCAGGTCGAGCTTGGCCAGCATGTCCTCCATGTAGCGCTCGGTCTGACTGTCGCGCCGCGTGATGCGCCCCATCTCGTAGTGCGACACCCGCCTGATGTCCTCGCGGAAGAACAGCCCCTCCAGCTTGCGCTCGCTCCTCTTGTCGACGTCGAGGCCATGGTCGTCGAAGATCCGGACGTCGGCCGACCGTGGATCGACGGGCGATGTCTGGACATGCACCGCGGACACGTGGTTGTGGCGAGCCCAGTAGCGGCAAACCGGCGCGGGCAGCACCGAAAGGTCGATCACGTGCGTGCCGGATGAGATCATCCCGGACATCAACGCGCGACCGATCATGCGCGCCGAACGCGTGTAGTCGCGCGAGAAGGCGATCTCCGTCCCTTTCGTGGTCAGCGCTCCGATCGCGGCGCCCAGGCGCGAGGCGAACTCGGGCGTGATCTCGATGTTGATCAGCCCGTTCAACCCATACGAGCTGAACAAGCCGCGCTTCCACGCACCGGCCCAGATGATCGACTCGTGTACGACGGCACCCGGTTCGACCTCCTTGTTGGGCCAGATGCGCACGTTGGCATTGACAGTCGAACCCGCGCCGATCGTCACCTCGCTGCCGATCACGCTCCCCTCTTCGAGCAGGCAGCCGTTCTTCACGGTCACTGACCGGCACACGACGGATCCACGCAAGCGTGAGTTGAGCCCGATGTAGCTGTGGTCCCAGACGATCGAGTTCGAGATCTTCACGCCTGAATCGACCGTGGTGTAGGCGCCGATGACGGCCGGCCCGTTGATCCACGCGCCCACGCGAACCTTGGAACCGGCGCCGATCAGAGCGGGCCCATCGATGCGCGCGCCCGGATCAACTTCCGCGTCGGGATGGATCCACGTCGACTCGCCGATCCGGTCGCCCGGCAGCTGGACCTTGACCTTGCCCTCGAGACAGTCGAAGTTGGCCTTTACATACGCCGCGTGGCTGCCCACGTCCTCCCAGTAGCTGTCGGCGATCCAGCCAAAAACGTGCTCCCCCTCTTTCAGCAGCTTGGGAAACACGTCGCCCGACCAGTCGGTGACCTCCCCGGGGCGGAAGAAATCGAAAACCGCCGGGTCGAGGATGTAGATGCCGGTGTTGGCGAGGTCCGAGATCACCTCGCCCCAGCTCGGCTTTTCGATGAAGCGCTGCACCGCGCCGCCCTCGTCGACGACCACGACTCCGTACTCGAGCGGGTTGGGCACGGGTTTGAGGACGATGGTCGCGAGCGCCTTTCGCTCGCGATGAAAACGAGCTGCCGCGCCAAGGTCGATGTCGGTCAAAGAGTCGCCCGAGATGACGACAAAGGGCTCGTTCAGCTGCGCGCGCGCCAGCATGACCGAGCCGGCCGTGCCCAGCGGCGAGTCCTCGACCGAGTAGGTCAGCGCGACGCCCTGCTCTGAGCCGTCGCCGAAGTAGTTGCGGATCGACGCTCCCAGGTACTGCACCGTGGCCACCACGTCGCGCAACTGGTGGCGGCGCAGATGGAGAAGGATGTGCTCCATGATCGGCCGGCCCGCGACCGGCACCAGCGGTTTCGGCATGTTGCTGGTGAGCGGACGGAGTCGAGAACCCTCGCCTCCAGCCATCACGACAGCCTTCATCTCCCCCTCCTCTTTACCATCGTACTTCCGTGCTGGAAGAACTAAACGAATTCGCCTACGACCTGCTCTGGACGTGGCAGCCGCGAATCGAGGCCTTGTTTCGAGCCCTGGACCCCGAGCTCTGGAAGTCGACTCGCGAGAACCCCGTTCTTCTCCTCACCCAGCTTGGCGAGGAAGGCTTGCGGCGCGCGTCGGAACGCGAAGAGGTGCGGCAGGCATTCGAGGGCGCGAAATCGGCCTATCGCGAGTACTACGACCGCCACCCGCGGTTCATGGATGCGCAGGCGCCGCTTGCCATCGCGTACTTTTCGCTGGAGTTCGGCCTTTCCGAATGCCTGCCCATCTACTCCGGCGGGCTCGGCGTCCTCGCCGGCGACCACCTGAAGGCGACCAGCGACCTCGGTCTGCCGTTGGTCGCCGTCGGGCTCCTCTACAAGCAGGGCTTCGGCAGGCAGGACATCGATGCGGGCGGCCGGCAGTTCGAGGTCTATTCCGAGAACCGGGGCGCGGAGCTGCCGGTGCGCAAGGTCGAGGGCGTTGAGGTCGAAGCTCCGATCGGGAGTCGCAACGTTCGGATCGCTGTGTGGCGTGCACGGGTCGGGCGCGTGTCGCTGTTCCTCCTCGACACCGACCTGGAGGCGAATCCGCAGGACCTCCGCAACATCACAGACCGTCTTTACGTGCCTGAACCTGACCGCCGGCTCCGCCAGGAGATCGTGCTGGGCATCGGCGGCGTGCGCGCCCTGCGCGCGCTGGGGATCGACTCGGGCGTGTTTCATCTCAACGAAGGCCACAGCTTCCTATGCGCCATCGAGCGCATCCGCGAGCTGCGCGCTTCGCGTCAGATGACGCTCGAGGAGGCGCGGCTCGTGGCGCGCGCCGGCATCGTTTTCACCACCCACACCCCCATCGCGGCCGGGAGCGACTACTTCGACGCCGGCCTGGTGTGGGACCAGCTCGGACCGTACCTCACGCAGGTCGGCATCTCGTTCGACCGGTTCATGGACCTGGGCCGGCAGCGGCCCGGCGATCCGCGTGAGAGGCTGTGCACCACCTACGCCGCGCTGCGCCTCGCCGACCAGTCGGTTGGCGTGAGCCGCCTGCACGGCGCGGTGTCGCGACGGCTGTGGAAGGATGCGTGGCGCGGCCTGCCCGAGACGCAGGTTCCCATCGGCTCGGTGACGAACGGCGTTCACATGCCGACGTGGGTCGCTTCCGAGATCGCGGCCCTCCTCAGCCGTTACGTCGGCCCCGATTGGTGGGACCTGGACCCCGCCGACGGCCGCTGGCACGCGGTCAACGAGATACCGACTCCCGAACTGTGGGCGATCCATTGCGAGCTCAAGGCCCGGCTGCTTGAAATCTCGAAGGAGCGCGCCGAGACGCCGCACGAGCTCGACCTGAATTCGCTGACGATCGGGTTCGGCCGCCGCTTCGCTCCCTATAAGAGGGCCAACCTGCTGCTCCGAGACAGGCCTCGGCTCGCCAAGCTGCTGCGCAACTCGAAACGGCCGGTGCAGATTCTCTTTGCCGGCAAATCGCATCCCGCCGACCAGCCGGGCAAGGACATCGTCGCCGGCATCGTCGGCCTGGCGCGCGAGGAGCCACGCGTTGTGTTCCTGAAGGACTACGACATCGCGCTGGCCCGTCACCTCGTGCAGGGCGCCGACGTTTGGCTCAACAACCCGCGGCGGTTTCTCGAGGCCAGCGGGACGAGCGGCATGAAGGCCGGCGCCAACGGCGCGCTCAACGTCAGCGTCCTCGACGGCTGGTGGGACGAGGCGTACCGACCCGAGCTGGGCTGGGCTATACCCTCAGGCGCCACGCTCGACCGGCAGGACATCGACGACGTGGCCGAGGCGGAGGGGCTCTATCGACTCCTCGAGCGCGAGGTCGTTCCCGCGTTCTTCGACAGGGACGAGGCGGGCATCCCGCGGCGTTGGGTCGAGATGATGAAGGCGTCGATCCGCAACGTCGTGACGCAGTTCGCCGCGCGGCGGATGGTGATCGACTACTTCAACGCGGCTTACGGCCCCGGCGCCCGGCGCGTGGAGCAGCTGCGCCTACTCCCCGACTGGGGCGGCTGAGCGGCCGTCGCATGACACGGTGATTCCGCACGTCTGACGCCAACCGCGCGCAATTCGTTGGCTCGATACGCACGTTTGACGTCAAGGGTGCGGTATTCGCCCGCCCAGGCGGGCTGCGCCTATTCCCCGACTGGGGTGGCTGAGGCCTCGCCGATCTCTGCGGCGGCGACGCCTCGCTGCTCGCGGCGTGACGCCATCGCCGCCAGGTAGAGCTGGACGTACTTCTGCGCCGATCGCGACCAGGAGACGTCCTCCTTCATCGCGTGCTGGATCAGCCACGCCCACACGGAAGGGTGCCGGAAGGTCTCTGCGGCGCGCACCACCGCCGCGAAAAACTGCCAGGCGCCGTACGGTCCGAAGCGGAAACCATTCCCGGTCTGCGCGGCCGGGTCGAAGTCCCTGATCGTGTCCGCCAGGCCGCCCGTAGCGCGTACCACAGGGATCGTTCCGTAGCGAAGGGCGATCAACTGCGCCAGGCCACCCGGCTCGAAGCGCGACGGCATCCACAGCATGTCCGCGCCGGCGTAGATGCGCTGTGCCAGTGACGCATCGAACCCAACCGAGACAGCGACCTGGTGCGGCGCCTCGGACGCCCAGCGCCGGAACATGTCCTCATAGCGCCGGTCGCCGGTGCCGATGACCACGATCTGCAGGCCGAGCTGCACGAGCTCGGGCATCGCCTGCTCGATCAGGTCGAAACCCTTGACGTCGTAGAAGCGCGAGACGATCGCGCAGAGCGGGGCGTTGACGTCCTCCAGGCCAAGCTCGGCGCGCAGCGCTGCGCGGCACAGGGCTTTGTTCTGCGGCGCGTCCGCCGAGTAGTGATGCGAAATGTTGGGGTCTCGCTGCGGGTCGAAGATCTCGTAGTCGATTCCGTTCAAGATGCCGTGCAGCTTCTGGGTGTTGCGGCGCAGCAGCTCGTCCAGTCCCTCACCGTACTCGGGGGTCTGGATCTCCTTCGCGTATCGCTCACTGACGGTGTTCACGACATCCGCGAAGTGAATGCCGCGCCCGAGCACGTTGACCACGTTGTCGAGGCCGGGGATGCCCAGCCGGATCAGCCCCCATTCCTGCAGCCCGGCGAGCATGATCGCGCCAAAACCAAACACGCCCTGGGCGGAGAGATTGTGGATGGTCAGGGCGGTGGCGATGTCCGCATACGGCTCTGAGCCGTAGACGCGGTCGAGCAGGTTCGGGATCAGAGCTCCGTACCAGTCGTGGATGTGAACGACGTCAGGGAAGAAATCCAGGGCCGGCATCATCTCGAGCACGGCCCTGCTGAAGTACACCGAGCGGGCGTCGTCGTCGCCGAACCCGAACATCCCATCGCGGTCATAAAGCGGCGGGCAGTCGACGAAGTAGACGACCAGCTCGTTCAGCCGGCCTTCGAAGATCGTTGCCGGCATGACGCCGGTCCCCAGAGGCACCTGGACGTCGTTCGCGACTGGCCGCAGTGCGTACCTGCCGATGTCGACCTGGCGGTAGCGCGGCAGCACGACGCGCACGTCGTGCCCGGTGCGCCGCAGCTCCTTCGAGAGCGAGGCCGCCACGTCGGACACCCCGCCCAGCTTCGCGAAGGGCGCAAGCTCCGCTGTCGCCACCAGCACCTTGAGGTGCTTCGCGTGCTCCACCTCGACCGCGCCCGCCTGGCCTGGCACGCGGATGCCGAGGGCGCCCGCGGGCGGCACGACCTCGATGTCGCGGCCTTCACGGGTCACGACCAGCGCAAGCTCGAAAGCGTCCCCGGCGTGCTTGCCCAGCCTCGAAAAAGGAATCGCCACCGCGAACGGATCCTCGGCGTCCCAACTCGCGTCCGCGACGGCCGTCGTCGGCGGTTCGTGCACCCTCGCGACCGTGACGCCTGCGCCCTGCGCGCGCGCAGTGATCCTCACCACGTACGCGGGCTCGAACCCGAGCTCGCCTACCGCGGCCCTGGCCAGCGGCAGTTCAAGGTCGCCTTTTCCATCAACCGCCGGCGGCCCGGAGACGTAGAGCCAGAACTCGATGTTCTGCTGCTCGAGCTCGGATCCCGAGCGGGGCGAGTCGATGCGGAAATGCAGCGTGTCCTCGTCGTTGCCGTAGTACACGCGCTCCACCACACCGGCCGGACGGTGCAGTGCGCCAAACCCGGAGCCGACCAGGTAGTAGCCCGCCAACGCCCAGGCGGGATCGTGCCGCGACCTGGGGGTGATCGTGGCGGATGGCACGCCGCGCTCAGGGGCCGGGGCGCGCTTGATGATCGGCTGGAAGAGCCTGGCGGGCGCCCGTGCCCCCATCAGCTTGTACACGTTGCGCAGGTGGAGGCGGAACTGGTTGTCCCAGATCGGATCCATGCCGGAGTCGTGCTTGCGGCTGAACCACCAGAACCAGTCGCTTCCCTCCGTGATCAGGATCTCGCGCCAGGCCAGAGCGGCCTGCTGCGAATCCTTCGGCCGCTGTTGGGATTGGGCGTCCAGCCAGTCGCGCGTCTCCGCGAGCAGGTCCCACGCGATGTTGTGCTCAGGGTCGCCAATCCAGGTGTCGAGGCTCGCCCCGATCCAGCTACCCGTATGCAGGTGATGCAGCTGCTGCTGCGGCGGATGCTCGGCCAGAAAGTCGGAGACCGTGGTGGTGATGACATCGGAGCTCGACTCGAGCTCGGTGTAGACGGCATTCAGGAAGTCGTGCCCGTCGCGCGGGTAGAACTCCCATGCGTTCTCGCCGTCGAGCGCGATCACCGCCAGGAAATCCCGGTCACCCTGCGCGTCGCGGATGCGGCGCAGCCGGCCCATCAAGTCACGCGCGGCGTCGATCGACGGCATGCGCTGGTAGTCGAAGCCGATGACGTTGGAGAGCTGTGAGTCGCGGAAAACCATCGAAACGGCGCCGCCTTCGCGCGCCACGCGCTTGGGCTGGTAGAGATTCTCGTCCCGGTTGAACTGGCCCTCGAGCGAACGGGCGAGCACCTCTTCGTCGCTGATCATCCAGTCGATCTTTGCCTTCTCGGCGAGGCCGATCACCGACTCCCCAACCGCCATCTCGGACGGCCACATGCCCTTGGGCCGCCGGCCGAGCATGCGCTCGAAGAGCCCCATGCCGAGCTCGATCTGCCGCTCCGCGTCTTCGCGGTGCGAGAAGTGCCGCTCGGGCAGCTGGATCTGCGGATTCGCGCTCCGCGCGGAGTCGACGTGGCAGATCAGCGGAAGGATGGGGTGGTAGTAGGGCGAGAAGGTGAGCTCGGCCTGGCCGCGTTCGGCCAGCTCCCGATACTTCGGGATCACGCTGCGGATCCGCTCAAGCTGCGCGCCGAAGAGGATCGATTTGTCGTCTTCGGTGAAGTCGCGGTCCTTACGCTTGAGCTCCGCAAGCCTGGCGTCCTGCTCGACCCATACGGGGTCGCACCAGGCGAGGTTGAACCACACCTGGAGGTCGCGGATGTCCGCCGTCGTGAACTGCGCGTTGGGTGCGCGCGACGCAAGCTCCAGGTAGCGAGGTGACTGTTGGACGCGCAGCGCGCGCGGCGACTCGCGCATCCAGCGCAGCACGAAGTCGCGCTCTTCTGACGAGAGATCGCCCGCCGCGCGCTGGCTCAGGTTGAGGAACAGGTCGACAGATTCTTCCTTGCCGTAGTCCTCGATCTGCGCCAGCAGCGAGGGCACGAGGTTGAAGGTCGCGCGCACATTGGGGTAGGCGTCGAGCAGGGCCGGCATCTTGTAGTAGTCCTTGGCCGAGCGCAATCGCACCCACGGCAGCAGGTAGGTGCTGGTGAGGTCGTCCTTGTAATACGGCTGGTGCATGTGCCAGACGAAGGCGACGTGCAGAGGTTTCATGTGTTACTTCGCAAATTCATCAAGGGCACGGATGAAGTTTAGATAGACCTGCTGCTGCTCCCGGATGATGCCGAGTCCGCCGAGCTCCCACCACTCCGACGGTGTGAAGTACGCGCTGACCTCGGCCTCGGCGCCCGATCGCCCGAACCACTGGATCAGATGCAGGTTGTCGGACTGCAGTAGCCACTTCGCCAGGTCCATCAAAGTCGGGTCGCCCGTGAGCCTCGCCTTGGAGTAGGCATGGTGCATCAGCCGGAAAACGCCCTGCTGAGCCTGGTTGCCAAGAAAAAATTCCATCCCGCCCTCGCCGGCCCACGTCGTGCCGTACTCGCTGACGGGCACCTCGTGGTTGGAGTCCCCCAGCTCGGCGATCGCCTCCGACGGAAGCAGCATGCGGACCTTGCGCCGGCGCAGCTGCGTATTGAGCGCACGCATGAACTCGAAGATGCCCGAATCCCTGCGGTGATGCTCGCCGAAAGTCTCGAAGTCCCAGCCCAGGGTCACGAGATCTCCCCAGCACTCGCGCACCCAACCGGCGTAGACGTCCGGCGTGAGCGGCCACATGCTCCAGCCCTGGTTGGAGAAGCGATAGCCGACGTCGTCCGAGAGCTGATGATGACGCGGCAGCAGGGCCAGGTCGTGCGCCGGATGGCGGAACAAGTGAGTCGGATCCCGCCAGCCCAGCTGCCAGTCGCGCCCTTCCATGAACGCGCCGGCAAACCCGCACTGTTGAAGTGCGAAGTACACATCGTTGGACATGAACATCTCGGTCGTGTCGGTGAAAACCACCGGCTTCTGGAACGTGTTCTCGAGGCGGTTGCGGGCCCACAGCATCGCCTCCTTGAAGGCGACGAAGTCGACATAAAAAAGCCAGGAGTGATAGGGCTCGACGCACACGACCTCAACGTTGGGATTCGCGCAGAGGCGCTTGAACCCATCGACAACCTTCTTGCCCCAGCGCTCGGCCTGCAGCAGAAAGGAGTTGCTGAAGCCGATCGACATTCTCCAACCGCGCCGTGCCAGCTCGCGAAACGCCGCAGTCGCTGGCAGGTACGAGTACTCGGCGACCTTTTCGAAGTAATGCCGGTCGAGGTCTTCGTCGAAGAGATAACCGGCGAGCCTGTCGGGCGACGTGCCTTCAGGTATCAACTGCGCGGGCAGCTTCAGACGCCGCGGCTGATGCACCACGGTGTACACGACGACGCGTTCAGCCACGCGTGCCGGTCGCTCTCGGGGGGCGCCTGACCGCGGCCTTGGGCGTGGGCTCATCCGGGCTCGCCACCGCCTGGCGCGCCGCGGCGAAGTCGATCCTGAGCAGGAGCTGGTCGATCACCTTCTCCCACACGTAGTCGCGTGCGGTCGCCTTGCCACGCTTGCGGAGGTCGGCGACCAGGCGCGGCCGCTGCTTGAGGACGGAGAGCTCCGTGACTATCTCGATGGGGTCGTCGGTCTCCAGGACGACCGCGTTGCGGTATCCCTCGGCGTAGTCCTCGCCTGTCGACCCGGTCACGGCGATCCCGCCCGCGCCCATCACTTCGAGCCCGACCAGCCCGAACGGCTCGTGGCCGGAGTTGGCCAGCACGGCGTCGCACGCCGCGTAGGCGGAGATCACCAGCGAATCGTTGAGAAAGCTGGTCAGGTTGATGATGTCGGCCTGCCTCGAATCCCCGAGCAGTGCCGCCAGGCCCGCCGCATCAGGCGGTCCGGGGGCATTTCGCACGACGAGTCCCTGGTGCTGCGCGTGGTTGATGACGTCGGCGCCGTGGGGCTCTTTGCCGCCACGCATGACCAGCTTGACGGTGTTCCCTCGACGCTTGAGCTGCGCCGCGGCCGAAACGGCCATGAGCCAGCGCTTGTCAGGGTCAAAGCGCCCGATCTTGAACCAGAAGTGATCGACGCCCGCGGCTGACCGCAGGTCCGCCACCACCTGCGGATCGGCGTCGACGATCGACTCGCGCGAGATGCCGTTTGGGATGACGATCGGGTTCTGCGCCCACTCCCACATCCGGAACTTCATGTAGCGGCTGACGGTGGTGACCGTGCTGGCGAAGTTCAAGCCGGTCCAGTCGATCCGGTTGAAGCCGTACGTGTTGTTGGCGTTCCAGAGCATGACCACGCGGTCGCGCAGGCCGCGGTAGTAGAGCGCGTCGGAGATGAGCTTCATCGACCACGACGTGTGCCACTCCTCGCCCAGCACGACCACGTGCTTACCGGCGGCGATCGACGGGACGATCACGTTGTCGATCACGCTCGGCGGCAGGCTGTGGTTCCAGTCCCGGATCTTCCCTTCTTCGCCGTCGTACACGCCTCCCCGGTGCATGGCCGAGATCCACTGGCACCAGCGGCGCAGTTGGAGCCTCCCGCCCTCCTGCTCCTCCTCGCCCGGCAGGTCGGGGTCGCCACAGAAATAGAGGTATGTGGGGTAGCCCATCTGGGCCAGGGAGCGCGCGAGGCCCTTCTCGCGCACCCCCAGGCCGCCGGCCTGGCTGTACACGTCGGGCCCTTCGAAGCTCAGGAGGACGAAGACGGTGCGCCCAGGGTCGAGGTTCACCTCGTGGCCCGCATGATCTGGATCGCCTCGGCGTGCGTCTGCGGCGTGGCAGCGCACAGGAGCGTCGAGCGCGTCACGAGGTCGCACCGCAGCCGTCCGAGCCCATCGCCATGCAGGTTGGTGGCGACACCGCCCGTCTCGCCCAGGAGCAGCAGGCTGGCAGCAGTGTCGAAGACCCTGACCGGGATCGGGGCGCAGAAGACGTCGAGTCCTCCCGCGCTGGTCAGGGCAATCGAGATTGCCATCGAGCCCAGTATGCGGATCTTGTTTGCGCGATCCACGAGAGGCTGGGCGAGCTTGAGCGCGCGAGGAGTGCTCTCCAGTCCCAGGAGCTCGATGCGCTGCCGGTCGGATCGCTGGAGCGGCCGCAGCGGCTTGCCGTCGCGCCACGCGCCTTGCTTGCGCACGGCCCGCCACTCCTCGCCCGTGTTGAGGTTGAGCACGAGCCCGGCATACGTGTCGGCCACGTTCGGACCGTCAAGCACCGCGAGCATCAGCCCGAAGAGCGGGACGCCTTGCTTGGCGTTGAGGCTTCCGTCGACCGGGTCGACGAGGATGAGCGGGTAGTCGGCGCCGAAGCTTCGATGGCCCGATTCTTCCGAAAGCACCGAGAATCGCTCGCCGCGCTCGGCGAGCGCTGCCAGCTCGGTGAAGACGACTGCCTCGGCCGCTCGGTCGAGCTCCATCGTGGTGTCGCCGCCCGCGCCCACGCTCAGCTGCGCGCGGCCGGCCTCAGTGCCCGAGATGGGGAGCACGGCGCGACGCACGCCTGCGCCGATCCGGGAGAAGACGTCGAGCCAGTCGCCGCTGCTCAGGGGCCCCCGCGAACTCACGACTAGCCGCTTCGCGACCCACTCCGCGGGTCGCGGCGCGGGTCCTCTGAGTTCGTGGGGATTTGTTTCAGTGCGCTTCGGTCGCGCCGGACTCGGCCGAGACTTTGCGGCGCCTGCGGCGCCTTCGCTCGACGACGATCGTGATCAGATACGGCTGCTGCATCGCCCACACGCGCTCGATGAGCTGCGGGATGGTGATCGAATGCGGCTGTTCGATGCCGAGCATGACCAGCGCTTCGGCGACATGGTCCGGCAGCTCGGTCTTGTCGTGAAGATTGAGCTGTTCGAGGCTCTCGAGAATGTCATCGAGGCGGCGCAGCCCACCACGCCTTTCGGACTCACCCGGCCGGAGCATCGCTGAAAGCTTACTTTGTGATGGCGGCGACGAGGCTGCGGCCCACCTCGGCCGGTCGCTCGAACTGGAGCCAGTGCCCAGCGCCCTCAAGAACCTCGAATCGGTACTCACCTGTCATCTGCTCCGCGGTCTTTTCAGCTTGCAAACGCCCGAGGGCGGGATCCTGGTCGCCCCACATGAGGACCGTCGGCGCGGTGACCTTGTTGTCCTGGGCAAGCGCGGACCAGCCTCGACCGCGCGACAGGTTGGCGCGGTAGTAGTTGAGCCCGGCGGTGAGCCGGCCAGGCCTCGACATCGAGCGCGCGAAATGCTCGACCACCGAGCGCGGCAACGCGTCCGGGTTGGGGCCGATCGAGTACATGGCGCGGAGTCTTCGGTAGTCATCCTCCGCCAGCACCTCCTCCGCCTTGCCTTCTTTCAGGAACAGCCCGATGTATTGCGATCGGGTCCTCTGATCTTCATCCTGGGCCGCCGCGACCATCGCCGCCGGATGGCCCACGGACAGAGCCGTCAGCGTCTTTGTCATCTCAGAGTGCCGGGCGGCGAAGAACCATGCCACGATCGCCCCCCAGTCGTGGCCGGCGACGTGGGCGCTGTCGCGACCGAAGGCCTTGATGATGCCGGCCACGTCTTCGACCAGGCTGGCGATCGCGTAGTCGTCGACCGAGGCTGGTGCATCGCTGAGGCCGTAGCCTCGCATGTCGGGCGCTACGGCCAGCGCGCCGGCGCGCGCCAGCGCGTCCACCTGCTTCGTCCACGACTCGGCGCCCTCCGGGAATCCGTGCAGCAGTATCGCGAGCTCGCCGCGCGCCGGCCCGTCGACCATGGTTCGAAATCGCAGGCCGTTCGCCTGGACCATGTGCTGGCTGGCCGTCACTTGATGTCCTCCCCATTCATGGGGAGGTGTCGGGCGAAGCCCGACGGAGGGGCTGGTGAAATCACCGCAGCGACCCGATGAAATCCGCCGCGACGTCGAGAGCCTGATCGAGCACCTTGAGCAGTCCATGGCCCTGGCCCGTGAAGATCTCGAGCCGCGCGTTGGGGATGATCTTGATCTTCTGCTTGAGCAGTGTGAGATCGGCGAATGGATCCCGGTCGCCGCTCAGGAAGAGGGTCGGACAGCGGATCTGACTCCAGTGCGCGGTGCGCAGCTGGTCCTTGAACCCCGGACGGTGCAGCGGATACGAGAAGAGCACCAGGCCACCGAAGTCCGCTTCGACCGCGGCCATGCTCGCGACCCTTCCGCCGAACGACTGACCGCCGCCGACGACCTCATGGCCGCGGCCCGATGTCTTGATGAAGACCGGCACCGCATTCTCCGCGCCTCCGCGAGGAAGATCGACCGCCACAGCATCGATTCCACGTCGCTTGAAACCGACAACGTAGGGCTTCATCGACGCCGCATTGCCTGATGCTCCATGACCGAGGATGACTCGCATGTTGTCTATCGTCGCAGTCTTTCAGAGGTCGCACATCGTCATCATCAGCGCGACATATGCAGAAATTTTCCACAGGCGACGCGAAAAAAAATTTCTCGAAACATTGACGTGAGGGGGGTTCATCGGGTATCACAACACCCTGTATGGCGATGCGACTCGTGGTTGCCACCACAGAGGCAACGGACCCGACGCGAGAAAGCGGACCATTTTCGACATCCGCCAACGTCTCGGAGTTCTCATCATGAGGATCCGCGGCGAAGCCCGTGGGGTTGCAGAGGAGGTACGTGTAGGAGCGAATCCTGTCCACGACTCACCACCACATGGAACCCGCCAAAACCGATGGAACCTATCGGGTCCATATCTTTAGGAGAAGGAGGTAACGCATGATGGCAAAGAAGAAGGCCGCCAAGAAGACGACCAAGAAGGCCGCCAAGAAGACCTCGAAGAAGAAGTAAGACACTTCTCTTCAATCGTTTCTTCGTAAGCCCGTTTACGCGCCGGGGTTCTGTGGAGCCCCGGCCCTTTATTAATAGCGGGCTAGCCGCGACCCGGCCCTCATTACGAAACGAGGTCGGACTCCCGTGACCAGGGCCGGCGCTCTCCTTCCGGGATGATCACACATAAAGGAAAGCTATTGACATACGAACATTCGTTCGATATTGTCAGTACCGCCTCCACCTCCCCCCTGCGTCTCTCTCCGAGGCCGCCAATGAAAGATGCAGGAAGTTGCACTTGAGTCCGCGATCAATTCGATTCGGGTCCGCTTCGGCAGCCAGGCGCTGACCAGGGCGGCGGAGCTGCCGCCTTCCCAGCCGTGGTCGAGCAGAACGCCGGTCGACGGCCTCACCGGCATCGCCGGCCTGCCTCGCGGCAGGCTCGCGCTGTTCACCGGAAACGGAACATGCGGCAAGCTCACGCTCGCGCTGGCGCTGCTCGCCAACGCGACCCATGAATTCGCGCACGCGATCGTGATCGACGGCGGCGGATTCGACCCCTGGAGCCTACTTCCCTTCTCCCCGGAGCTTGGCGCGCTGACAGTCGTCCGCGCGCCAGCTCCTGAAATCGCAGGCGAGGCAGCTGCTGCGCTGGCGCGTGCAGGCGCCGGATTTCTTCTTTTGATGTGCGCGGTCCCTGAACACTGGCTCGGACCTCTGGAGTCCGGCGCCAGTCGATCAGGGACTGTGCTGGTTGCCGTTGTCGACGCGCCAGACCGCGCGCTCGCCCATGCCTCGAGCTTCAGTCTCGGATTCTCACGCCGCGATTGGATCTGGGATCGCGGCCAGATGGTCGGTCTTCGAGTCACCGCACGTTGCATCAAAAACCGCGTGGCGCCTCCGCTTGGTGAAACGGAGCTGGAGATTCGCTATCCACTCGGCAATCAACCGCGGTCGGATTACCACGCTTACGTCGCCGAAGTGCCCACTCCGGTTGAAGAGATGTCGCGATGCGCGTCTGCTGTGGTCTGACCGGGCACCTCGAGCTGGCGCGGCGGCCTGACCTCTACGGGCGGCCTGTCATCGTCGGGCGCTGGGACGAGCACGTGGTCGCGGCGTCCGAAGAGACATCGCCTTTCGGCGTGATCCCCGGCATGGCGCTGCGCCAGGCCGAGCACCTTTGTCCACAAGCGACCTTCGTCCTGCCGGACGAAGAAGCGACCGCCCGCATTCGCGAGCTGATCTCCGCGGCGCTCTACGACCTGGCGCCGGTGGTCGAGGTGCGCGACGAAGGAATCGCGTGGCTCGACATCAGCGGCGTGGCGACCGCAGGCGCATCCATACGCAGCGCTCGCCACCGTTTGCTTAAGGCGATCGGCCGCGAACCGCGCCTCGGACTGGCTCCTGGTCCTTTCTCCGCACGTCTTGCCGCGGCGCGTGCGCGACCCGGCCGCTTGCTGCGCGTCGCCGACGCCCGCGAATTCCTCGCCCCTCTTCCCTCTCGCGAGCTGCCGCTCGATGCCGAACAGCTCGAGCGCCTCGACCTCCTCGGCCTGCGCACGCTCGGCGCCGTGGCGTCGATCGGCCCGCGAGAGCTGGAGAGCCAGCTTGGTCACAAGGGGCGGCACGCGGTGCTGCTCGCACGCGGCCTCGAACCGGATCAGCTGGAAGCCTGGCGACCGCCGCTTTTCACGAGCGCTCACCGGCAGTTCGTCGAGCCGGTGGAAGATCGTGAGGCGCTGCTCTTCGTCGGGCGCGCGCTGTGCGGTGACCTGGCCGACGAGCTCGGACTGCGCGGAGCAGGCGCCAAGCACGTTCGAGTGCGGCTCGAGGTCGAGTCCGGCGAGCCCGACGCCGGGCGCGCGCAGGGCGCACATTCAGAAATTCGCGAGTCGATCGTCCGCCATCCCCTGAGCAGCGCCGCCGAGCTGTTCGGGCTCATCGGGTCGTGGATCAAGGAATGGCAGCCGCGCGCGCCGATCACCGAGCTGTGGATCGAGCTGCCGGTGCTCGAAGGCGCGGGCAGGCGTCAGCTGAGGTTGTGGGCGGGCGGCGACGGCTCGAGCGAAGAGGTCACCGCCGCGATGGAGCGGTTACAGGAACGCTTCGGTGACGAGGTGATCTGGAAACCGAGCTCTGCATGACGCAGGCTTACGCCTCAACCACACATGCCCGCGGGGAGAACCGACTCCCCGGCGTGCAGGTCGTTGAACGCCGCCACCTTCTGCAGACCGTGGCTCGCTGTGTACAGGTAGATACCCGAGTAACCGCCAAACCAGATCCTGCTTCCGTCGCCTTGCGGCACTTCGAGGTCGACGGCACCGCCATACAGAAGAACCTCATTGCCAGGACCGGCGATGAGCCATTTCTCACTGCTGTCGTTCAGTCCGCTGGGGTCGAAAACGTCCACAATCGGCCGGCCGCGGGAATCGAAGCCCATGAGCGAAACCTGCCTGCCTGGTCGGTAGAACCAGGTCTGCGTTGTCCCGCTCACAAGATCGACGCTTATGAGGCTGTCGCTCGGCGTGCCGCTGCGCGGGAGCTGGGGCGGCATCGGATCTCCTGGGTCGATCTTCGCGAGCCACGCAAGGCCACCGCGTACTGCTTCGACAAGGGAAACCTGTGGCAGCTGACGGAGGGCGCCAGAGGCTGGGTCCATCAGCCAGACGCCATCTGGAAACTGCTCGATGGTCCGATTGAAGACAAGGTAGACGCCCAACGAATTGAAGTCCGCCACGTTGAAGCCCATCGCCTGCACGGGCATGGCGATGTAGAACACCCTGTCAGCCGCTTTCGCGACGTCGACGACATGCACCACGGACCGATCAGGTTTCGCTGGATCCCATGTCGCGTAGGCGTAGAAGGAACCATCTGGCGTCGACTGGCCAGGACCTACTGGCACCCACCTGTGCTGGGCAGCGTCATAGAAAGGCGGCCCGGCGAAGGACAGGCTGCCCGACAGCGCGGGGCTTGCGGCCGTGGTCAAAACCCCGTTCTGGTTGTTGGAGGTCATGACTCCGCGTGGATCAGGGGCGAAAGTCGCCGCAGGGAACGTCACGAAGCCTCCCTTGAAGTTCCCGAACGTGGCCGAGCGAATGACGGGCAGCCGGCACGAGAAGTCGACTGTCGACAGAGGAATGTCGGGGCTTGGGCTCGCGACCGGCGAAACCGATTGCGAAGGCGAGACTGTCGCAGTTTCGACCTGCTTGCCGGCGGGCTGCGAGCACGCGGTCACGACCAGGGCGAGGACCACCACGTAACGCCTCATCACCTCGTTCCAACGCTGCCCGCGATGGAACGTTTCGAGGCCATCAAGACATGACCAGGCTGATGACCCCGCCCACGGCTGTCGATGTCACCCTCGGCCCGGGCGGCGCGCCGACCTCCATCTCGGGTGCCTACAGCGGGTCGATCGACCCCATCGCCCGCTGGAAGGTCGAGACCTCGTGGTGGAACAAGCCGGTCGTCCGCGAGTACTGGAAGGCCGTGCTCAACAACAACCTGCTTTGCGAGCTCTACCACGACCTCTCGAGCAACGAATGGTTCGTCACGCGAGTTTATGACTGATGCGGGCGCCGTACGTCGAGCTGCACTGCCACTCCAACTTCTCGTTCCTGGACGGAGGATCGCATCCCTATGAGCTGGCGATGCGGGCGGCCGAGCTCGAGATGCCCGCCCTCGCGCTCACCGACCGCGGCGGGGTCTACGGTGCGGTGCGCCACCTCCAGGCATGCCGCAAGCTCGGCGTCAAACCCATCATCGGCAGCGCCCTCGAGGTGGACGGCGAGGAGCTGATCCTCATCGCGCGCAACCTCCGGGGCTACTCCAACCTGTGCCGGTTGCTGAGCCTCGCCCACGCCGACCAGCCGAAGGGCGAGGCCCGCACGACTCTGGCAACCGTGAGTGAACATCACGGCGACCTCTTCTATCTCAGCGCGACCGACTCCGAGCCGCGGCTCCGCACGCTCCAGGATGCGCTGGGCAAAGAAAGCATCTTCAGCGAGCTGCACCATCACATGCGGCCTGAAGATTCGTGGGTCCTGGAAGGCCGGGTGGCAATTGCCAAGCGATGTGGCTCGCAAGTCGTCGCCACCAACCAGGTCCACTACCACGCCCCCGCACGGCGCCGGCTGCATGACGTGCTGGTCGCCATCCGCCATCGCGCCACCCTCGACGAGGCGCGGGAGCACCTCTTCCCCAACTCGGAGCACCACCTCAAGGGCGGAGAGGAGATGCGTCCCCTCTTCAAGGGATACGCCGAGGCGGTGGGGACGCCCTGGGAGATCGCGCAGGAGTGTGACGTCGACCTCGACTTTCGCAAAGTCCGGTTTCCCGGCTACCCGGTCCCGGCCGGCGAGACGCCTTTCTCATTTCTCTACAAGCTATGCTTCGAAGGCCTCCGGGAGCGGTACCGGCCCATCACCTCGGCCGTGACGCGTCGCCTTCAGCACGAGCTGGAGGTGATCGAAAAAACAGGCCTCGCGGAGTTCTTCCTCATCAACTGGGACCTGATGCGCTTCGCCCGCGAGCACGGCGTGCCGGGGCAGGGTCGGGGCTCGGCCGCGGACTCGATCGTCGCCTACGTGCTCGGCATCACACGCGTCGACCCCATCGAGCACAACCTGCTCTTCGAGCGGTTCCTGCACGAAGAGATGACGAGCACGCCCGACATCGACATCGACTTCTCCACCGAGCACCGCGAGCAGGTCATCCAGTACATCTACGAGAAGTACGGGTGGGAGCGGACCGGGATGGTCTGCAACGTCGTCACGTTTCAGCCCCGGATGGCGATCCGGCAGGTCGGCAAGGCACTCGGCTTCTCCGCCGAGCTGCTCGACCGGCTGGCCAAGGGAGTCGACCGATGGTTCACCGAAGACGTCGAGGACTCGATGCTGTGGGCCGTTCCGCCACCCGACATGCGCCCGCAGAGCTGGAAGCAGTTCCTCGAGCTCTGCCGCGAGGTCATCGAGTTCCCGCGCCATCTTTCGATCCACAACGGAGGCATGCTCGTCACCGGCGAGCCCCTGGTCGACATCGCGCCGGTCGAGCCGGCCGCGATGGAAGGACGGCGCGTGGTCCAGTTCAACAAGGACGATGTCGAGGACCTCGGCCTCATCAAGATGGACATGCTCGGACTCCGCACCCTTTCGGTCGTCGCCGAGGCCCTCGACCTGATCAAGGACACGACCGGCACGAGACCTGACCTCGACCAGCTGCCGCTCAAAGACCCCGCGGTATTCGAGATGTGCAGCGCCGCGGACACGATCGGCGTGTTTCAGATCGAGTCGCGCGCGCAGATGCAGACGCTGCCTCGGACTCGCCCGGGCACCTTCAACGACCTGGTCGTCGAGGTGGCGATCATCCGCCCCGGACCGATCCAGGGCAACGCCGTCCATCCCTACATCCGGCGCAAGCAGGGCCGGGAACCAGTCACGTATGCGCATCCGCTGCTCGAGCCGATCCTCCAAGACACGCTCGGCGTGATCCTCTACCAGGAACAGATCATCGAGATCGCGATGTACGTCGCGGGCATGAAGCCCGGACGCGCGGACGGTTTCCGGCGAGCGATGACGCGACACCTGAACCGGGTCGAGATGTCATCCCTGGAGGACGAGTTCATCGGCGGCTGTCTCGCCAACGACGTGCCGCGCGAGGTGGCGGACCAGCTGTTCGCCGCGGTGCAGGGCTTCGCCGTCTACGGGTTCTGCCGCTCCCACGCCGCAGCCTTTGCCCGCACGGCTTACGAGACCGCGTGGATGAAGCTGCATCACCCCGTCGAGTTCGGGTGCGGGCTGCTCAACAACCAGCCGATGGGTTTTTACCATCCAAGCGTCCTGGTCGAAGACCTCAAGAGGCACGGCATGAAGGCGCTGCCGGTCGACATCAACCGCTCCGACATTCGCTGCCTGCCTGAACGCGTGGATTCAGACCTCGCCATGCGCATCGGGTTCAACTACGTCCGCGACCTCGGCGAAGACGGGCGCAAGGCGATCGTCGCCGAACGGGCTGACAAGGGACCCTACAAGTCATTCGACGATTTCTTGAGTCGCCTCCGCGGCGGCCCCATCGGCCCGAAGGCGGTTCGCCACCTCGTCATGGTCGGCGCCTTCGACGCCCTGGGCCAGCCGAGGCGCGAGCTGCTTTGGGGCTGGCAGGAACGGTGGCACGGCAAAGGCCTGCGGCGCGGCATCGACAAACAGTCCGAGCTGCGCCTCAACGCAACGGCGCCCGTCCTACCTCAGATCGACGATTTCGACGCCAACCAGCTCGAGTACCGCATCTCCGACCTCTCGACCGGTTACCACCTGATCCATTTCTGCCGCGACCGCCTGCATGCGATGGGCGCACTGGAAAGCAACAGGCTGCCGGCCATCTCCAACAACAAGCATGTGCGGGTCGCCGGGCTGGTCATCACACGCCAGGCACCTTCGACCGCGAAAAAGATTCGCTTCTTCACTCTCGAAGACGAGTTCGGGCAGGTCAACATCACGATCAAACCGGACGTTTATGAGCGCTACCGCCAGGTGGCGAACCGCCAGCCGATCCTGATCATCGACGGCGTCATGCAGCGCCAGGACGGCGTCTACTCGGTGCTCGCGAGCCACATCCAGGCCCTCGACGGAGTCCCGAGACCGGCCCAGCGCTCGCACGATTACCGGTGAGCCGAACCCGGGGACTCCTTACTTTCTGTAGCCAGCCGGGGGCCCTATGCGCCAAGCTATGGGGCTACAGCCGAACTTCATCGCAGCAACCCCAGAGGAAAAAGCCCCGAAATGTCGATCGCCCGAGAAATCGAAGACATCGCCCGCGACCTGATCAAGCACCAGCACGACCATCCGCCGGTCCGAGATCTCAATCGCGAAGTCGAGCGCCGGCTCACATTCGCCGACCGCGTCGCCGGCGACTTCGCGCGGCTCGTGGGCAGCTGGGTGTTCGTCCTGGTCCAGCTGGGGATCATGGTCATCTGGGTCGGGCTCAACGCGTTCAACCTGATCCGGCCGTGGGACAGATACCCGTTCCTGTTCCTCAACTTCATACTCAGCCTCGAGGCCGCGATCTGGGTCTCCGTCGTCCTCATGGCGCTCAACCGTTTTGCCGACCGCGACCGGCTCCGCGCACAGCACGACTTCGAGCTCGACATCAAGGCCGAAGAGGAGCTGAAGGCGCTCATGAACCACCTGATGCACCAGGACGAGATCCTGCTGCAGATCGTCAACAGGCTCGACCGCGGCGACCGCGAGATGAAGCGGCTGGCGCGGCGGCTCGAGCAGGCGATCGAGTCGAGCACCCAACCTCCAGCGCCCAAACCGGGCGACGCCGAGCGACCTCCGATCAGCGTCCCGGCGCCCTAGCCGGCCACCCTGTACACCGCGTAGTCACCGTCGTTGTAGACCAGCGTGCCGTGCGCGTCCCAGTAAGCGCGACTCGCGCCCCTCGGTATCTCCTGCGGGCCGATCATCACGTAGTCGATGCCGTACTTGCGCACCAGGTCCATCGCGGAAGGGTCGCCGTCGAGGATCTTCTTGTCGTCGTCTCCCTTCTGCACGTAGTCGGCAAGGCCGTAGGTCCAAAGCCAGCCGGGATATCCGATGAGCTCGCGACGGCCCGCCAGCGTGGGAATGGGGCTGTTGTGCTCGTCAGCGACGGCGAAGACCGCGTCGGGGCTCGTGTTGTGCCGGACCCAGTCCGCGACCTTGAGACCGCCCGCATCGGTGAACTGGACACGGTTCACGCTGAAATCCGAGGCCCGATATAGATCAAGCGCTCCCGTCAGCCCGAGCAGCACCATCACGACGACGGCGACGATCGCCGTGGCCGGGCCACGTCGCAGCATGCCGGCCAGCACGCCGCCGGCGAGCATGCTGCCGAGCAATGCCCAGAAGACGAAGAACTTGGTGTTGTCCCACACCCACGGCTGCAGGACGACCACGTTTGGCACCAGGAACCAGAGCCACATCGGCGAGAACCAGTTGGGCAGCGCCGTGGGAAACCAACGCAGCACCGCGTGGGAGGCGAGCATGACCGGCAGCAACAGCGACGTATTCCAGATCCAGAACCACGCGACGTCGATCGGAAACAGCCACACGCCGTAGCGCTGCCAATCGGTGAACGCCAGCCACCCAGGCTGGATGCAGAAGTTGTGTATCGAGGGCAGAGAGCCGCAGATGCTCGTGTTGTCCGAGGGCAACATCCACAACAGGATCGGAACGCCGATCGCCAGGGCAGGTCCGAAGAACGCCCACCACTCGCGGCGCCTGTTGAACAGGGCCCAGAACGCAGGCAGGGCCACCGCTGTGCCAAACGCGTGCACGTGGTAGACAGGCATGATCGCGGCGACGAGCCCGGCAAACAGAAAGGTCTGCCAGCCAAGCTTCTCGCGGACGGCGATCCACAGCAGGACCAGCACGATCAGGGCGAGGCTGAAGCCGAACAGGGTCGACCGCTGGGGCACGAGATAGGCGAGCACGGGGTTGAGCCACTGGAGGTTGACGTCCCTGTTCAACGTGTACTCGCGGGGGAGGTTCGCCAGCGCCGCCAGACCGTGGCGCTGAACGTCGCCCCACAGGTAGACGAAACCGAGCCCGCCGCTGAGCAGGAAGACAAAGACACCGATCACCGCGGCAGCTCGCCCAGCGGTGAAGCGCAGCGCCGCCAGATAGAACACCCCCGGCAACGCGAGGCCGAGGACTGCAGACGTCGCGGTAAGGGCCTGGGTCAGCGACAGTCCGAGCGGGACGAGGTCCGCCGCAAGGAAGTCGATCATGAACGGGTAGCCGAGACGGTGACCGGGGTCGATGGGGTACTGGGGCGGAAAGTTGTGCGCGTACGCGAACGACCCGGCAAAGCTCAGGTGCGCCGCCCAGTCGCCCCAGATGTTCACGTAGCCCACGTAGAGGCCGTTGGGCGCGTACACGTATGCCTGGTGCAGGAAGTGGACTGTCCACGCACCGCACGCGAGCATCACGGCGAGCAGCGGCCATGGGTGACCATTCGCTCGCAGCGGTGCGGTCCACCGCCGGCGCGCTTCCTGCCAGTCCGGGGCCAGACGGGTGCGAGAGACGAACAGCCCCGTCCCCCCGGCGAGGACCGTGGCGGCTAATCCGATCGCAACCGTGAAGACAGTGACGTCGCGCGCCACCAGTGATGCGACGAAGGTGGTCGCCGCCACGGCCATGGTGCCCAGGACGACGCCGAAGACCACCCGCTCCTCAAAACTGAGCCGGACGCCGCAGAGGTACGTGATCCCGAACCCGGCCGACGCGCTCGCCGCCAGGAAAATGGTTGCCGCTACCGGCATGTACAGGCCGCTAGTTCCAACAGAAGAGCTGAGGTTGCGAAGGCGGCAGGTTCCGGCAGTTGGCGAGCCAGATCTTCGGTCCCCACAGCGGCGTGCCGGAGCTCAGGAAGTAAGCGGACTGGGAGATCGGCAATCCCGTCCACACCGGGTAGAAGTAGCCGAAGAACAAAACCGCGAGCGCCAGGTGCCCCGCGACCAGAAGCCGGCGATTGGGAGGGCGCAGCTTCTCCGCCATGTACACCAGCACGTAGGCGAGCGCCAGGATCATGAAAATCAGCCCGCCGAACATGTGGTACATGAACAGCACCCGGGTGATCGGCCACCAGGGCAGGTACTGGGTGATGAATCCGAGCAGGATCACAGCCGCCGGAAAGCTGCGGTGGCGAATGATGAAATACGGCAGCGCCACGACGCACGGCAGGCTCGTCCACCAGATCCACGGATTCCCCAGGTTCGACATGCGCGAGATCAGCGGCTGTCCGGTGAAGGCGTCGGTCCCAAGACCCGCGTATTCGGCGTAGTAGAGGACAGGGCGCGACAGAAGCGGCCATGACCACGCGGGCGAGCCGAACGGATGGGTCGCTTTCAGGTTTTTGTGGTAGTTGAACGCCTCCTGCTGGTAGGTGATCAGGTCGGTCAGGGTGTGGAACTGTCCGCGGGCAAAGAACGGATACCAGGAGGCGATGTAGATCGCGACCGGGATCGCGATCAGCGCGATGATCGCGACAGCGAAGTAGCTTGGCTTGAAGAAATCCGCGACGGAAGATCCCTCGCGGCGGCCCCTGGCGACGCGCAGGATGACACGAAGGGCGAGAAAGAAGCCGATGGTCGCGAACGCGGCGAGGACGATCCATTTCGCCGCGATGCCCACGCCCAGCACCGTTCCCAGGGCGAGCAGCGAGACAAGCGAAGCCTTGTACGAACGACTCTGGATGTGGACCAGGAACAGGAAGTACGCGAAGAGGATGAAGAAGATCGGAAAGATGTCGATCATTCCGATGCGCGACTGGAGGAAGAACATCCCGTCGAAGCACACCAGCGTCGCCGCCGCGATCGCAAACAACCGATTCGGCCACAGGCGGCGTGCGAGCAGGTACATCATCGGGATGCACAGCGTTCCGAAAATGCACGCGGCGATGCGCCAGCCAACTGTGTTGAACCCGAGGTCGATGTAGTCGCCGGTCGCGCCCTGGAAGTAGGCGCGGTACCAACCGTACCCCCACTCGCCGGCCGCGATGATCTCCTTGGCCAGCGGCGGCTCAGGATCGAAGTAGTCGTATTTGCAGATCGGCGTCGTCGGATGACACTGCTCCATGCCCTTCACGTCGTTGTAGGCGTCGTACGGGAAATAGATCTCGTCGAAGACCTGGCCGTTGGGAGGCGAGAGCACGCCGTTCGCGTCGGCGTAGCCGCGGTTGAACGGGTAGGCGAGGCCGCAGATCGTGCCGGGGTCGCCTTGCGGGTTGATCGGCGTGCTCGAGACGCAGTCCGTCAGCCATGGCCCAGATGTCGGGTGGACGAAGAAGTCCGGCAGGATGGGGCTGAAGAAGCGCAGCACGAACGCGACCGCAGTCAGCGCGAGGACGGCGACCAGGTCCCAGCGGTCGAAGTAGTTCCGGAGCTGGGTCACCGGCGCCGTTTGCGCCGCTTCGCTCCGCCCTGGTTCTGTCCGAGTCGCTCGGGCAGGTGGGCGTTGATCTCCCACACCACGGCGTCCGCATCGGGCACCGGGATGGCGATGGTCTCCTCGTACATCAAACGGGCGCGGAAGATGCCAAGACGTTTCTTGATCGCGGCAAGCTGCGTCTCGTCGCCCCGGATCCTCAGGAAGACCGCGGGCTTGTCGATGTGCTGCTTCATGATCGGCGCGATCATCCGGCTGCGGCGGTCCTGGAAATGCTGGCTCAGAGGGAGCGCCTTGACCGACCTGATGGAGTCGTAGTCGATGACGACGCTCGAGAGGACGCTCGAGATCTTCACGCCGTCGTCGAGCACCCGCACGTTGCTGCGCTGCCGGAAGATCAGCACCGCCGCGCCAAGCAGGATGCCGACCGGGACGTACACCATCCAGACCACGAAACCGGGCGCGAAGAGCTGGTGCTCGTAGATCGAGATGCCGGTGGCGACCACGCCCACGACGAGGAGCAGGCCGGCGAAGAAGCGCTGCTGCTGCCAGAGGAAGTGCGCGTACAGGTTTTGATGCCTGGAGGGTCGTGCAGCGGTTTCGGCGCTCACCGGACTACTGATTATCCGGTAGGGTCGGTATCAGGTAGCTCCCAGGTTCGGCTGCGCTCGACCGCGCGGCGCCATTCCGACTGCAGGGCGTCCGCCTGGTCGCGCGACATCCGGGGCTCGAACTCTCGGTCCAGCTTCCAGAGATGCGCCAGGTCGGCGTCAGACCAGACACCAGCGCCGAGCCCGGCCAGGAATGCCGCCCCCAGCGCGGTTGTCTCCGTCTGCCGAGGGCGCCGCACGGGAATGCCCAGCAGGTCCGCCTGGAGCTGGCACAGCACGTCCATGACGGCGGCCCCACCGTCCACGCGCAGCTCGGTAAGTTGCTTCCCCGTGTCGCGCTGCATCGCTTCGACGACGTCGCGCGTCTGATAGGCCATCGCCTCGACGGCGGCACGCACGATGTGAGCCCGCGTGCTGCCGCGCGTGAGGCCAACGATCGTCCCGCGTGCGTAGGGATCCCAGTGGGGAGCGCCGAGACCAACAAACGCCGGCACGAGGAACACACCACCTGCATCCGGCACCGAGGACGCGATGGGGCCGGCCTCGCTCGCGCTCGAGATGATGCCGAGGCCGTCCCTGAGCCACTGCAGCGCGGCGCCCGTGACGAAGATCGCGCCCTCGAGCGCGTAGCTCAGCCGGCCGTCGCGCCGCCACGCCACCGTGGTCAGCATTCCCGAAGCGGAGGCGACGCGGTGGGAGCCGGTTTGCATCAGGACGAAGGAGCCGGTGCCGTAGGTGTTCTTCGCCATGCCGTCCGCCGTGCACGCTTGGCCGAAGAGAGCCGCCTGCTGGTCCCCGGCGACTCCGGCGATGGGCGCCGTCACGCCGCCAAACGACCGCGCCGACGAAATCTGGCCGCACGAGTCGACCACGCGAGGCAGGTTGCGCAGAGACACGCCGAACAGCGCGGCCATCTCTTCGCTCCAGGCGCCGCTGCCGATGTCGTATAGAAGAGTGCGCGAGGCGTTCGAGGCATCGGTCACGTGGTCGGCGCCGTCGGAGAGTCGCGCCATCAGCCACGAGTCGACCGTGCCGGTCGCGGCGTCTTTCGCGCCGTCGATGTTCTTCAGCGCCCAGGCGAGCTTGGTGGCCGTGAAGTAGGGGTCGAGGACAAGGCCAGTGATTTCGCGGACACGCTGCTCGTGCCCGGCCGCGCGCAGGCGCGCGCATTCGTCGGCGGTGCGGCGGTCCTGCCATACGATCGCCGGTGCGATCGGCTCGAGAGTTTTGCGGTCCCACAGGACGAGCGTCTCGCGCTGGTTGGTGATCCCGATCGCGCGAACGTCGCGCGGGTCCGCGCTGGCGGAGTTCAGGGCCTGCCCGGCGCTGGCCTCGACCGCGGACCAGATCTCGTTGGGGTCGTGCTCCACCCAGCCGGGTTGCGGGTAATGCTGCGTGATCTCCGTGTAGCCCTTGCCGCGCACCCCCCCATCCATCCCGACGGCGATCGCGGTGGCCCCTGTCGTGCCCTCGTCTAGGCTCAGGATTACCTCCCCATTCATGGGGAGGTGGCGCCGCAGGCGCCGGAGGGGAGGCTCAGCTGCCTTTCCAGGATCGATTAAGACTTCCTGTCGAGTAACCCTCGAGGTCGGCGGAGACGAACTTGTAGCCCGCCTCACGCACTGCCGCGGCGACGCGCTCGCGTTGCTCGACGAGGCGTGGGATTTCGTTCGCACTGACCTCGATCCGCGCCACGTCCCCGTGATGGCGAACGCGCACCTGGCTGAACCCCAGCGCCTTTAGCGCGTCCTCCGCGGCCTCGATCTGCCGCAGCGCCGCCACCGTCACCGGGGTGCCATGCGGAATCCTCGAGGAGAGACACGCGAACGACGGCTTGTTCCAGTTGGCTAGGCCAAGGGCGCGGGCCGCCGCGCGGATCTCTGATTTGGCCATGCCCGCTTCGAGCAGGGGAAAACGCACGCCGCGGCGAACCGCGGACCCATGGCCGGGACGGTGATCGCCCGCGTCGTCGGCGGTCGCGCCGTACGCGAGGTGGGCAAGGCCAAGGTCCCGCTGGACGGGCTCCAGCGTGTCGAACAGCTCTTCCTTGCAGTGGAAGCAACGGTCGGGGTTGTTTCGCGCGTAAGCCTCGAGCTCGACTTCATTGGTTGTGACCTCGACGAGCTTTGCGCCCATCGAGTAGGCCAGCGTGCGCGCCGCCTCCTGCTCCGACTCCGGGTACGCGGGCGAGCTGGCCAGCACGGCGACGGCACCATTACCGAGCTCGTCCATGGCGAGCTTGAGCAGCAGCGTCGAGTCGACTCCGCCCGAGTACGCCACAAGCACCGAGCCGAGCTCACGCACGATCTCGCGCGCCGTTTTCAATCGGGTCGCGTCGAAAGCGTCGAGCTGGATCATGTTCGGGCTACGAGGTTAGCTCGCGCGCGCCTCCGAAGGCTCCATCGCGGGAGTGCCGCACCACGCCTCGTAGTCGATGAGCGAATCGACCGTCGGATTCT
>Ga0099828_10000076_pt1 | contig 48594 bp, 44 predicted proteins | sample CZO8metaG_2_FD_79338 | JGI IMG/M metagenome (GOLD analysis project Ga0099828, IMG submission 79338) | Vadose zone soil microbial communities from the Eel River Critical Zone Observatory, Northern California, USA - CZOApr15con2H1.8 metaG | ecosystem: Environmental > Terrestrial > Soil > Vadose... | reverse complement strand
GGTGGTGTCACCGCCAGGCAACGCGGTCAGGGTGACAGTAAAGGTGTGGGCCGTCCCCACCTCGTTGACCCCGCTGGGCGCAATCGTGATGTTGGCGTCCACGTAGTCCTTGGTCGCCGGCCCACTGTCGCCGCCGACCCCATCAGTGGCTCGCGTGATGGGCAGCCCGCCGATCGTGATTACATCGCTCGCATTGGCTGTGAATACACCGGCCGTGCTGTTGTTGATGGTCAGGTTACATGTCGCCGTCGTGTTGGGGACCACAACTGGCGAGGCGCAGTTGCTGTTCTGCGATGAGGGGGCAGGCAGGACAGTCGTCGTAACCGCACTAAAAGCGGCCGCCAGGTCAGCCGGGAAGGCATTGACCGTGATCGTGAAGGTATGCGTGTGACCGACCTCGTTCACCCCGTTGGGCGAGATCGAGATGTTGGCGTCAACCACCCTGACCTGCTCGGTCGGGTCGCCACAGACGCCCGCAATGCCGCCGCTGTACGTCGCGACCCACTGGTAGACGCCGACACTCGTCGGAGTGAACCTGGTCGGGTTCGGCGTGACCGCAGGGTTCGGGTAGTGTGCTGGAGATCCTGTGTCAGCTGTACCGACTGGAGCGCTGGTGAACAGGAGCTTGCCAGCGGTGCAGGAGGTCCCAGTGATCCCTGCCCCGGTAGCGAACGGGCCGTACAGCTTGAACGTGACTGTGCCCGGGGTGCCCACGAAACCGGACACCGTGGCCGAATCGGTTATCGCGCCGGATCGGATGTCAGTCACAGGAGCGCCTGGACTCGTCGCGATCGAGCACGTGTTGAACGAAACCGGTCCCGCGAAATCCTGCAGGGTGGAGTTGATGTCAGGTGACGACCGGGTGTGAGGCAGGAAGGTGCTGACGCAGCCGGTGAAGCCCAGTGTGTCGAGGTTCACACCGCCTTCCATGAACTCGTTGGTGGAAACCGTTTGAGCGTTGTCTGTCTTCATCTGGCCGCGGCAGACCCAGCCTCCACAGGGGATGCTGCCGGCCCCGTTGACCGTAAGGTTGAACGCCGCAGTTGCCGCTGCCGGTGCGATGACGTACTGAGCGTTGGGGAACAGCACAGTTCCGGGGTCGCAAGGCGTCCCTTCGCTGATGGTCGTGGCTGTGCCGCCGCACGACCACTCGTAGATCGTGAAGCCTCCAAGCGTGCCGCCGATCGAGAAGTCAACTGCGGCCAGGAAGTCGCCGCCGGTCCTATTTCCGCTTAAGTTGCCAGTACACGCGGCTGCCCCCGTCGTCCCAGAGGGGACAAGGCTGACCGCCGACTGCAGGAACTCGAAGTCGACGTGACTCGCGCCGTTGTTGACCACCCGCTCCGCGCCAAAAAAGACTTCGTTGATTCCGGTAGCGCGGTGCGCGACCGCGTAAACGTTGCCGAGGTCATCTTTCGGCTGCAAGCTTGTTGGCGCGTAAACGAATCCGGCGAGAGGTAGATCGTTCTTGCTGGAGCCGGTGGTGAGTGCGGTGGGGTCGCCGCCGCCGCCCGTTGGAGTGGCACCAGTCACAGGACACGTTAGACCGGTGTTCTTGTTGTTGCTGTTGAAGAGCGGGTCGACGATGAAAGCGGAGGCCGCGATACTCGGGTCGGTCGCCGCGGCCGCTGTCAGGCTCGGTGCGATCGGCACGGGATTGGTGTTGGTCCCCGATGCAGTCCCCGGCTTGCCGCAGTTGAAGATGCCGCCGCTGCCGAGGATGCCGGCCGTGTCAGCCGCGTTGATGCCGCTGTTGGAACAGGCAGTGGTGTCGTACGCCGTCCCATGGTTGCCCCAGTCATAGACTGGTGGACTCGCCGTGACCAGGTTACGGATGTTGCCGTTGAGCAACAACCAGCCGGAGGGTCCGCCGGTGGCGACGGCCGGTGTCGCTGCCAGGCCGATCACCAGTCCTGCACTGCCCAACGCGAAAGCGAAGCCGAGCTGCCGGCGCTTGGCCAGCAGCCGCTTGAGCGGGTGTCGCGTCCAGGTGGTACTCCGGGTCCTCGAACTAACTCCGATCATCGGTACACCTCTCCTCGGTCAGGCCAGCGGCAACAATCCCAAAGAAAAAGCGCCCTGCCACACGCGACAAGGCGCCCACCCTCGAAGGCGGAAAAGAACACAGGCATACCCGCGGCATCATCCGCCCTCCATGAATACGCGATATGACCCGCCCTACCGGGTCGCACCGATCCTAGTTCCGCCCGGTCGTCACCGTAAATGGGACTTTTGCCCTATGACTCAGATTTGATGTTGGCCTGGGCTAGGTCAGCAGGTGGCGCCGGGTCGTTGAGCTTCCGGCGCATCTCCGCGCGCCGCTCGACAAACCGCCGGCCCTCGACCCCTTCGATCGACCGGAACCTCCACCACCGCCTGGCGGCGATCACTGGTCGACCTTCGCTCGCCCGCCCGGCCTCCGATTCGCTGCGTCGGGGCTGCCCCCTCTTTTCTTCCACCTTGACTGCCATGCGGCTCCTCCTCTCGGACTGGTCGATTTACTGTGCCGATGGAACGGATTCGACCCAGTTTTTGCGGTGCCTTGCGAAAAGAGAGCTTCGATGACGGCCGCTCGCGTCGGGACGTAATCCCTATTGACGGTCTGCCGAGCTGGGTGTAAAACCGCCGCGATAACCATTGCTTCAGGCGGTACGAGCGGCTTCCTGAAGCGGCGCCGGTTCACGCGAATGAGGAGATGAGAATGTTCAGGAGAGTTCTTTCGCGGCCCCTGCTCGGACTTTTGATCGTGGCTCTGCTGGGTGTATTGGCTGCAGCTCCGGCGCAGGCTTACGGTCCGGCAAATTGGCAGATCACCGCCGCTGCAACAGGAACCTTCCCTGGCACTGGTTTGGGCTTCGGCTTCTGGGGATGGTGCGACTTCGCCGGTGGCGTCAGCGTCGGAAATGCCGGCGATTGCCAGTTCGCGCAGTACTTCCACGCACCATCGGGCAGTGGATTCACCTGCGAGGAGAGCCTTGACTTCACGAACTGGGATGCGACGGGTGGCACGTTTGTAGTTACCGGGACCGCCAAAGTCAACCCCACCAGGCTGACAGGGCCTTGCGTGTCGATCTTCCCGGGTTCTGCCAGTTTCAGCGGAGTCGATTCCGGGATACCCGCCGCGGCGGGTCACTACAACCTCGGGAGCATCGGCGGAGCCGTGGGCGAGTTTCAGATCCAGGTAGTGCAGATCGGCTAAGCGCCGGGGGGACGTCGCGCAGTTGACTCTTTGACAACCGGACCAGGAGAGGCCACGATCAGGTCTCTTCTGGCGGTTGTCGGGATGTTCAGGGGGTGTCATATGCAACTGAGGTGGATCCTTCGCTCGATCGCCGTAGTCGCTGTGTTGGGTCTCACCGTGACGGTAACAAGCGCAGATGAGCCGACGATGTCGTTGCACGCCAGACTCAGCGGGTTCCAGGAGAACCTCCCCAAGCTGACCAACGGAGTGGGCACTTTCCAGGCTACGGTGAACGGCTCGACCCTTTCCTACAGGCTCACCTTCTCGGGTCTCTCGAGTCCCGTGACCCAGTCCCACATCCACTTCGCGCAACCGGGTGTGAACGGGGGCATCTTCCTGTGGCTCTGTCAGTCAACCACCAACCCAGCGCCTACTGGCGTCCTGGCGCCGCCCTGCCCCGCCGGCGGCGGAACAGTCACGCGGTCGGGCGTCCCAGCCTCGGACATTCAGGGCCTTGCGGTACAGAATCTGACAGCCGGTGATTTTGCGGGCGTGCTGAGAATCATCGAAAGTGGTGACGCTTACGTAAACGTGCACACCACAAACTTTCCCGGTGGGGAGATCCGCGGACAGGTGAAAACCGAGGACTGAAAGTCCGCGTCGGCCAATCGGCGCCGGAGGCGGGCCGCCTAGGTCAGCAGGTGGCGGCGGTCGTTCAGCCTCCGGCGCATCTCCGCGCGCCGCTCGACAAACCGCCGGCCCTCGACCCTTTGGTCGACGGCAACCTCCACCACCGCCCGGCGCCGATCTGCGGTCGACCTTCGATCACCCGCCCGGCGTTCCGGTTCGCTGCGTCGGGGCTGAGCCCTCTTTTCTTCCACCTTGGTTGCCATGTGCCTCCTCCTCTTAAATTGGCCGATTTACTGCGCCGACGGAACGGATTCGTGGAACAGAGGAGCGATCTCGGGCGGCATCTCGAGGCCACGATCCTCGAGCTGATCCAGCACACGCGGCCGGATACCGGCTGCGGTGAACCGGCCGATGACTCGGCCCTGCCCGTCAATCCCACTCCGGATGAACCGGAAGACGTCCTGCATGGTGATCACGTCTTCCTCCATCCCCGTCACCTCGCTGATCTGCACGACCTTCCGGCTGCCATCCCGCAGCCGCTCGAGATGCACGATCACGTTGATGGCGCTCGTGACCTGCGCCCGAATCGCACGCACGGGCAGGTCATAGCCCGCCATCAAGACCAGGGTCTCGATCCTCGCCAGCACGTCGCGCGGCTTGTTGGCGTGAAGGGTCGTCATCGAACCGTCGTGCCCGGTGTTCATCGCCTGCAGCATGTCGAGCGCCTCGGGCCCGCGGACCTCGCCCACGACCAGACGATCCGGCCTCATCCGGAGCGAAGTGATGACCAGATCACGGATGGTGACCGCCTTGCCGTCAGGCCCGCCTGGGCGGGCTTCGAGCCTGGCCACATGGCGCTGGCGCAGTTGGAGCTCAGCCGCGTCCTCGATGGTGACGATGCGCTCATCGTCGGGCAGGTAGCCGGACAGCACGTTGAGCAGGGTCGTCTTGCCGCTGCCGGTGCCTCCGCTGACGACGATGTTGGCGCGCGCCAGGACGCACGCCTTCAGGAAGCCGAATGCGCCCTCACTGCAGCTGCCGAGCCGGATGAGGTCCGCCATGTCGAGTGGCCCTCGCACGAACTTGCGGATGTTGAGCAGCGGACCGTCGACCGCGACGGGTGGAATGGCGACGTGCACACGTGACCCATCGGCCAGGCGCGCATCGCAGAGAGGGTTCTCGTTATCGATGCGCCTTCCCACCGATTCCACGATGTAGCGGATGACAGTCATGAGCTCGTCGTCACTACCGAAATTGATCGGCGTCAGCAAGATCTTGCCTTCGACCTCGACGTAGATGTCACGGGTGCCCATGACCATTACCTCGGTGACGCGCGGGTTGGACATGAGCGGGCCGAGGGGCCCGAGCCTCGAATAGTCGTTAGGTGCGGTCGGTGGTTGGCCGTTCATTGCGTCAACCTCACTGCCGAAGGCCATGTTCGAAGGGTTGGGTCAGCCAAGATCGATACACCTCCGCTTCCTTTGACGGTCGCCGTCCAGGCGATCACTCCTCCGGCGATCGTCGCCAGGTAGCTGCTGTTGCCGATGATCGTCACCGACGCCGCCGGTATGTAGAAGATCCCGATCAGGCTCGTGATGCCGTGGCCGGCCACGTTGTTCAGACAGGTGTTGGCCGGCGGCTGCTGCTCCGGACCAGGCTCGAACAGCAGGATGCGTTGGTACTGGTAGCCGCTGTAGACGTAGATGTCTCCGCCACCCTGCAGGTTCAGGCAGGTTGACGTGCTCCCCCCGCCTGGAATGAAAAAGATGACCGCGCCGACAGTCCAGGGCGATGGGCACACGACGTTGTTGCCGGTGGTCGGGTCGACACAATGCCGCTCATTGGCCATGTCGCCGTTCGGCGGAGTTCCTGCCGGCGGGTCGGCGTTTGGCAGGCCGGCGGCGAGCGGCAGGCCTTCCTGATCGGGCGGCGGGGGCTGGCCGATCGGACAGTTGTTGATTGTCACGTTCGAGTTGCCGTTTCCGGTGTCCGTGCAGTAGGTGAGACCGGTGCAAGTGCCGTTCGGGGCAAGGTAGACATTGAAGTCCTGGGCACCGGGATCGTTGGTGACGTCGACCTTGACGTTGCCGCTGGTCGCCACGGTGATCGTCTTGCACATCGACGGCGCGCTCTCCCGGAAATAGCACGTGGGTGAGGCGGGCCCACTGCAGCTGGCCACGCCATTGGGCGCCCAGCGGACGGCGGTCACCTCGACGGAGTAGGTGCCGGCGGAAAGGCTGCCGGATCCCGGGGAGCTGAGCGTGAACGAGCTGCTGCAGCCGACTCCGTTCGAGTCCCAGAACTGCGGCAGCGCCCGGACGGCAAGCAACGTCCCGGCTGGAATTGTGCCGCTGACATCCTGCCGGTTGACGCTGATCGTCGTCGCGCCTGCAGCCGTTCCGGCCGAGGTCGTGAACGTCTGACCTTCGACAATGACACTCGAGCCCGATGGAATCGCCCCCGGCAGCGCGTTGACGGCAATCGACGTCTGCCTGGTTCCGGTCAGGTTGACGCTGAGGGTGGTTATGTTGGGTTGCCCCGCGGCCGCCATGTTCGGCTCGTCCGGCGGCCGCAGCTCGTTGCTGATGAAGCCGCCGTTCTGGGTGAACCCGGCCGTGAAGCTGTACACGCCGCCGCTCAGGAAGTAACACCCCGCCCCGCCGGTCAGATGCGGATCGACGGCGTACGTCCCGGGCAGCTCGGTGCTGCCGCTGGTCGAGTTCCAGGTGCGTGCCGTCGTATTCAGGGCTGGCTGCGGGTATCCCGGGTCCGGGATATTGAAGCCGTTCGCCTGGGAGCCGCTGACACTGAAGTTAGGCAGCGCCGAAGGCGGGTTTGGCGGGCAGATGTCGATGACATTGCCGTTGACCGAACCATTGGCAACACCGTTGTCGGTGATGCTTCCGTTGGACCACACGTCCCCTGACACCGTCGTGGTCGACGTCCCGGTGAACGTCAGGGAGTTGGCCGACCCGTTGCAGTTGCCAGGGCTCAGGGTCTGGATGGCCGCACCGTTGGTGCCCTGTCTGCGCGCGAGCGCGGTGGCCGTCGCGCCGATCGTCATGGTTGGGCCTAAACCGAGGACCTGCATCACGGTCACTGCGACCTGGTGAACCCCGGTTGCGGTGAACGTGACGCCGGCGATCGAGTGGTTGACGACCGTCAGAGTCAACACCTCGTTGGTCGGATCGCCGAACGTGCACAACACCGAGAGCGTGCCGTAGCCGCTGCACGAGGGCGTCAGATAAAGACGCTCGTTGTTCGCATACTGATTGGTCGCCGCCAGCTCTGCCTGGCCGTAGTCGGTGTTGTTCATGTAGTTGAACGCGGCCGCGAGCGCCGCAGCGTCGACCGAGCTCTGGACATGCCGCCGGTCGAGAAACCCATGCCCGCCGTCGAGTGCCAGGCCGAGAAATCCGAACAGCACGGTGATGATCAGCGCGACCAGCACGATGGCCTGGCCGCGTTGCGCGCAACTTGGCTTTTCCGCCATCTCAGTACTCGGTCTGGTAAGTGGCCGCTGCGCTGATGACGATGTGGTTTGCCGTCACCTGCTGAATGAGGGGAGTGATCGGGACGAAGTTGTAGCGAATCGTCACCTGCAGGGGCGCATGGTCGTGGGCGGGGTTGGTCGCGCTGCACGTACCGTTGGTGTCCGACCATATCTGGCCGCCCGGAGCGTCCTCGAGAGACGGCGAGAGCGACTCAGGAGTGGAGGGCGGATTCGGTTCCGTGATGTAGATCCAGCCCTGGTTGGCCGGCGGGACGGTCGAGGTGACAGGGCCGTTCGGGCATGGATTGGCCAGCGAGACGTCGACGGCGTGCTGCTTGACGGCGGTCTCCACGTCGCCATTTGTCGGCAGCAGCGGCGAGTCGCGAATCGCGGTGCGCGCCCCCTCGTTGACCGCCTGGTTGAGCGTTGCGTAGACGAAGATCAGGCGTCCGAAATCGACAATGCCGAACAGCAGAATGAGCAGGATCGGCGCGATCAGGGCAAACTCGACGATCCCCTGCGAACGCTGCATGTCGCGCGGCGGCCGGAGTGGCTTGCTCATGTCAGTAGCCACCGATCGTCATATGCGTGTTGGCGACGATATGGATCGAGTTGCCGAGCACGCCCTGGAGAAAGCCCGACGCGAAGCCGAAGCTCATGACGAGGACGACGTTCACGTCGGAACCCTTGTAGCTGTTGTCGGTCGGTGCGGCGGTCAGGTCGAGGCCCGGCGTTCCCGCATAACAGATGTAGAGACTCGGCACGTTCAGCGCGCCTGGATACGCATCGTCCATGTACGGAGGGTTGTAATAGACGTTCCCGTCGTTGGGAGCCGGACAGGTTGTGGTCGGGTTCTGCAGAACCGACGCCGGCAATCCCGACTTCGACAGGTTGCAGTCCACCGACTCTTTGATCCCAGGGTGTGGATTCGTGTCTCCGCAGGGCTGGCCCGACCAACCATCGGTGTCGTAGAGGTATGGGTTCGTGCCGGTGCCGGGGTCGAACCAGCTCGCCTGGCGTGCGCCTTCACGAACCGCTCCCATGAGACCGACGTCGAAGTAGAAGACACGGCCCAGGTCGATGAGTCCGAACAGGAGAAGCATCAGGACCAGGGCTGCCGCTCCGAACTCGACGGTCGATTGGCCACTCTGGCGGATACTTCTCGCGGCCACGGACTAACCGCCTCGCAAGAAGCGCATGGCGAGAAGCCCGGCCGGGCCAAGCAGGATCACCCACAGGGTGGGAAAGATGCATCCGAGCATCGGGAGCAGCATCTTGAGTGACGCCCTCGCACCACGCTCCTGCGCGGTGACCAGACGCTTCATCCGCATCTCGTCTGACTGGATCCGGAGAATCCGTCCGATGCTTGATCCGAGCTGCTCGGATTGGATGATCGCCTGGACGAAGTTGTTCAGGTCCTCGACGCCGGTTCGCTGCCCCAGGTCGTTCAGGGCATCCAGGCGTGGCCTGCCGAGTCGGACCTCCTGCATGACCCGCCCGAACTCGTCTGCCAGCGGGTGGTCGTACTTCTCGACGATCTTTTCCATGGCGGCCTCGAAGGTGAGGCCGGCCTCGACGCACACCACCAGCACGTCGATCACATCGGGCAGCTCGACCTGGATGTCAGAGCGGCGGCGATTGAGGCGTATGCGCAGCCACAACATAGGCGCGTAGAGGCCGATGACTGCGCCGATTGCTGCCCCAACCGCAAGCAGAACCCGGTTCTGAGCAAGCGCGCCGATAACGATGGCGAGGCTGCAGAGCATGCCGGTCAGCACGTAACGGACTGCGATGAAGTCTCCGGTTCCGAGGCCGCCGGGGTGGCCGGCGACCTGCAGCATGATGTGTATCTGGTGCCGCGCCTTCTCCGGCATCGTCTGCTCGAGCAGGTGGCCCAGCCGCTTCAGCGTTGGTCGAACGACGCGGTCGACGAAGGGCTGGCGCAGCTCGATCTCCGAAACAGTCATCGGCAGGCCCGTCTCATAGACGCGCAGCCGCCCTTCGACGAGGTCGGCGTTGCTTGGGCTCTGCGGCATCACGCTCCAGATGGTCGTGAAGACCCCCAGCGCAGCCACGACTCCCAGCAGGGTCGCCACGTAAAGGGCTGCCATCGCCTACACCTTGAAGTTCGTGATGCGGCGAACGAAGAAGTTGCCGATGAAGATGGAGATCCCGGCCATCACCAATAGGACCCGGCCGGCCGGCTCGGTGAACATCAATCGGAAATAGCTGGGCGTGATGATGTTGAGTACGGCCGCCACGATGAACGGAAGGAGGGTGATGATCCAGCCAGACGCTCGCATCTGTGCTGTCATGGCGCCGATCTGAGATTTGATCTGAACCCGCTGCCGAATCGTGTGCGAGATGCCGTCGAGGATCTTCGCCAGGTTGCCTCCGATCGACGATTGGATCGAGATCGCCGTGACAATCAGGTCGAGGTCATCGCTGCCGACCCGGCGCACCATGTTCGCCAGGGCCGCGGGAATCGCGGTTCCGAGCTTCGCCTCCCGCATGACGCGAGCCAGCTCCTCGGAAATTGGAGGCGCCGCATTGTGCGCCACCGACTCAATCGCCTGCGGCAGGGACAGCCCGGCCTTCATGGCATTGGAGAGCAGGCTCAGCGTGTCGGGAAGACGCGAGTTGAACGCCTTGAGCCGGCGGCGCTCACGCCACTTGACGTACCGCATCGGAGCCAGATAGGCGAGCACCCCGGCGAGCACAAACTGCGGCGAGAAGCCGAATCGCCACAATGCGAACAGGGCGCCCGCCAGAAGGAAGGCCACCTGGATCAGCACGAACTCAGAGGTCCGCAGCTTGAGATCGGCGCGAGCCAGGTGCTCCGCAAGTGACAGGCCGCCGTTGAGCCGGTGTTGGCGGTTGGATCGCTCAGCCAACGCCTGGAACGGTCTGTTGACACGGCTCCGAAGTGTCGTGCGCGGCGGCTCGGCGGCCTCCCAGGGAGTGCGTTCAGGCCTGGATTGCGCGGCCGGAATCGCGACGGCAATCGAGGCGAGCAACACACCCGCTGCCGCGACCAATGAGATCAAGACGATTCCGCCCATGTCAGGTCACGCCGGAAGAGACATCACGCGGCGCGGGGTCGAAGACGCCGGCCGGCAGGCTTTCGCCACGCTCGCTGAAGTGGTCGAGGTGGATCGACCGGTTTCCCGTTGCCGTGTGAAAGCCATTGGCATTGCCTTCGGTATCGACGCCGGTAAGGCGGAAGTGGAACAGCTCCTGGAACTGGGTCTCGCCGTTCACCAGGCCCGTGACTTCGGCGATGCTGACGATCTTGCGGGCGCCTCCGCGGACGCGCTCGGCCTGGACGACGACGTCGATAGCCGACGCGATCTGCTTCTGGATGGCGCGCGCGGGGAGGTCGGCTCCGGCCATGAGCACCATCGTCTCGAGGCGCCCAAATGCATCGTATGGGCTGTTCGCGTGGATCGTGCTCATCGAGCCCTCGTGCCCCGTGTTCATCGCCTGCAGCATGTCGAGGGCCTCGCCGCCGCGACACTCGCCAACGATGATGCGGTCGGGTCGCATGCGCAGCGCGTTGCGTACGAGATCTCGGATCTCGATCGCGCCCTTGCCCTCCACGTTCGGCGGTCTTGACTCGAGCCTGATCACGTGCTCCTGGCGGAGCTGAAGCTCGGCGGAGTCTTCCACGGTGACGATTCGCTCGTCTGACGGTATGAAACCGGAAAGGATGTTGAGGAGTGTGGTCTTGCCCGAGGAAGTACCGCCAGTGACCAGGATGCTGAGCCGGCTTCGGACAGCGGCGCGAAGGAACTGCATCATCTCCGGATTCGCGCTCCCGATGGCAAGCAGGTCCGCGGGACGGAGCTTGTCTCGCGAAAACTTTCGAATGGTCATGCACGGACCGTCGATCGCAAGTGGCGGCAGGACGACGTTGACCCGCGACCCATCCCGCAGCCTCGCATCACACATCGGCGAGCTCTCGTCGACTCGACGGCCCACGGTGCTGACGATGCGGTCGATGACCTGTCGCATCTGGGCGGCGCTTTCGAACACGACCGGGCTCAAGCTGACGCGACCGCTCCGCTCGACATAGATTTGATGCGGGTGATTGACCATGATTTCGGTGGTCGCCGGGTCATCCAGGAGGGCTTGCAGCGGTCCGAGCCCAAGGACCTCGTCGAGAAGCGCCTCGATCAGGTGGCCGTAGTCAAGTCGGTTGAGCGCGATGCCTGCGCTCTTGACGTACTCTTCGGCCAGGCTGGCGATCCGCGATCGAACGCCTTCTCGATCGGTGATGTCGATCTCGTCGGCGTGCCTCTCGACAAGCAACGTGTGGATCGCCGCCTTCGCTGTGGCGAGAGGCGTCGTCAAGCGACTTGATTTCTGCGGCGGTTCATCCAGGGCAGCAGGTCGCGACTCCGGCTCTGGAGCTGCATCACGCCTGCCGTCGAGAACGTTCAAGCCCGCCTCGCCGGGCGTCATCAAGCCGACTTCGGGATGCCGGCGTGCTTCGAGTCTGTCCTTAAGCGCCATCTGGATGCACCTCGTACCTCATTTGGCCTTGAGCCGGTTGAGGGCCTGCTCCGCGGCCTTGCGAACACGTCGGTTGCGATCGATCTGGAGGTACTTCAACTCGTCCCGTGCGGAATGCGCGCGCAACGCACCCAGCGCTTTGGCCGCCGACATTCTTGTCTTCCAATCGCGATCCAGGAGCGCTGCTTTGATGACCGGGACAGCCGAACCGGCGCCAATCCAACCGAGCGCCCGGCAGCTGATCACCCGTTCGCGGCGGCTGCCGTGCTCGAGAAGGGAGATCAGGGGACTGATTGCCGTGCGCCGCCGGCGCAATCCAGCTGCCATCGCCAGGGCCGGGCGAACCGCGGGCCGCTGCGGCTCACCCAGGGCGATCTCCAGGTACAGGTCCGGAGCAGCTCGAGCAAGCTCGGCGACGAGGCGTCTGTTCAATCCTCGGCGTTGGATGGCCAGCACGAGCGCACTGGCGCTGTTTCGGCCGCCGGTCTTGCCGAGCGCTCGCGCGGCTGCATCGGATACTCCGCGGTCCCGCGACGCAAGAAGCTCGGCCACCCACGGCACCGCCTCGTAGAGGCGGAGGGCACCGACCACCCGAGCACTCCGAACTCGCTGATGCGGGTTCTTGGCGGCGAGCCGTTGAACGACCACGTCGGCCGCACCCGACTTCCTCAGCGCGACCACCAGCCGCTGTACCGCAAGGCTGTCGGCGGTGAGTCCCCGGGTGATCTCTTCGATGACCGCTCCGACATCGAGCCCGGGTTGGTCGAGGTCGAGCGACAGTGTCGTGCTCTTGTCAGACACGACCGACTGCAGCTGGCGCCGCAGTGCTGATCGGCGCATGCCGACCGTGGCCTTCTGGATCACCGTCGTTGGAGATGACGGGGACATCAAGTCCTCTCGGCGACCCCCGCCGGCACCTGGTCACCCTCGGGCGGGCGAGCCGACCTTGCGGGGACGCGACCGCGGCCATGCTTCGCGTCCAGCAATGCGGCGAGCGCTTCGGCGCCCTTCGCGATCTCGCTGCGAGGATTGGTGAGGCTCAAGATCACGCCCTCGACGGCGGCCTGCTCCGGCCGCGCGCCATCGAACTGGACCTCGATGTCGATCGCGCGCTTCAGCATTCGCTCCACGGCCGGTCTGGTTACGGCACCTTTCAGCGATCGGTTGTTCAGCACGACCGACAGCCGGTCGTGCGGAGTGCCCAGCTGCTCGAGGATGTCGACCGCATCGGCCGCGCTCTTGACCGCGGAGAGCTCAGGGGCGGCGATGAGCACGACGTGCTGCGTGAGGTCGAAAAGAGCGAGGGTCGCGTCGGTGATCGTGACCCCCAGGTCGACCACGATGTAACGGAAGCTCTTGCGGAGCACAGTGATCGCTCTCGTTATGAGCTCAGCGGTGACCTCGTCGGCTTCTTCGGGACGTAGGGCGCCAGGTAGGATCATCGGCCCGCCGGTGTGATAGAGCACGGCGCTGAGCAGGACCTCTTCGAACGACTCCCGAGGCAGCGATGGCATGCGGGCCAGGCAGCTCGTAGGCACAAGGCCGGCGAGCAGGGCTGAGTGTGAGTAGGGAAAATCTAGGTCGAGAAGGAGCACCTCCCCGGGATACCGGCGGGCCAGGGCGCCCACCAGGTTGAGTGATATGCAGGTGCCTCCTGACCCGCCTTTCGGCGAGTAAACCCCGACCACCGTCGCCTCCTGAAGTAGCAGCCCCCAGGTCGCCTGCACGCTGGTGTCGGCAAAGAGGTTGAAACGTTGGTCGGCCAGCCGGCGCAGCTCGTTCAGCCCTTCTCGCTCGCGGCCGGCCATGATCGTCTGAAAGCTCTGCCGGTCGAGCGCCAGCAGATAGCACTCGGTCTGGGCATAGACCGAGGCCTGCTGCGGGCGATCGAGGAGGCAGGCGCCCTCGCCGAAGAAGTCACCTTCAGACAGAAGAGCCACGGTGACGAGACTGGGCGGCTTCTCGATCACTACCCGGCAGCGCCCACGCTCGATGAAGAAGATGCTGTCGCCGGGCTCTCCCTGGAACACGATCATCTCGCCGGCCGGGACCTTCAGGCGCCGGAGATGCCGAGCAAGCCCTCGCAGAGTCCCTTCTCGCAGGCTGAAGAAAACGGGCGCGCGCTCCAGGACTGAGAGGCGCGACACCATGTCGTGAAACGAGGGGGACAGGCGATCGGGGCGCTTTTGAGAAGCGGGCTCGCGGTTCCCCGTCTCGACCAGCACAGGCCGTCCGGGTCCGCGGGCCTCCCATCCCATGCGCGCACGAGGTCTCACCGGCGGAATTGCCTCGGATGCACGGCTACCCCTTCATGAATCCCCAGCGCGCCTCGACCTGCGCCGGGCCGATCGTCGGTGGAGCGGTTGTGGGTGGACAGGAGGGATCTGCCGGAGCCTCGCCGTAGTCGGTGTACGGGATGAGCACGTACTTGATGGTTGCGTTGATGATCAGCCACTCCATGTACTGGGCATCGCAGAGCGTCATGACCACAGTGATGCTGCTCGCGATGCCCTGCACCGGGCCCTGCCGCGGCGCGACAGACTGCGCGCCAACTCGTATGACGTGGACCCGCGTAAAAACCGTGCGGGTGACAGACCGTGGACTGAGAGGCGAGAACTGTGACGTGTTGACCTCGGCAAGCACGTTGATGTAGTCGCCCTGGGCGATGAACCCGGCGACGCCTTGCTGCTCGCTGTTGGGCAAGGTGAGTGCCACATAACCCTTCGGTATCGGGAGGTATGACGACGCGCCGAGTGCGAGCTCATCCGGGTTGGAAGCCACCAGGTTGGTGGTGATGGCCTGCCCTTTGGGGATCGCTACGACGGCCGAGAAACCGGTGAGGTCGGATATTCGTGAGAACGCCTTCGGCGGAGCAGCGGTGGCAGGCATGGTGGAGCTGGAGATCATGTCGGTGGTGATTGGTTCCCGAGGCTGGATGTCCCGCGCGGCCACGACGACCTTCACCGGTGTCCCGCTCTGGGACTTGTTGGCGAACAGGACGCCAAAGGCCAACATGATCAGGAACGCCACCAGGGCGAGGGAGACGCCCAGGATGAACAGCGGCGTGCGGATGGTCCTCGGGGTCGCGGATCTTGCCTGTCCGATTGCCGCCATGTCTATGACTTCTCCAGTGGTGGCACCGAGGCCACCCAACCAGCGCCGTCCCAGTGCTCACCCGGCTCTGTCGGCGTCTCGGGTCCGAGCACGAAGTAGTGGACCTTTCGCAGTACGAGCGTGCCGGCGAGCAGGTCATGCAGTGCCTGTTTGCGGGGAGTGAACGCGGCCATGATCCAACCGACCCCGATCAGTAGAGTCGACAGGATTTTCAGAGCGTTGCGGAAGGTGGCCCGCCAGAACCCGATCGGGTCACCGCTGACGTCAGACACGTAGAGCCCGAGCGCAAGCTTGCCCAGCGTGCCTCGCGCTGGAGAGCTCTCGAACAGCACGTAGTAGGCCCAGCCGATGACGGCGCAGACGGGCGCGATGTTGGCGAGCGCATCGAGGTTGGTCGGCGCCAACACGTGAACAGCGCCGAAGATGGCTACCTCGACGCCGAACAGGACGACGGCGTCGATCAGGTACGCCAGCACGCGCCGCCAGAAGCCCGCGAATGCGACGTCTGTTTTCAGCACAGGCGCCCGGGCGAGTTGAGAAGCCTGCACTTATCCGGTCACCTCGCGCTCACCGAGACGTGGGCCGCGGCGCCGGTTGCCGGGCAGCACAAAGTCAGGCCTGAATGCCAAGGCGACGACAACGGACGCGACTGCACTTGCCGGCGTGCGATCACCTCCCACCTCACGGACCGGGTTTGGGCCCCACCTTATTGAGGACAGGCGGCAACAGCAAGGGGACATATGTCCCTAATGCCGGCTCATCCGTGCTGGTTGGTACGAAAGACCCATTGAGCCGCCCCCGACTCGGCGTTAGGGTCGGAAACTGGGCATCGGTTTCCGGCAGATCCGTCTAAGCCCGCTTGCCCGCCGACCGAGAAGAGTGGGTTAGGAAGGGGGGTCCGCCTTGCCGGAGGCGGTCCCCCTCCCTACCGCACCGTCCGTTCAGGTGATTGCGATGCCGAGTCTCATCGCGGTCATCACGGCTTCGGTCCTGTTCGTGGCCTGGAGCTTGCTGAACACACGACTCAGGTGATTGCGGACAGTCTTTTCGCTGATGCCAAGGCGGCGTGCGATCTGCTTGTTCGACAGCCCGACCGCAACGTGCTTCAAGACCTCGAGCTCGCGGATTGAGAGCTGCGCATCCCCACGCCTGCGACTTTCGCCGTCGACCGGGCTCACCACGAGAATGGGGGCCACCATCTCTTCGAACGTGATGCCCTTGTCGACAAAACCGTCGGCTCCGATCGCCTGTGCCTCGCCCACCAGGCTGAGCTGGACACCCTTGCCCTGGCGGAGGTCGCTCATGATTTCACGTGACTGGCGGAGCACCTGGCGTGTCGATTCCTCGATGCGGGTGAGCTCGGCATCGAGGCCCGTCTGCCCGCTACGGGCGGCCCGCAGTGCGCGGATCTCCATAAGGAGAGCGATCAGCGGCTGCGCGACGTGTTGGTGAAGCTCACGGGCAAATCCCACTTGAAGGGCTTCGGCTGGGCCCACGTCAGGAGGGCGCGACTGGGTTACTCGACGCCCAGTCGAATAGGTTTGGAAACCCAAGGCCCAAGTGCTCCCCTCCACTGTGGCTCCTGCAACAAACCGGCGCGGGCTCAGTTTCTTGCCAAGGAGATTCGAAGTGTAGCGTCAATCGGGTAACTGTGCTTAATGAGTTTGGGCGGATAACCTTAAATCTCAGCAAATCGTCGGTTAGCGGCCGACGATGGTTAGCACGACGTTCCCAGTCTTCTGCTCGGTTTCCACGTACTTCGTCGCCACGACCACGTCCTCCAGCGGATAGCGCCGGTCGATCACCGGCCGAAACTCCCCGGCCTCGATCAGCCCCTTCAGGAAGAGGACGTCCTGCTTCGTCTGCCGAGGCGGTATCTGAAACACCACCTTCTTGTCTCCCTTACGCGAGGGCAGCAGCGCCCACATGAGATTCCCGAAGCCATCCGTTGGCAGGTAGATGCCGCCGGGCGCCAGAGAGCCGCGGCACCGGCGGAACGATTGCTTGCCGACCGCGTCGAAGATGACGTCGTAGGTCTGGCCGCTCCGGGTGAAGTCCTCCTTCGTGTAGTCGATCACCCTGTCCGCTCCGAGCGATTTCACAAGCTCGATGTTCTTGGTGCTGCAGACCGCGGTGATGTCGGCGCCGAAGTGGCGGGCCAGCTGCACCCCTGCGGTGCCGATGGCGCCGGACGCGCCGTAGATAAGGATCGTGCGGCCCTTACGGAGATCGGCCGGTGTCAGGCACGTCAGCGCATTGAGCGCTCCGTCGGTGACTGGCGCGGCCTCCTCGAAGCTCATGCCGGCCGGCATGTGCGCGATTCGCGCGCTCTCGCGCATGGACATGAACTCCGCGTGGGCGCCGAACCTGAGCCCGCTGTTGCCGAAGACGTGGTCGCCGACCGCGAACTCCCTGACAGCGGCGCCTACCGCTTCGACCTCTCCGGCAAACTCGCTGCCGAGGATCCGCTGCCTCGGACGGCGGACGCCTGAGACCAGGCGGCTGAGGATGCTGATGGCCATACCGCTGCTTCGGTTGGCCTCACGCGTGTGGACGTCCAACCGGTTGACCGTCGTGGCGCGCACCCTGATGAGGACCTCGTCGTCTTTGGGCACCGGCCGCGCGACGTCCTCGATGTGCTGGACGTCAGGCGGGCCGTAGCGGTCGTAGACGACTGCCTTCACTCTGCGTGCAGAACCTCGACCACGTTGGTGCGCGCGGCCCAGCGGCCGGGGATCAGCGCCGCCGCGACAGCCACGACCACTCCCAATAGAGGGATCGCTACAAGCTCGAACGGCTTGAACACGGCGTAGACCGTTGGCGGAGTGTCGTTGCCTGTCGCGCTGCTGACGACATCGTTGAGCAGGTGATGCAGGAAAAGGCCAAGCGGCATTGCCATGACGCCCGCGACCAGCGCCAGCAGCGCGGCCGATGCGGCGACCATCACCATGACCTGGCGGGGGCTCATGCCGACCGCCTTCAATGTCGCCGTGTCACGAATCCGCTCTCGCGTGTTGAGAAGCAGCATGTTGAAGACGCCGCCGATCCCGATGAGGACCAGGACCGCAGCGATCGCTAACAGCACAGAGTCGATGATCTTGACCGGGCCGATGATGCTCGTGTTGTTCGCTTGGACGTCGATCAGGTCCGGCTGTGCCGAGGCGACGCGCTGGATGTAGGCATGGACGTCGGCGCCTGGTCGCAGCGTGACCCAATAGGTGCCCGGAGTCGAGTTCGGGATGTTCGCGGGAAGCGTCGCATAATCCATGAAAAGCTCATGGCCGAGGTTGCTGATGTCGTAGACCTCGCCCACCACGCGCAGCTGCAGGGTCTGGCCGTAAAGACTCCCGGCAAACGTGTCACCGATCTTGAGGTGGGCGTCGCGTAGAAAACCCGCGGGGGCGAGCACCTCACCAGGGGCGTTGAACCAGCGTCCGGCGATGACCTCGTACGAAAGACGGGACGAGTCACCTCGGAAGACCCTGCTGTTGACGGGGTCAGCTATTCCCGGGACGGCGATGTTCTCCCCATCGATGGCAACCACGCGAGCGGTCTCGGGCTGCGCGTTGAGGATCCGCATCACCTCCGCATCCGGATAGGCGTTGCTGCGGCTGACCACCACCTGGTAGTTGCCGGCGCCGGTCTCGCTGTTGTTGATCTGCTCAAAGCTGCGAGGCAGGCCTACAGCCACCACCACCGTCGCCACGCCGAGCAGGACCGTCACGAGGGTGAGGGCCGCGCGAAGCGGACGCGCGAACGCATCTCCGAATCCGAGGACGATGGCGCGTGGCAACCGCAATTGGCCGGTCAACTGTCGCAGCCGGCGGCCACTTGCACCGCGCGGAGCGGTGGCGATTGTGATGGCCGTGATCGGCTTCAACAGCCCAACCCGCAAAGCGGGCAGCGTCGCCGCGAGGGAAACAACGAGCAATCCGCCTGCAAGCAGCAGCAGATCGAGCGGTATCGAGAAGCTCGCTACGTAGGCAAGTCCCAGTGCGTGGGAGCTGTTCGCGAGCAGGGGCTGGCTGAAAAGCGTGCCGGCCGGTATGCCAACAAGACACGCGATCAGCGCTGGGAGGACGACCTGGAGCGCGAATACTCCCACGACACCCGCGGGCGTGAAGCCGACCGCTCTCATGATCCCGATCTCCCGGTAGGCGGAGATCACGATTCCTGTGACAAGGGTGGCTACAGTGGCGACAGTGGCCGCGAGTGCGAACACGCTGAACGCGGCCAGCACGCTCGTGACGATCTGGTTGGTGATGTTGAAGACGTTGCGGATCAGCAAGTAGTTGACAGATCCGCTGATGCTGCCCGTCGGAAGGCTCGCGCGAAGTTGATCCACGTAGCCCTTGAGCTGCGTGCTTGTCGGGTCGGTTCCGAACCGATACAGCATCATGTAGTAGGAAAGCTCCGGTGTTGTCAGCACCGGTACGGCACTCCTCAGCACCCATGAGTGCTGGCCACTCAGATCTGCACTTCCCTCATCGATGTCGACAACCTCGCCCACAACGGTGAGGGTCGGCGCCGTGACAACGCTGACGACTTTGATGCGGTCGCCGATTGAGATCTTGTTGAGCTCTGAGAAGGATCGGGTCAGCACGATCTCGTCGTTCGTTTGGGCCCATCGCCCAGATGTGACCTTGAGCACCTCGACATCGCCCGCAGGATCGTCGCGGCCGAAGGCCTCGACATTGAACCTCTGGCCGGCATGCTTGAACTCAAGGGTGGTCGCCGGGTACGGCCCGCCCGCGGCCGTGGCGCCGATTATCGCCGGCGTGGTCGCGAGCAGTTGCGGGTCCGTACTCGCGTGAAAGCTGACCTGCAGGTGCGCACCCTTCTGCGCATCGAACGCGGCTTGGTACGCGTCGCGTGTCTGTGACATGAGGGTCAGGGCCATGGTTCCGGTGGCGATCGCAAGCAGCACTGTCAGGAAGATGACAGCGGCTTGAACGCGCCGCCTTCGCAGGTCCGCGATGGCCTTGATGAAGATGGCCTTCATCGGGACGCCTCCTCGCCGCGGACTCGGATCACCTCCGAAGGTGCACGTTCCGGGCTCTCGAGGCGTGCGTCGTCGACGATCTTGCCGTCCATCACGCTGATCACCCGCGCCGCGTGTCGAGTCGCGAGCTTGGGGTCATGGGTGACCAGCAGGATTGTCTGACCGTCTCGGTGAAGTTGACCGAGGAGCTCCATCACCTGCTCACCGGTGTGCGTGTCCAGCGCGCCGGTCGGCTCGTCGGCAAGCAGGAGCGTTGGATTGTTGATCAATGCGCGCGCGATCGCGACGCGCTGCTGCTGGCCGCCACTCATGCGCGCGGGATACCGGTCCGCGATGTCTTTGATGCCGAGCCGCTCGAGGAGTTCGCGCGCCCGCCCCGTCGCGGCGTTGCCTTTGAGCTGGGCGGGTATGAGGACGTTTTCGAGCGCGGTCAGGTTCGGTAGCAGGTGGAAGAACTGGAACACGAAACCGATGTGGTCGCGCCGGAACCTGGCCAGGCCCGCCTCGCCCAGCTTGCCGAGGTCGGTGCCCCCGACCGCGACGGTGCCGGAGGTCGGCCGGTCCAGGCCCGCGACCAGGTTGAGCATGGTGGACTTGCCGCTGCCCGACGGCCCCATGATCGCGGTGAATTCGCCCTTCTCGACTGTGACCGACAAGCCGTTGAGGGCGCCGGTGATGCCGTCCTGGTAGACCTTGGTGACGTCGGTGAGACGGATCAGCTCGCTCAATCCTTTGCCCCCGCCTCCCCGAAACGCTCTGAGGAAAGTTCGTCCATCCATTTGAGATCTGCCTCCGTGTGAAGTAATGCGCCGCGGACGAGCCGCGCCAGGTCGATGCGGCCGTCACGGCGTGCCCGTTCTTCCAGCCGGTTGAGGTCCCGCAGGCGCTGCAGGTAGGCGCGCTTCTGGCGAGCAAGCAATGTCTGTAGGTCGCCGTTCGCGATGCGGGTCGCGAGAAGGAGTTTCACGTAGATGTCCTCGTGGAGCTGCTGAGGCCCGGAATCAGGCTCGGCGAGCCACTGGTCGAGCGCTTTGTGGCCTTCGGGCGAAAGCTCGTAGACGAGCTTGCCGCGGTCGCCGCGGCGGCCAACCGGCCGGACGAGCCCGTCGCGCTCGAGGCGCTGGAGGGTCGTGTAGATCTGGCCGATATTGACTTCCCAGGTCCCACCCAGCATTGCTTCAAAGCGGTTCTTCACCTCATAACCGTGGAGCGGCTCCCCTTTCAGGAGCCCCAGGACGCCGTACTTAAGCGACAATCTCTCGACTAACCATACTCAGTATGTATGCTGAGTATGTATGAGCCTCGCGCCAATGTCAAGGGCCATTTCAGGCGGTCACTGGCCAGGACTCTGTAATCGGTCGAGCACGTGCCGTTTACGCACGAATGGCGTCAAACGTGCGGAATCCGAGGCGGCATGGAAGCGCGCGGTTGACGCCAAACGTGCGGAATCGGGGCGACGGCTGAAGTCTCTATGGTTTGAGCGGTGAGCACGTTCTTTCGAGCCGCTTACCTGCTGGGCTTCAAGCCGTGGGATTCAGGCGTGCCACCACCCGAGCTTGTCGCCGTGGTCGAAGGGCCCGAGCGGTTGCCGCCGGACAGGGCGCTCGACATCGGCTGCGGGACCGGCACCAACTCCGTTTACATGGCCCAGCACGGTTGGGAGGCGACAGGGGTGGACTTTGTGCCGCGCGCCATCGACGCAGCGCGGCGTAAAGCGGCCGCCGCTGGTGTCTCGCCACGCCTCGTCGTCGGCGATGTGACCCGCCTCACGGAGCTCGGCCTGGGCGTGGGTTATCGGCTGCTGCTCGACCTCGGATGCTTTCACAGCATCCCTGACGAGGGCCGCGATGCGTACGTGAGCGGCGCGACCGAAGTCGCCGAACCTGGCGCGACGATGCTGCTGTTCTGTTTCGTCCGGCGTGCGAAGCCGGCGCGGGTGGGCCCGAGAGGCGTCGCCCGAGGGGAGGTGGCTCAGCGTTTCGCGACCGGTTGGAAGATCGTCGCCGAGGAGGAAGGCCAGCCGATGATGGGGTGCGATTCGGCCTGGTACCGGCTCCGCCGCAGCTGATCCCTATCAGCCGATCGGGTCGAAAACCGCGTGATTCTCCAGGAGGCAGGCCCGCAGCGCCGCTGCGTCGACCGATCGCGGAGTTGCCTGCGACGTGACGGACATCGCGGCGGCAATGCCCGCCGCCTGGCCCATCGCCATGCAGGTTGCCATCGAGCGGGCTGAGGCGTGGGCGTCATGGGTCGCCGAAAAACAGCGCCCCGCCACGAGCATCCCTTCCACGCCCAGCGGCAGCAGGCAGCGATAAGGAATTCCGTAAACGCCCCCTTCCGCCACATACGTCCACCTTGTATCGGCGCCCGCGCCGTGTTCTTCGATCGGGGCGCCGCAGAGCGCGATCTCGTCGTCAAAGCGGCGCGCGCTCAGCACGTCATCGCGCGTGAGCCGGTAGTCCCCGATCACGCGCCGGCTCTCGCGCACACCGATAGCCGGGCTCGTCGCCACCAGGACGGACCGCTCGAAACCCGGCATTTTGTCGCGCAGGAAGCGGTGATATTCGCGCACCTGGCGGCGGCCCTCGATCTCCGCGTGGGTGAGCTGCTCCGGGTCGGTGGCGTCAACGTTGGGGATGCGGGTCATGTGCACGGTGATGACACCCGGATGCGGCGTCCGGTGCCAGGATCCCTCGAATCGCGGGAGGGTGTATTCGCCGGATTCGGCAGCGCGACGCATCATCGCCCACAGCTCGGTCTTGGGGACGGCCGATGCCCGATCGACGTCGACGTTTGCGACGCGGAAGATGGTGGACAGCGATTGGAGGTTGGGGGTCGTCCGCGAATCTTCATAGGGAACTCCCGCCATCGCACACAGGTCCGCATCGCCTGACGCGTCGACGATCGCTCCGGCGTCGATGTGCGACTCGCCACCCTTGTTCCAGGTCCTGATCGCGACCGTCCTACCCTCGCGCACCTCCACGCCAGTCGCCCACGTATGCAGCAGAACGTCGACCTTCGCGTCTTCGGCAAGGCGCTCCCAGACCACCTTCAGAACTTCCGGGTCGTACGTGACCCCGGTTCCGGCCCCGTAGGTGTTGGGGCGCTCGAAGGCCATCCCTTCGGCCTTGAGCCGTTCGGCCACCTCCCACCCGATCCCGCCCACCACCCGACGCGCCCTCTCGCCCGGCGTGTAGAAGGCGTAGAACGTGTCGAGCACGGCGGTCGACGTGCCACCCAGAAAGGGCATGCGGTCGATGAGCAGCGTCCGAGCGCCAAGGCGCGCCGCGCTGATGGCCGCGGAGCTGCCGGCCGACCCCGCCCCAACCACCACGACGTCAAAGCGCTCCCTCACGGCGGCGACATGGCGAAGGCGCCGGCGGCGTTGTCGACCAGGATGTTGCGCACCGCAGCGTCACCGATGCGCTTGCGCAGGCGCGGCGCGAACACGTGCATGAGATACGAGAGCCCCGGCCCGCCTCCGTAGGCTCGGTGGTAATCGCGCTGACCCAGGTCGAGCCCCAGCAGCAGTCGGCCCCCGTGGCCTGCCTCGGTCATCGACGCGATCAGGTCGAGCAGCTGGCTGTCTGGCCTGTACTTGATGCGACCTGGCGTGTCGTATTCGAGCGTCACGCCGCGCGACGCGATCTCCGCGTGGAGCTCGAAATCCGGGTTGCGGTCGAGGTGGCCGAGAATGATCCGATCGACTTTCACGCCTTCGCGCAGGAGAAGGTCGATGATCTCGTGGCCGCAGGTGCCGATCTCGGTGTGCACGAGGATCGGCGCTCCCGTTTCACGGCTCCCAATCGCCGCCGCGATCAGCCTGTGTTCCTCGAGGCGGCTGATCCTTTGATACGACGCCCCCGCTTTGATGACCCCGGCTCGCGCCGGGTCGAGCTGCGCTTCGGTCTCCCAGCCGTCGGGGTCCATGCCCCGCTGCAGGTCGGCGAGGATGCGTTCCGCGAGCAGCTCAACGCTCGCCTGTCGGATCCAGTGACCTTCAGGGTAATGCGCGTCGCGGTGGTAACCGGTCGCCCCGATTATGTGGACGCCGGTGGCAGTCGAGACAGCTCGCATCCCGGCGGGGTTCCTGCCGAGACCGATCGGCGTTACTTCGACGATCGCCTTCAGTCCGACCCGAGCAGCACCGCTCACCTCTTCGATTGCGTGATCGACGTCGTCGAACTCCTGGCCCGGCAGCGCGGGACTGCGCAGAAAAAGGTGATCGTGCGCGTCTGTCTCCCCGAGGTCCGACGGCTTGATCGGACCCATGACCGTGACGACCTCAGCCATTGCGCCGCACTATAAGCGCCATGCCTCTGCACCTCGGTCTCGACCTGGGCGGGACAAACCTGAAGTGGGCCGTCGTCGATCGCGACCCCGAGCCGAGACTGCTCAAAACCGGTCGCGTGCCCACGGACGCCGGTCACGGAGAGCAGAGCGTGCTCCGGCAGTTGATCGAGGTTGCGAGCGCGGCGATGCAGGAGACGGACGGAATCGAGTCGATCGGGGTGGGCGTTCCCGGTGTGATCGACCCGACGGCGGGCGTCACTCGATTCATCCCCAACATTCCCGGCCGCTGGGACGGCGTGCCGATCGCTTCCGAAATGCAGAGAGGGCTGAATACGCCCACGCGGCTGATCAACGACGCGCGCGCTTTCACCCTGGCCGAGCACGGCCTTGGGGCGGGCCGTGGGGCGACCTCCATGCTCGGGGTCACACTTGGCACAGGGGTCGGCGGAGGACTCATCCTCGGTGGACAGCTCTATCTCGGGCCGACCGGCACTGCCGGCGAATTTGGCCACCAGACGACCCTCCCCGACGGACCGCTTTGCGGCTGCGGGAACCGCGGCTGCCTCGAGGCGCTTGCGCGGGCGGACGCGATCGCCGCGAGGTGCGGACAGCCAGGCGTCGAGGAGTCGGTCGCGGCGGCGCGGGCGGGCGATGCCCGGGCGCGCGACGGCCTGACCGAGGTGGGGCGGTTTCTGGGCATCGGCGCGGGCAACGTCGTCGTCCTGCTTGCTGTGGACCGAATCGTCGTCGGCGGCGGGGTCGCGGCCGCGGGGGACCTGCTGCTCGACCCGATGCGGAAGGAGCTCGCGCGTCGGGTGCAGATCGTAGACGTGAGCCGGATACAGGTGGTCTGCGGCGAGCTAGGCATCTGGGCCGGCGCGATCGGCGCCGCGCTGCACGGAGCGGGCCGATAAACTCCTACTTGCATTTTGTATAGACAGCTATACATTTAGGTGTCGATGGTGCTGAACGAGCCCTCGCGTGAGCACATGTTCATGCCTCGCTACCGCGAGATCGAGACCGCAATCCGGCAGCGGCTGGCGAAGCTGACGCCGGGCGCGGAGCTTCCATCGGAGGCCCAGCTCTGCGAGGAATTCGGTGTCAGCCGGATGACCGCACGACATGCCATGCATCGCCTGGCGCAGGAGGGCCTGGTATTCCGGGTGCGCGGCCGGGGCACGTTTGTGGGCGAGGCGCCAACGCACCGCCGCGCCAACAGCCTGCTCAGCTTCTCGAACGAGATGCGCCGGCAGGGCCGGGTCCCGAGCTCGCGGATGCTCGGGCGGGCGCTGCGCGCCCCCAGCCGAGAGGAGGCGGCTCGGCTTCAGCTCAAGGACGACGAGAAGGTGCTGTGGCTGAGAAGGATTCGCCTGGCCGACGGAGTGCCGATCGCGGTGGAGTCGACGCGGCTCCACCGGCGGACCGCGGCTGCAGTCCTGGCCGCCGACCTGCAGCGCGACTCGCTCCACGCCGTGCTCGTCCGGGCGGGCTGCCTTCCCACCAGAGGTCGCGCCACCATCAACGCCGAACCTGCAACTGCAGACGACGCACGCTGGCTGAACATGCGCAGGGGCGATCCCATGCTCGTGGAACGGCGGGTCATCCTCGACCAGCAAGAACGGCCCCTCGAATACACCGAGTCGCGATACCCGGCTGACCGCTACGCGCTGGACGTCGGTTTCATCGTGGAAGGCCAGGCAGGTTTGAGGAGGACTTGATGACCTCGTTTTTCGACCGGCTCAGCTACACCGACGTCGCCAAGACGATCGACCACTCGCTCTTGAAGCCCGAGCTTGACGACAGGTTTGTGGAGGCCGGGTGCAGGCTCGCCGCCACGTACGACGTCGCCTCGGTGTGCGTCCGGCCTCGCGACGTCGAACGCGCACGCGACCTCCTGTCGGGCAGCAGTGTGGCGGTGGGCACGGTGATCGGGTTTCCCCATGGCAGCTCGCGGACCGAGACCAAGGTCTTCGAGTCACGGCGGGCACTGCAGGACGGGGCGCGGGAGCTGGACATGGTGATCGACATCGGCGCCCTCATCTCGGGCCACGACCGTTACGTCCAGGAGCAGATCGCCGAGGTCGTTGGAGTCGCGCACGCGGAAGCCGCGCTCGTCAAAGTCATCCTCGAGAACGCCTACCTGACCGACGAGCAGAAGGTGCGCGGCTGCCACCTTGTCGAGGCGGCCGGCGCCGACTTCGTCAAGACGTCGACGGGATTCGCGCCCAGCGGCGCGACGATCGAGGACCTCAAGCTCATGCGCCGGTCGGTTTCGCCACGCGTCGGTGTCAAGGCGGCGCATGGAATCAGGACGCTCGACGCGCTGCTCGAGGTGCTGGAGATCGGGGTCACCCGGGTGGGGGCAACCCAAACGGCGGCCATGCTTGACGAGTTCAAGGCGCGCAAGGCTCACCGCGCGCAGGCGACAAGCCTGTCCGGACCTGCCCCATCCCCGCCTGGCGGCGGTACTTCCCCGCAAGCGGGGAAGAGCCAAGCATGAGACGAGTCGTGCACATCGGAATGCTCGGCTCCGGCTTCGTCGCCGACTTCTACATGGACGGCCTTCGTGACGTGCCGGGTACCGAGGTGGTGGCCAACTATTCGCGTTCTGAGGAGCGGGCCCAGGACTTCGGGCGGCGCTACGGCGTGGCGCGCCAGTACACGACCATGGAGGACCTCTGCGCGGACCCCGAGGTCGAGCTGGTCGTGATCGGTCTGCCGAACCACCTCCACCTCCCCGCGGTCCGCGCCGCCGCCGCCGAGCGCAAGGCGATCGTCTGCACCAAGCCGCTGGCCCGGAACGCGCATGAGGCCGCGCAGATGGTGGACCTCGTGCGAGAGGCGGGCGTGATGCACGGGTATGCCGAGACCGAGGTGTTCTCGCCCGACGTGATGCGCGCGCGGCAGATGATCGAGAGCGGGGCGATCGGTGAGGTGCTGACCGTGCGAGCGCGGGAGGCACATTCCGGTCCGCACGCCCAGCACTTCTGGGACGCCGAAACGGCCGGCGGCGGCGCTTTGCTCGACATGGGATGCCACACAATCGAAGCGGCGCGCTACTTCTTCGGCAAGGAAAACCACATCAAAGACGTGTTCGCGTGGGGAGCCACGATGGTCCACCACGACCGGACCACCGGCGAGGACAACGCGGTGCTTCTGCTGCGCCTCGAGGACGGCCGGACGTCGCTGACCGAAGCCTCCTGGACGGCCAAAGGCGGGATGGAGCTGCGCAACGAGGTCTACGGCACGATGGGCCGCATCGTGACCGACACCAGCTCGACACGCGTGCGCGCCTTCATCCAGAAGCCTGCCGGCTACCTGATGGAGAAGGCCGACGCGGACGTGGGCTGGGTCTTCCCCATCCCCGACGAGGCACGGGTCTATGGCTACCACGAGGAGATGCGCCACTTCGTCGAATGCTTCGTGAAGGGCGAGCAACCACGTGAGGACTTCGTCGACGGTTACATCGTCAACAGCGTGCTCGACGCCGCCTACGAGTCGATGCGGAGCGGCCACTGGGAAGCCGTGCACGTCGACTCCAAGGTGGCCGGCTGAACCATGCAGGGCTGGATCGACGCCGGGATCGCCGTCCTGGAAAGGATTCGCGACACCCAGGGAGACGCCATCGAGCGGGCGAGCCAGGTCTGCGCTGACGCGATCGCAGCCGGAGGCTTTGTCCACCTCTTCGGAACCGGTCACTCCCGAATTCCGGTCGAGGAGATGTTTCCACGCTACGGCTCGTACCCGGGATTCAATCCGATCGTCGAGCTCTCGATGACCTTCCACACTCAGGTCGTGGGGGCCAATGGGCAGCGCCAGGCCATGTTCATCGAGCGGATGCCGGGCCTGGCCGAGGTCATCCTCGCCAACTTTCGCTTCGCGCCGAAGGACGCGATGATCGTGTTTTCGGCCAGCGGCCTTGGCGCGGTCGTCGTGGAGATGGCTCGCAGCGCGCGGAAAAGGGGCCTCCCCGTCATCGCGGTCACGTCGATCGCGCAGTCAAAGGCCGGCGAGGTAGAGGAGGGCGTCGGCTCCCGCTTGATGGATGAGGCGGACATCGTCATCGACCTCTGCACGCCGGCCGGAGATGCGCTGTGCAGGCTCGACGGTCTGCCCGAGACCCCGGTGGGACCGGGCTCCACGCTCGCCGCGGTCGCGGTGGCGGATTCGATCAAAGTCCGGACGGCCGAGCTGCTCCTCGCCAGGTCGAAGCTCCCGCCGGTGATCACCAGCGTGGCCGAGGTAGGACGGCGGCGTTCCGATGAGCTATTCGAGGCGGCTTACCGGGAGCATGCGCGGCGGGCGGCGCACAGCCTCGCAACTTGAAATTGAGAGGGAGGTGAACGAGCATCTGGGGAGGCGTAGGCAGGATGGCAAGGGCCCAGCGCGGGCCGCATTGAAACAGGAGGTGATCGTCTGTGACGAGTCGTGAACGCCATATGACGACCGGGCGATGGGTGGCCGCCTTGATGGTCGCCGCTTTCGCGCTGGTCGCGTGTGGCAACCAGTCGAGTGGTGGTGGCGGAACCACCAAATACGTGGTCGGCGTCTCCAACACGCTCCAGGGCAACGGCTGGCGTGAGGAGATGATCTGCTCGATCAAGGCTCAGGCCAAGGTTTCTGGGGTCGTTTCCAAGGTGATCATCGCCAACCGGAACACCGACGCGGCCGGCCAGATCGCCGACATCCGCAACCTGATTTCGTCCGGCGCCAACGTGATCGTGATCAACCCGTCCGACCGCGATGCGCTCAACCCCGTGATCAAGCAGGCGACCGACAAGGGCATCGTCGTCGTGGCGGTCGACCAGGCGGTCTCGGAGTCGTCGGCGTACGTGGTCAGCAACGACCAGGTCGCCTACGGGAACCTCGGGGCCGACTGGCTCGCCAAGAGGCTGAACGGCAAGGGCAACATCATCGAGATGCGTGGCATCAACGGTGTTCCGGCGGACACCGATAGGCACCAGGGCCTCACGGCCGCCCTGGCCAATTACCCCAACATCCACGTGGTCAAGATGGTCTTCACCAACTGGTCGCTCGACCCGGCCGCGCAGCAGATGAAGGACTTCTTCAGCTCGGGCATCCAGTTCGATGGCATCTGGACCTCGGGCATCGACTCGACCGTGGTCGACCAGTTCCAGGCGGCGGGCAAGCCGTTCGTCCCGATCGTGGGCGCCGACAACAACAAGTTCGTCCAGGAGCTCGCGACCCTCAAGGACAAGGGCCTGGTTGGTGCGGCGGTGACCAACCCGCCGCCGATCGGTGGCGCGGGCCTCGCGGTGGGTCTCGCCGTTTTGCAGAAGACCCACAGCTACGACCACGTGATCCACCTCACGCCGCAGGTGTGGGACAACACCACGTCGGACGGCGTCGCCAAGCTACAGGCTACTTATGACTCGAGCCTCGACCCGTACTACAGCGTCGCGTTTGACGTCAAGCCGTACACGACCTACAGCAAGCAGGACCTGATCTCCTGCCAGGGTCCCAGCTAATCTGCATTCCGACGGGGGCGCAGGCGGTGCGCCTGCGCCCCACCTATCAATGGCAGCGATTCCAAACGACACTCCCGTAGCCGACACGCGCGCCCTGCTCGAAGCGCGCGGGCTCGTCAAGCATTTCGGACCCGTCGTCGCCCTCCGCTCCGCCGACATGAGCGTGCGCGCCGGCGAGATACATGCCCTGATGGGCGCCAACGGGGCGGGCAAGAGCACGCTCGTGAAGATCCTCACCGGGGCGCTGACGTCCGACGGCGGAACGATCACCCTGGACGGGCGGCCGCGGTCGTTTCGCTCCACGTCGGAGGCGCGCAGGGCCGGCCTGATCTGCGTCTACCAGGACCCATCGCTGCTGCCCGACCTGACTGTGCTGCAGAACCTGAAGCTCACGGCCACGCCAATATCCACTTTCAGGCGTTACCTGGTCGAGCTCGGTCTCGACGGGTTCGACCTGCAATCGCTGCCTCGTGAGCTCGCTCGTCCCACGCTGAGCCTGCTTGACCTCGCCCGCGCGCTGGCCATCGAACCGCAGCTGCTGCTGCTGGACGAGATCACCGCGTCGCTCCCCGCCGATCTGACCGTTCGCGTGTTCAACGTCGCGCGGCAGCTGCGAGCCGAGGGACGCTCGGTGATCTTCATCTCGCACCGGCTGGCGGAGGTCGCAGCTCTATGCGACCGCGCCACGGTGCTGCGGGACGGCAAGACGGTCGGCGTCGTCGAGCCGGCGCACGGCGGCGAGGAGCGCATCGTCAGGCTGATGCTGGGTCCGGTGGCCGAGGAGGTCGCGGCCGAGGCGGCCTCGCCGAGCACACTCGCGAGCGGTGCGGTGTCGGTCGAGGTGCGAGACCTGAAGGCCGGCATCCTGAACGGCGTCAGCTTCTCGCTTCGCTTCGGAGAGGTCCTCGGCGTCGCCGCGCTCGAGGCCCAGGGCCAGCAGGAGCTCTTCGATTGCCTGGCCGGCGTGCGCAGGCCCGAGTCCGGCCAGATCCTGGTCGGCGGCAAGCCCCTGACTCTTCGTCACCCGGCCGACGCCATCCGCGCCGGCATGGTGCTGATCCCCGCCGACCGGCTGCAGGCGCTGCTCCGGCAGAGGTCCGTGCGCGAAAACATCGCGCTGCCGCTGGTCAACCGCCTCTCGAGGTGGGGCCCGATCAACCCGCGGCGCGAGAAGCGCCGCGTCGAGAGCGCGGTCACACGCCTGCAGATTGACACGCGCGTGCAGTCCGAGGTTCGCCGGCTATCCGGCGGCAACCAGCAGAAGGTCGGCATCGCGCGCTGGCTCGCCAGTGGCTTCAAGACGCTCCTGTGCTTCGACCCCACGCGCGGCATCGACATCGGGACGAAACGCCAGATCTATGGGCTGGTCAAGGAGCTGGCGGCCGGAGGCTCGGCCGTGCTGCTGTTCACGTCTGAGCTGCCCGAGATCCAGCTGGCCTGCAATCGCGTCATCGTGCTGTTTGGCGGGAAGCTGGTGGATGAGATGCCCGCTTCCGAGGCCGACGAGCAGGCCCTGCTGCGCGCGGCACACGGCCTGCACTCCGAAGAGGAGGCCGCGCAGCAGGCCGGGGAAGGCGCCTAGTGGCGACCTCGGCGGTCGCGGCGCAGACGGGCCGGCGCGGAGGCGTCAACGCAGGCCGCGCGATCCGGCGCTACGGCTGGACCTTCGCGGTGTATGCCCTGTTCGCGCTCCTGATGGTGATCACAGTGATCATCAAGCCGAACTACGGACCGTTCGAGTGGAACACGCTGACGCTGGCGGCGCTCCCGCTCGCGTTCGCGGCGGTGGCGCAGACGGTCGTCGTGCTGAGCGGTGGCATCGACCTGTCGGTCGGACCGCTCATGGCGCTCGCCAACGTCCTCGCGCTCCGCGCGACGCTCGGACACGACCTGTACTACGCGCTCGGCATCGCGGCGCTGGTGTTGCTTGTGGTCACTCTCGCCGGGGCGGTCAACGGGGCGATCATCGTTTTGACCAGGGTCCCGGACATCGTGGTCACTCTCGCGACCTCTTTCATATGGGGCGGTCTGGCGCTGCTCGTGCTGGACAAGCCCACTCCGGGCATCCCCTTCGACTTTCAGAACCTGGCCCAGGGCTCGGAGCTCTCGCCCTGGATCCCCAACGCGCTGCTGCTGCTGCTGGTCATCCCGCTGGTCTGGGTGCCGCTGCGGCGCAGTCGCGCTGGTCTGTCGATCTACGCAGTCGGAAGCGATCGCAACGCGGCGTTTCGCTCCGGCGTCAACCTTGCTTTGAGCCGCGTCATCGCCTACGCCGTGTGTGGGTTCTTCGCCGGGTGCGGCGGACTCGCGCTGTCGATGACGACCGGTGTCGGATCGCCGCTGGCGGGAACGCTGTACACACTGAGCGGCGTGTCGGCGATCGTGCTCGGTGGCGTGAGCCTGGCCGGCGGCCGAGGCGGAATGCTGGGACCGGTCGCCGCGGCGTACATCCTGTCGCTCATCCCGGCCGTCCTCATCTATCTCGGCATCGACCCGAACTACGGTCAGATGATCCAGGGCCTGCTGATCGTGATCGTGGTCATGATCGGCGGCCTTGGCGCGGTGTTGAGACGGGCATGATCAACTCTCTTCGCTTCGTACAGCAGCGCTCGATCCTCGTCCTGATCGCGCTGCTCGTCGCGCTGGCCGGTTTGATCGAGGTCATCCGGCCTGGCGCGGTGAACGCGAACTGGGTCTCCAACATCCTGGAGTTCGCAGCGCCGCTCGGCATCCTCGCCGCGGGCCAGACCCTGGTCGTCATCACCGGAGGAATCGATCTCTCGGTGGCCAACGTGGCCACCGCCGCCGCGTACATCATGGCCAGCCAGTCGCCTTACGGCGTGACGCGCGCGATCATCCTGGGACTCCTCGTTGGCGTCGTCGTCGGTCTGGTCAACGGACTCGGCGTGGCGGTCTTCAAGGTGCAGCCGCTGATCATGACCCTCGCCATGGGACTGGTCGTCACCGGCAGCTTGAATGTCTACGAGCAGGCAGTCGCGCGCGGAGTGCCCAGCGTGCCGGCAGTCGTGCATACGCTCGGCTCGGGCAACGTACTTGCTTATGTGCCGGTCAGCCTGTTTCTGTGGGCCGCGATCGCGGCGCTTTTGATCCTCGGCCTGCGAGGCACCGGCCTCGGCCGCCTGGTGTACGCGCTCGGCGACAACCTCGAGGCGACAAGACTCGCGGGCGTGCACGCGTGGCAGGTCCTGCTGACGACCTACATGCTGTGCGGCCTGTTCAGCGCCGTGGCGGGAATCGTCCTCGCCGGCACAGTGAACGCCGCCGACCTTGGCCTCGCCACCATCCTGCTGCTCCCATCGGTCGCCGCCGTGGTCATCGGAGGCACGTCGATCTTCGGCGGCAGCGGCAGCTACTCTGGCACGATCGTCGGGGCGCTGATCCTCACGGTCCTCAACAGCGTGCTGACGCTGCTCGACGTGCCTGATCCGGTGAAGCAGATCCTGTACGGCACGATCATCGTCCTGCTGGCCGCCGCCTACACACGCGTGCTGGGTCGCGAATAGCGCTGCGAACATTGACCTTCATCGGAGTCAGCACCGGGCAGTCCGCAGCCACGCGATTGTTTCCTGCCTGGACGAGGGAGCTTGGTCTTCACGACGTGCGGCTCGTGGGCTGCGACCTTCCCATCCACGCCGCACCCGGGCGCTATCGCGAGGTCGTCGAGCGGATCAAGGGCGGTCGGGGCGAGCTCGGCGGTCTCATCACGACGCACAAGATCGACGTCTTCGAGGCATGCCGCGATCTGTTCGATTCGGTCGACGAATACGCCCAGCTCTGTGGCGAGACGTCGTGCCTGGCCAAACGCGACGGGCAGCTCTGGGCGTTCGCGACCGACCCGATCTCATCCGGGCGTGCGCTCGCGGAGCTCTATCCCGCTGCGCACGAAGCTGAAGTCCTGTGCCTCGGCGGGGGCGGCTCCGCCACGGCCATCACGGTGCACCTCATGCAGCGGCGAATTGCTTCGCGCATCACCGTGGTCAATCGGACCGCACGCCGGCTCGAGTCCTTGCGGGCCATCCACGCAAGGCTCGGTTCGCAAACCGACGTCAGCTACGTAGAGAACGGCGATCCCCGCACCAACGATCGTTTGATCGGCGATCTGCCGCCCGGGTCGCTCGTCATCAACGCGACGGGGATGGGCAAGGACACGCCAGGCTCACCCATCACCGACGCCGCGGTGTTTCCCGAAGGCGGCTACGCCTGGGAGCTGAATTACCGCGGGGAGCTGGAATTCCTTCGCCAGGCACAGCGACAGAGCGGCGGCCGCCACCTGCACGTCGAGGATGGGTGGCGGTACTTCATCCACGGTTGGGCCGTGGTCATGGAGCGCGTGTTGGCGATCGACATCGACAGCGAGAAGGTCAAGCGGTTGGCCGCTGTTTCGGAGTCAGAGCGCCCGCAATAGCTGGCGTCAGCCCAGGAAGATGCCAGCGAGAACCGCGTTGGGGCCGGCGACCCGGGTCACGGTGATGGTCACCGTGCCCCCGGCGGCAACGCTGATGGGGGCGTTGACCCAGGCCCCCTGCGAGAAGTCGGTCGTGATGTTGGCGGTCGCGGGCCCCGAGCCGGCGTTGACGGTGATCGTCTCCCGACGCCCGGCGCCTTCCCAGTCCAGGGAGTAGAGGTGGAGGGTGCCGCTGTAGGCGGCCGGGAACGTGAGGTGGATCCGGATCTGGTTGGGGTCGTAGATGGTGGCAGCGTTCCGGGTCGTGGCATCAGGGCTCTCGAGGGCCTGCACCGAACCGGTGCCGCTGACCCACTGGAAGCGGGTCCCCTGGTCCACCACCAGGCTGCATTGCGGCAGCGAGACCAGGTCAGCGGTGCCCGTCCATCCCAGCAGGGCGTACCCGGCGGCGCCGTAAGTGCCGACCCAGTTGCCCTGCGGTGACTGGGCGTAAGTGAGGCGGGCCGGGGTGGTCGCCGAGGCCACGTTGGAGGGGGCCGAGTCGCCAACGTTGTTGCTGGCGATCACGCGATAGAAGTAGGTAGTGGTCGCGTTCAGCCCGCTGTCCGTGAACGTGGTGCTGGTGCTGGTCCCCACCTGGGCCCAGCCGGTGCTGCCGTCCGGCGAGCGCTGGACCTTGTAGCTGATGGCTCCGCTCGAGCCGGTCCAGCTCAGGCTGATCGAGGCCGAGTCCACGGCGCCCGCGCTGAGTCCGGTTGGAGCTGCCGGGGGCGGGGGTGAGCCGCCCAGGAAGATGCCGGCCAGGACGGCGTTGGGGCCGGCGAATCGGGTCACGGTGATGGTCACCGTGCCCCCGGCGGCAACGCTGATGGGGGCGTTGACCCACGCCCCCTGCGAGAAGTCCGTGCTGATGTTCGCGGTCTGGGGACCGGACCCGTCGTTGACGGTGATGGTCTCGCGGCGCCCGGCGCCCTCCCAGTCCAGGGCGTAGAGGTGGAGGGTGCCGCTGTAGGCGGCCGGGAAGCTGAGGTGGATCCGGATCTGGTTGGGGTCATAGATGGTGGCGGCGTTGCGAGTCGTCGTGTCAGGGCTCTCCAGGGCCTGGATCGAACCGCTCCCACTGACCCACTGGAAGCGGGTCCCCTGGTCCACCACCAGGCTGCACTGCGGCAGCGAGACCAGGTCAGCGGTGCCCGTCCAGCCCAGCAGGGCGTACCCGGCGGCGCCGTAGGTGCCGACCCAGTTGCCCTGCGGCGGCTGGGCGTAGGTGAGGCGGGCCGCGGTCGTCGCCGAGGCCACGTTGGAGGGGGCGGAGTCGCTCGTCCCGTTGCTGGCCAGCACGCGATAGAAGTAGGTGGTTGTGGGATTGAGCCCGGTGTCGGTGAATGCCGTGACTGTGCTGGTCCCGACCTGGGTCCAGCCCGTGCTGCCGTCAGGCGAGCGCTGGACCTTGTAGCTGCCGGCTCCGCTGGAGCCGGTCCAGCTCAGGCTGATGGAGGCGGAATCGACGGCGCTCGCGCTCAGTCCCGTTGGCGGCCCCGGGGTCGGCGGGGGCGGGGGCGCGCCACCCAGGAAGACCCCGGCCAGGACCGCGTTCGGTCCGGCGACTCGGGTCACGGTGATTGTCACCGTGCCTCCCGCGGCGACGCTGATGGGAGCACTGACCCAGGCCCCCTGCGAGAAGTCGGTCGTGATGTTGGCGGTCGCGGGCCCCGAACCGGCGTTGACGGTGATGGTCTCGCGGCGACCGGCGCCCTCCCAGTCCAGGGCGTAGAGGTGGAGGGTGCCGCTGTAGGCTGCCGGGAACGTGAGGTGGATCCGGATCTGGTTGGGGTCGTAGATGGTGGCAGCGTTGCGAGTCGTCGTGTCAGGGCTCTCCAGGGCCTGGACCGAACCGGTCCCGCTGACCCACTGGAAGCGAGTCCCCTGGTCCACGGCCAGGCTGCACTGGGGCAGCGAGACCAGGTCGCTGCCGCCGGTCCAGCCCAGCAGGTCGTAGCCGTCGGCGCCGTAGGTGCCGACCCAGTTGCCCTGCGGCGGCTGGGCGTAGGTGAGCAGGGCAGGAGTGGTCGCCGAGGCCACGTTGGAGGGCGCTGAGTCGCCAACGCCGTTGCTGGCGAGGACGCGATAGAAGTAGGTCGTGGTCGCGTTCAGCCCGGTGTCGGTGAAGGCCGTGGTCGTGCTGGTCCCGACCTGGGTCCAGCCGGTGTTGCCGTCGAGCGAGCGCTGGACCTTGTAGCTGCCGGCCCCGCTGGACCCAGTCCAGCTCAGGCTGATCGAGGCTGAATCGACCGGGCTCGCGCTCAGTCCTGTCGGCGGCCCAGGGGGCGGGGGCGCGCCACCCAGAAAGATGCCGGCCAGGACGGCGTTGAGCCCGGCGGTGCGAGTCACGGTGATGGTCAGCGTGCCCCCGGCGGCAACGTTGATGGGGGCGTTGACCCACGCTCCCTGCGAGAAGTCCGTGGTGATATTCGCGGTCTGGGGACCGGACCCGTCGCTGACGGAGATGGTCTCCCGCCGGTCGGTGGTGTCCCAGTCCAGGGCGTAGAGGTGGACGGTGCCGTTGTAGGCGGCCGAGAACGTGAGGTGGAGGCGCATCTGATTCGAGTCGTACCAGGTGGCTGCGCGGCGGTTGGAGGCGTCGGGACTTTCGAGGGCCTGCACCACCGTGGTCGAGGTGTTCCACTGGTAGCGGGCGCCCTGGTCCATGACCAGGCTGGACTGGGGCAGCGAGACAAGGTCGGTGCTGCTGTTCCAGCCCAGCAGGGCATAGCCGTCGACGCCGTACGTGCCGACCCAGCTGCCCTGCGGAGATTGAGCGTAGCCAAGGTGGGCCGCCGTGGTGGCCGAGGCCACGTTGGACGGGGCGGAGTCCCCGGCGCTGTTGCTGGCTATGACGCGATAGAAGTACGTGGTAGTCGCGCTCAGCCCGGTGTCGGTGAACATGGTGCTGGAGCTGGTCCCGACCTGGGTCCAGCCGGTGCTGCCGTCGGGAGAGCGCTGCACCCTATACGTGCTGGCCCCGCTGGAGGCGGTCCAACTCAGGCTGATCGAAGCTGCATCGACCGCGTTCGCGCTCAGTCCAGTCGGCGGCGCCGGAAGCGGCGGCGGTGTGCCGCCTGTGCTGATGGCGTAGTTCTGCGTCTCCCACTGTGCGAAGCCGAAGATCGCCGAGCCGGCGACCTGATTGCTGCCCCAGACCACGCCGGGGTTGACCGGGTCAGGGGTGGCCCCTGAGTAGTCGCCCCAACGACACGGGTTGGCGGTGCAGTTGCCCTGGAACGCGGTCTCCTGGTCGGCGTCGCTGCTCGCGCCCAGGAGGAGCTCGCCGGCGTCCATCTGACCGAGCGGCGTCGACTTCGTCCGCGTCTGCGCGCCGATCACCGGCAGCTGCGAAGAGCTGCCGCGGTTGTAGGAGATCATCGCGTCGTTGCCCGCAGACGATGGCGAGATCGCGGCGTTCCAGTAGAAGTCGGTCGCGCTTGCGAGCTGGCCCTGCTGGCGAATCGCCAGGGAGCCGGGCAGGAACTCGTACCACCGGACCATCGAGCGGCCGGAGCCGCCCACCGTGTGCTGGGTCCAGACCGCCTCGGCGCCGGCGTCCGGATCGAAGTGGGCGACGGCCTGCGTGAGCCGCCCGTCGAGGCTGTCCACCAGGTAGGTGGTGCCAGGCTGCGGCACGTTGGGCGGAACGCTGTAGCTGCTGCCGACCGAGATGTCGCCGTCCGCCACAAGCACGGGCCCGGCCTTCATGTGCCAGACCATCACCTTCGACTGGGAGGTGACCGAGACGTCGTGCGCGGCGACGATGTAGTCGTTGGCCGCCGCGTCAGCGGTGTTCGCCGGGACCGGCGTGAAGGCGGGCGTGCCGTCGGAGTTCTTCAGGACGTGGTGTGCGTCGGCAAAGTGCGTGGCCGTCACGGAACCGCTGCACGTGGACTGACTGACGGGTGGTTTGGAGATCGCCCAGATGTCAGCGGTGACGAAAGGAAGCGACGGCTTGGTCCCGTCGTAAACGTTGTCTCCGAACGTCACGAAGTTCGCGTCGTGGCCGAGCTTGGGATAGTCCGGGATGTTGGCGCCGGTCGGGCTCGCGTACCGGCACCATCCGCCGGCCAGGTCGGTCGGATCCGCGGTCTTCGACCAACCGAAGAGGAGATACGTGGTCGTCAGCGTCGAGTTGAAGGCGACCGCGCCGTAGAACCAGCGGTTGCCCTGGGGATCCCACTGGATCTGTGGATCGCTCGTCGCGAGGCCCGACGGAACGGCGGTGAAGCTGCCGAGGTCAGTGGAGCTCAGCAGGCTGAGATTGCTTCGATCGAACACACCGACGAGCTGGTTGACGAACTCCAGGTACCGGGTGGGGCCGATCGCACCCGTCGTGTCGGGCGGCGTCGGCTGGTATCCCTCGTCGGCCGCGGACAGCCCGGGAGCGTTCAGTCCGTTAAACAGGGTGGCTGTGCTGGGGGTGGTTGTGCTGGGCGCGGCTGCGCCAGGACCGGGTGATCCGGCGGCCCGCAGCTTCGCTTTGCGAAGCTCGGCGGGATTCATGGTGTGGAACGGCTTGGTCGGGTGCCCCGAGGATTTCCCATGTTGCGTGGCGGTCAGCAGCGCTACCTGCACCTGGCCGACGGGCATCACCGTGCTACCGGCGCGAGGTGCCGAGGCCGTGGACCCGTTGGTGGGGGCTGCCGCGGCCGGGGTGGGGGCGAAAAGCATCACGCCGAGGGCGATGGCAGCCGCTGCCAACCGACGTATTGCTTTCGTTCGGCCCACGAAACCCCTCCCAGCGAGGTGATCGCTCAGGAAGCCGACGGCGGAACCCAGATTATGGGCCACGGCGCTGCCGCCGCCCACACACTCAACGCCCAAAGGTGGCTACATGGTCGCTGGCCGCACTAGCCCCTGCTTACCTCGTCCTGGCACCACCTGTAGAGTGCGTCGTACACAGGCCCCTGGACTTTCAGCTTCTCGTGATCGCGCTCGCCGTAGAGCTTGCGAAACCCGAAAGCGATTGCCTTGAGGCCGGCCGACTCAGGAACGCGGTCCAGGTCGGATTCGATGTCGGCCCCATGCACGATGTCGCCCAGGCGACGGAGGGCAGGATCCTCCACCCCGTACTCGACCAGTATCGATTCGAAGCTGCAGCGCCCGGCAACGTGCCCCAACTTCGCGCCCGGTACGTCGAAGGGGTGCGCTCCCTCCTTTCTGGCGACGCTGTCGACATCGTTTGAGTCGACGTAGAGGAACTCGGCCTCCGGGTCGATGAACCGCGCGATCAGCCACGGGCAGGCGATCCGATCCACTGCCGCGTTCTTCCGTGTTACCCACTTCATCGGCTAAGCCCTCCTCCGCCTTCGTTGGATCCGCGTGCCGCGTGGCGAGGAATGGGCAGACAGAGCCCGTTCTATGGCCCGCTCGGCGTGAGATCGCGCGGATGACGAAAAGTGATCACGACCAACTGCGCTCTCGAAGCGCCGCTGGAGGGCCGCGAGCTCGCGCCCAAGCTGAAGGTTCTCGAGCGGTTCCTCCGTCCGCGCTTTTCCCCTCGCGATTCGGTGAGCTAGCTGCTGGGCGGCCTCCGTCAGCTCGCTGTATTCCTCGCGTCGCTCCTCAGTCATCCGCCGGCGGACCTCCTCCTCTTCGGCCTCGGAGAGCTCGGTGACCGGGAGAACGTATGCGTCGCCGTCGCGCTGCACGATGTCCTCGGCGATCCATTCCAGCTGCTCGAGGAGCTGCTCGCTGAAAGGAAGGATGACCGCGCCCGGCGTGAGGATGACGGCTCCCAGGCGACGGAGGCTGCGCCACGTCGCGACCCGAGGCGTGCTCGATGCGGCCGGAAGGCGCCATGTCAGCACGAGCCATTTGGGACCGTTCATTTCGCCCTCCGTAAGCCGCACTGCGAGTGGAATTCGTCGCGAGCATCGATCAGTAACATACATTACATGCAACCTATGTTGCAACGATGGGCGAGGTGAGCTTAGCATCGAACCGGGGCATGCACTTCATCACGCGGGAACGGATTCATGTCGACCGCACCGCAACGGCCTGGGCAATCCGGCGCTTTATCGACCCGGACGCCACCTTCGAGTTCGTACCGCGCACTCGCGACGTCCGGAAGCTGGCCGGCATTCCGTTTGACATCCGCGGCGCCGAGCTCAGCCACCGGGATGGCCACTGCACTTTCGAGAGCCTGCTCGACAAGTACGAGCTGCACGATCCGGCGCTGCGCCGGATGGCCGCGATCGTCCGCGGCGCCGACCTGCCTTCCGAGGAGGGCGTGCCGGTCGAGTCGCCCGGCCTGCTGGCGGTTTTCGACGGGATTCGCGACGGCTCCGCGACTGACCCGGAACGGCTGGACGGGGGGAGCGTCGTCTGCGACGCGCTGTACGCCTACTGCGGTTCCCAGGGGTAGATCGCCAAACCACTTTTCGGCAGCACCCCGGCGCAGAATCGCGCCGGGGGCTGCCTGGTGATCGTGGCTAGCTGACGAAGGCGCAGGTGGCGAAGATGCCGATGGTGTGAGCCTTGGTGTCGTTGTTCTGAATCGCGACGAGGAAGACGTCAATAGCAGGTGCGCCTACGGTGCCCACGGTGGCCTCCTGGATGACGGTGTGGAAGTTTTGGGTCCCCTCGCCGACGACCTGCGCTCCACCGCCGAATACTTTCTTTCCGGCCGGACAGGACACGGTGTTGCGGAGAAATCCGCCGGCGGGCACGTCAAAGGTGGCCTCGACGACCTCGTAGCCCGAAACTCCTGGAGCTCCCTGGGGGCCTTGCGGTCCCTGCGCTCCCTGCGGTCCCTGGGGTCCCGTTGCTCCCTGCGGGCCTTGCGGTCCCTGGGGTCCCGTTGCTCCCTGCGGCCCTTGCGGTCCCTGGGGTCCCGTCGCTCCCTGGGGCCCTTGCGGTCCCTGGGGTCCTTGCGGTCCTTGCGGTCCGGCCGGTCCGGTCTGATTCCACTGGATCGCCGTGTCGTTGTGGTGACACGCCTCACCCGTGTTCACGATCTTGATCGTCCCGCTGCTGTTGTTGTAGCAGGCATGAATGACGTGAGTCACCGGGTCGGGTGAGATGATCCTGTGGGCCGCATAGGCCGCCCCACCGCCCAGGATCACCGCCACGACGCTGACGACGATCGCCACCGGAATCGGAAGGCGACGATTGAACAGAGACCGCACATGCCTCATCTGGTCTAACCCCCAACGAGCTCGCCAAGCTGCCGCCGAGCGGCGGCGCCACCGCTTAGCGATGACTTAACACTACTCCGCCCGGGCGGTTTTGCCTCCTGAGGATTACGCCCCAGAGGAGTTCCTTTGTCAATCAAGAGATGACGGACACGATCTCGGCGGCGGACACAGATGCCCTGCCCTGTTCAGGCGATGTCTCACCCCCGCGACCTGAGCCCGCGCGTGGTCGACTACCAACTTGACAATCTGCGGGTCCCAACCGGCCCTGGCACGGGTCCGCGTCGTGATCGCCATGCTGGGTGCCGTGCCGCGCCGGAATCGGTTTCAATTTCTTCGTCGGCAACACCAACGTCGATCACGGCTTCACGTAGTTCGAGGGGGACATGGACGACGGCTGATCGAACAGGGGCGCGATGAGCCACGCGGGTGATCTGCTCGCCGAGCTGCTGGCCGGGTACGGCGTCACCCACGTGTTCGGCCAGCCCGGTGGCCAGACGGTCGCGCTCTACGACGGTTTGTCGCGCCGCAAGGACCGTGTCAGTCACTGGCTCGTCCGCGACGAGCGGTCCGCGGCGTACGCCGCTGACGCTTTCGCTCGGCTGACCGGCCGGCCCGGCGTTTGCGACGTCACCGTAGGACCCGGCACCACCAAGCTCGCCGACGGGTTGGTCGAGAGCCTCAACGCGTCGGTGCCGGTCGTCGCGCTGGTCGGCGAGCTGCCCCTGGATTGGGCGCCCTATCGGGAGAAGGGAGTTGCTTCGCAGGGTTTCGACCAGGTCCGATTCCTCGGCGCCATCACGAAGGCGACTCTCGGGGTCCCCAGCGTTGCGGCCCTGCCCCAGATGGTGCGCTCGGCCTTTCGCCTGGCGACCACGGGCCGGCCCGGACCGGTCGCGCTGGTTCTGCCTCACGACGTGCTGGACGCGGAGTGGCACGCGGATGACGCCTCGGTCGAGGTCGACGAGCGCTACGGCCGTTCTCCGGCTTACCGCCCAATCGCCTCAGCCGACACGATCAAGACGGCGGCCGCCCTGCTCAACGGCGCGCGCCGGCCGGTCGTGGTTGCCGGAGGCGGCGTGCATGCCTCTCGCGCCACGGCGGAGCTCGAGGCCATCGTCGAGCGTCTCGATGCGGTCGTGGTCACGAGCTTCTCTGGCAAGGGGTCGGTTCCAGAATCCACGGCCAGAGCGGCAGGAGTTCTCAACCCGCTCGGGACGACGGAGTCGCTGGAGGTCGTGCGCCGGGCCGACGTGGTTTTCTGGATCGGGTGCAAGTTGGGCCAGAACACGAGCCACAACTGGACGCTGCCGCTGGCCGAACATGCGACGGTTCACCTCGATCTCGACCCCTCCGAACTTGGCCGCACGTTCCGGCCGACGGTTGCACTGAACGGCGATGCGCTCGCCACGCTCAAGGCGCTTGCTCCGCTGATCCGCCGCGCCCCGCGCGCGCAGTGGCTGGAGGAGGTGGCGCGCCTCAAGGGCGAGGCGGCGCGGGAGCGCGACGACGCCGAATCCAAAGACGTCGTCCCGATCCAGCCGCCTCGCGTGATGCGGGAGCTCGCCGCCAGGTTGGGCGCTGATGATGTAGTCGTCAGCGACGCGAGCTTTTCGGCCGGTTGGATCGCGACGCATATTCCTGCACGCCGCGCCGGCCGGGACTTCCTCTTTGCCCGCGGCCAGGGCGGCCTCGGCTACTCGGTCCCGGCCGCGATCGGCGCTTCGGCCGCCCGACCCAAAGGCAGGGTCGTGACCGTCAGCGGGGATGGAGGCTTCAGCTACGCGATCGGAGAGCTGGCGACGCACGCGCAGCATGGACTCCACACAGTCAACGTGGTCCTCAACAACGGAACCCTCGCCTGGCTGGCGATCTGGCAGCGGCTGTTCTTCGAGGGGCTGCGCGAGTCGGTCGACCTCACCACGGCCGCCGGACCCCCGGATTTCGCTGCAGCGGCGAGGGCGCTCGGCTGCGAGGGCATACGGGTCGAGCAGCCCTCGGAGCTGGCGGACGCAATGCAGGAGGCGTTCGCATGTTCACAGCCGGTCGTGGTCGACGTGCGCACCGATCCGATGGCGACCCCGGTCCACAGCTACAGGCGCCGGCTCGCCGAGGGCAAATCCTACCCGCGGCCTGGCACGGTCTACGAGCTGCCGCCATGGCGGCGCAGCCCCGACCAGCCCGGCAACAACCGATAGGAGGAGTCGATGGAGAAGCGATTTGTGGGCAAGGTCGCGTTTGTCACCGGCGCCACCACCGGCATCGGGCAGGCCACTGCGGTCCGAATGGCCGCCGAAGGCGCGGTCGTCGGCGTCAACCGGCGCACGACCGACGATCCGACCGAGACGCTCAGGAAGATCAAGGACGTTGGCGGCGAGGGCTTTCCCGTGGTCGCGGACGTGCGCGATCCGGCGCAGGTCGTCCGGATGGTCGAAGAGGTCGCGCGCCGCGGCGGACGCCTCGACTATGTCGTATCCAATGCAGGCATCAACCCCTTCATGAAGTGGAACGAGACCACGGTCGAGCAGTTCGACGCGCTGTCGGAGACCAACTTCCGCGGCACGTGGCTCGTATGCACGGAGGGCGCCAAGCAGATGGTCAAGGAGGGTCACGGCGGCGCGATCTGCTGCACGAGCTCGCTGTCCGCGTATGTCGGCTCGCCCTCGCAGGTCGCGTACTGCGGCACCAAGGCCGGGGTGAGCATGCTCGTGAAGGCGCTGGGCGCGGTGCTGGGCGAGCATGGCATCCGCATCAACGCGATCGAGCCCGGATGCATCGACACGCCGATGTCCGCGTCGCTGCTCGCGGACCCGCCCGCGCTCAAGTACTACGAGGAGCGGATCGCGCTGCACCGCGTGGGCAAGCCGGAGGAGATGGCGAGCATCATCGCGTTCCTTCTCAGCGACGACGCGAGCTACCTCACGTGCACGACCGTGCTCGCGGACGCAGGTTTCATCGTCAACGCGGAGCTTTGATCCGGCGCCATGAGCCTCATCGGCATCGACCTCGGCTCGAGCAACATCAAGGCCGCTGCATACACGTTCGATGGAAGGCTTCTGGCAAGCGCGCGGCGATCGGTGCACACGCATCGCACGGAAGCGGGTCATTCGGAGATCGACGTCTTCGAGTCACGCGAGGCATTCATGTCCGCGCTGTCCGAGCTGACAGCACGGCAGGAGCTCCGCGGCGATGCGCCGATAGCGATCTCCTTCAGCTCCTCGGGTCGCGAGGTTTTTCCCGTGGCGGCCGACGGTACGCCACTTGGCCCGTGCCTGATGACCGCCGACACGAGAGGCGACGAGGTGGCAGACGAGACCGCTGCCCGCCGCTCACCCGAGGAATGGTTCCGCCTCGCCGGGCACGTCCCGCGGCGGATGGATCCCGTGAACCGGGCGCTGTGGTGGGGGAAGACGCAGCCAGAGGTCGCCGCGAAAGCACGCTGGTTCATGAACTGGCACGAGTACTACGCGCTGTTCCTCAGCGGGCGGCCGGTGGTCGACTGGAGCGATGCGGGAGCGTGGGCCGTCTACGACGTGGCCGCCAAAGACTGGTCGCGCGAGCGAATCAAAGAGACCGGCATCGACCCCGGTTGGCTGCCGGAGGTCCAACCGAATGCGTCACCTATCGGCCCCATCGAGGCGTCGATGGCACAGAGGTTTGGGTTGCCGCCCGACACCCTCATCGTCACCGGCGCATGGGATGCGTTCGCAGCCGCGGTAGGAGGTGGTGGCGTGGACCCGGGCGTCGTCTCGCTGACGTGCGGGACCTGGCACTCGTTCACCGTGCCGGTGCGACCCGGTTGGCAGGCCGAACTTGTGAATGAAGGCATGAACATATGCCCGCATCCGGGCCCGACCGGATTCGGCATCCTCGGCACCAACCCCAACGGCACGAGCGTCATCGACTGGGCGCGTGACCTGCTGCAGATTTCGATCCCGGACCTCGAGCGGGGCCTCGCCGACGCGGGCCCGGGCCCGAGCGGCGTGACGACCGACGCCGCCCTCACACCACTGCCGCATCGGGCGGCCGGCGCCGCACGAGGCGCGAGTTTTGCAGGGGTGAGCCTGGCCACCACCCGCATCGACGTCGTGCGCGCGCTGCTGGAGGCGATCGCCTGCGAGTTCGCTCTGACCCTCGGACGCCTGCGCGAACGTGGTGTCGAGACCCGCCTCGTGCGGGCCTCCGGCGGCGGCGCCAGGCTGGCCTGGTGGCTGCAGCTGCACGCGGATGTCTGCGGTCTGCCGGTCGAGATCGTCGACCAGGATGAGCCGGGCACGTTCGGCGCCGCGCTCCTGGCGGGTGTAGGCGCGGGCGTCTATCCGTCGGTCTCAGTGGCGGTGGGCAGGCTCGTCCGTGTTTCGCGCCGGTTCAGTCCGAATCCGGAGCGCGGGGCTCTCTATGTGGGCGTGCTCGAACGGCTCGCGAACCATGCGCTCCAGGTGGCCTGATGCGGTCGACCCCGCCGCTGCCGGTCGCTGACGAGGTTCCGCCGCTTTCGACTCCGGCACTGGTGGTCGACCTCGACACGTTCGACGAGAACGTCGCCGCGATGAACTCGCTGCTGCGAGGCACGGGCAAAACCGTGCGGCCGCACGTGAAGACACATCGGACCCCCGAGCTGGCCAAACGCCAGCTGGGGGAATCCGCTCGCGGAGTCACGTGCGCGACGGTGGGCGAGGCCGAGGTCATGGTCGAGGCGGGGATCGACGACGTGCTGATTGCAAACGAGGTCGTCGACCAGCCGAAGCTCGTGCGCATTGCGGAGCTGGCGCGTGCAGCGACGGTGACCGTGGCCGCGGACGATCCCGCGCCTCTGGAGTCGCTGTCGCGACTGGCGGCTCGCGGTGGGGTCAAAGTAGGCGTCCTCATCGACGTCGACATCCTCCTGCACCGATGCGGAGTGGCCTCGATTACCGAGGCACTCGAGCTCGCGCGGGTCATCGAGCGCGCGGCGGGGCTCGAGCTCAAGGGACTCATGGGTTACGAGGGCCGGGTGCGGGTGGGCACCGACGATCGAGCCGGCAAGATCGCGCGCGCGTACGCGGCCTTGCGCGAGACGCGGGACGCCCTGCTCAGGGCCGGCCACGCGGTCGAGGTCGTCTCCGGGGCAGGCACGTCGACCGTGCGAGAGGCGATCGCCGACCCGACGATCACCGAGCTGCAGGCCGGCGTCTACGCCCTGATGGAACCTGAGCTGCTGGTGATGAACCTGCCGTTCCGGTGCGCGGCCTCGATTCGGGGCACCGTGATCAGCCGCCGCGCCGATCGGGTCGTGGCGGACGTGGGGCGGCGAGTGGTCGGCATGGAGTACGGAGCGCCGGTGCCGATCGGCATCACAGCCGACCGCATCGCCCTGAGCGACGAGCACGTGACGCTCACCGTGTCCGCGACCCCGCCGCCGCTCGGGAGCCCGATCGACTTCATCCCTGGCCAGATCCGCACCACGTTCAACCTGCACGACCATGTGTGGATCAGGCGCGGAGGCCGGCTCACGGACTACTGGCCGGTAACAGCCCGAGGCAGCTCTCAATGAGGTGAGTGGAATGAGCGAAGGACTTCTGGAAGGAAAGGTCGCGATCGTCACCGGCTCGTCTCGGGGCATCGGCCGGGCGGTCGCCGAGCGCTTCGCCGCGCAGCGCGCGAAGGTCGCGATCAACTGGGTCAGGGGCGAACGCGAGGCGCAGGATGTCGTCGACGGGATCAAGAAGTCCGGTGGCGAAGCGCTCTCGATTCAGGGCGACGTGTCGAAGACAGCCGACGTCCGCAAGCTCGTCCGCGCGACGGTCGACCGCTTCGGACGCGTCGACATCCTGGTCAACAACGCGGGGGTGATGGTGTCCAAGTCGGTGCTCGACACGACCGAAGACGACTGGGACCGGACGATCGACGTCAACCTCAAGGGCGCCTACCTGTGCTCGAAGGAGGTGGCGCCGATCATGCTCGAGCAGAAGGCGGGCAAGATCATCAACATGTCGTCGAATTCGGGCCTGTACCACCCCTCGGCGATGCGTTTCACCGAATACGTCGTCTCCAAGGCGGGCATGAACGGCCTGACCAAGGCGATGGCACTGGCCCTCGGCCCGCACATCACCGTCAACGCGATCTGTCCGGGATGGATAAAGACGGAGATGATCGAAGGCACCGACCCCGAGGTCGAGAAGAGGATTCTCGCGGAGACGGCGCTCCGGCGATGGGGCACACCGGACGAGATCGCGGGTGCTGCGCTGTTCCTCGCTTCGAAGGACGCCGACTTCATAACCGGGGAGCTTTTGATCGTGGCCGGCGGGCGCGGCATGCACTGAGCGCGTCCTTGACGGGCTTGTCCCGCAGCTCAGGACGAGGAGGCGGCCTCCGCGACGGCCTCGAGCATCAGTGCCACCGACGTTGCGCCCGGGTCCGCCGTGCCCCGGCTGCGCTCCCCGAGCCGCGCGGCGCGGCCGACCCGCGCCGTCATCGAGGCCGTCGACTCAGCTCCGGCCCGCGCGGCGGCCGCCGCCTTGTTGAGCGCGGCGGGGATGGAATCGTCTGCACCCTGCTGGAGCGAGAGGACCGCCGGGTGCAATGCGTCGAGCATCGTCTTGTCGCCCGGCCTGGCGTGGCCGAGGCCGGCGATCGCCGCCTCCGCCGCCTCGAATCCCTCGCGGACGAGCGCAATCGAGGCTGCGCCGTGGCTGTCCTGACGGCGCATGACTCTTGCCGCCGCGATGAGGGCCGCGGCGTAGAGCGGGCCACTTGCGCCGCCGACCGATCCCATCGCCACCGCCAGGCAGATCACCAGATCCGCCCCCGACACGTCCGGTGAGTCGGCGAGTGACATGCGCACCGCCCTCGCGGCGAGGGCCATCGTCACCCCGTGGTCGGCGTCGCCGGCGCCCGCATCGAGGCGGCACAGCTCGTCGCGCGACGCCTCCAACACGTCGGCCGCGGCGAGTGCACAGGAACGCAACGGATCCACGGTCAGACTTTGAAAGCCGGCGTGCTCGCGGGCGCATCGATCAGCGCCAGCAGCTCGTCGTCGACGATGCTCACCGTCACCGACGCCCCCGCCATCTCGAGCGACGTGATGAACTCGCCGACGTAGCTCCTGACCACGCGCAGCCCATTCGCCTCGAGGCTCCGCCGCGCGCCTCGGTAGAGGATGTACTGGTCTACATAGGCGGTCGCGCCAAGGCCGTTGACGAGAAGCGCAACCTCCCCAATTCCGCGATCCTCGATGTCGGACAGGATGGTGTCGACGAGCGTCCGAGCGACCTCGTCGGCCGGCCTG
>Ga0099828_10000071_pt1 | contig 50148 bp, 57 predicted proteins | sample CZO8metaG_2_FD_79338 | JGI IMG/M metagenome (GOLD analysis project Ga0099828, IMG submission 79338) | Vadose zone soil microbial communities from the Eel River Critical Zone Observatory, Northern California, USA - CZOApr15con2H1.8 metaG | ecosystem: Environmental > Terrestrial > Soil > Vadose... | reverse complement strand
GTGAAGTAGAGGTTGTAGGGGAAGGGAATGTTGATCTGGTCCACGGGCCGTCCGGTGTGGATGTCCAGCACCGTCAGGCTGCTCGATCCTTCGTTGTCGACATAGAGCGCGCTCATGTCCCACGCGGGCGCGATGTGGTGGGGGATGGCGCCGACCCGGAAGTGATCGATCACCGCGAAGGTCCGCGGGTCGATGACGTCGACGGTTCCGGCCATGCTGTTGGGCACGTAGACACGGGGCGGCAGCTCGCACAGCGGGCATGGCACCACCCCGGAGAGGGTGTTGGCATAGACGTTGAACGCGGGCTCGGGCAGGGTGGTGGGCTGGACATCGGGGGCCGGCAGCAGCCGGGCCGATCCGGTGTCGTCCGCCGCGGCGGTGCTGGTCGTGATGGGGGGCGCCGTCCAGACGACCGCGAAGACCATGGCGGCGGGGCTCAGGACGGCAAAGGCGAAGACCACCGCGAAGAAAATGCGAACGATCCGCGAACGGAGCGCCCCGCTCAGCCCGGGACGCCCGTCACTCGTCCGGAAGATCTTCAAGCTTTGGGGTCAGCTCACAGACCCATCTGCCGTCGTCGAGGCGACGGATGAAGCGAGCATATCCCTGGTTGCGGGCGACGTTCAGGAATTGCTCCTGGGTGATCAGGGTCCGGAGCCGGGCCAGGTCCGCGTACGTGTTGTCCCGCATGATCCCGCCGACGACTCCCGCCAGCTCACGCCACTGGCCCTCTGAAAGCGGCTCGCCGTAGCCTGCGATCGTGACCAGCAGCGCGGCCGTGGCGCCGGTGATGGTCTCGGGGAGGATCTTCTCCGACTTGGCTCGCGAGATGATCTCGCGACCGGTGCTGATGATGTCCGCGATACGGTCCCGCCGGACGCCGATGATGTCGCGGCCGCTACCGACGGTAGTGCCCTCGAGATACCTCGGCCCTGCGTCCATTGTCAAGCCCACTATTCTAGTTAACGCCTGAGTTGGATCTCGAACTTGCGCCCGAGCACGCGAGTTTCCGTGCCGTGGTTCGGGAGATCGCGCAGGGGGTGGTCCGGCCGCTGGCGGCGGAAGTCGATCGCGATCACCGATTCCCGGACGAGGCGGTCGAGGCGGCGGCCGAATCCGGGCTGATGGGAGTCCTGATTCCTCGCCAGTACGGCGGCGCGGGCCTCGACGCCGTGGCCTTCGCGGTCTGCATCGAAGAGCTGGCCCAGGCCTGCGCGTCCACCGCGGTGATCGTCGACGTCCACACCAGCGTCGGGACCGAACCCATCTTGCTTTTCGGGGATGAGGAGCAGAAAGGGCGCTGGTTGCCGCAGCTCGCCTCAGGCGAGCTGTTGGGCGCCTTCGCGCTCACGGAACCGGCCTCGGGCTCCGACGCGGCGTCCTTGAAGACCACCGCGCGTCGAAACGGAAACGGCTACGTGCTGAACGGCACCAAGGTGTTCATCACCAACATCGGCCGGGCCGGGTTGTACGTCGTGTTCGCCAGGACCGGACCCGACGATGGCGCATCGGGCATCAGTGCGTTCCTGGTGCCTGCTGGTGCGCCCGGGGTTCGGGTGGGGCAGGTCTTCCACAAGATGGGACTGAACGGCTCGCCCACGGGCGAGCTCGTGCTCGAAGACGTGAACGTCCCGGCCGCCAACCGGCTTGGCCGTGAGGGCCAGGGGTTCGTCGTCGCGATGCGGGCGCTCGATTCCGGACGCATCGGCATCTCGGGCCAGGCGCTCGGCATCGCCCAGGCGGCAGTCGATGAGGCTCGCGAGCTGATGCGCGAGAGAGGACACGAACAGGGCGACGACTTCACACTCGCCGACATGGCGACGCGCGTCGAGTCGGCTCGACTGCTCGCGTACCAGGCCGCATGGCTCTGCAGCCGAGGCCGGCCGTTCACTCGCCAGGCTTCGATGGCCAAGCTCCACTGCACCGACACCGCGATGCAGGTGACCCTCGACGCATTGCAGATCGCGGGCGAAGACGGCGCCCGAGCCGGCAGTCCGTTCGAGCGACACGTGCGCGACGCGAAAGCGCTCCAGATCTATGAAGGTTCCAACCAGGTCCAGCGCGTCGTAATCGCCCGTGAATTGCTCAAGGGATAATCAAATTCGAATGGACTTCGAATTCAGCGCGGAGCAGATCGCGATCAGGGACACGATCCGCGAGCTCGTCCAGGACCGAGTCGCACCTCGCGCTGCGGAGATCGATCAGACCGGCGAGTACCCCAGGGACATCGAGCGGCTCTTCGCAGACAACGGAATCCTCGGCATTCCGTTCCCCGAGGATTACGGCGGAATTTCCGGCTCGAGCGTCACGATCTGCATGGGAATTGAGGAGATCGCGAAGGCGTGCGCCAGCTCATCGCTGATCCTGGCCGTCCAGGCGCTGGGCGCCTACCCGATCCTGGTGGCCGGGTCGGAGGAGCAGAAGAAGCGACTGTGTCCGCCGCTCGCGTCAGGAGACAAGGTGGCCGCTTACGCGCTTTCGGAGCCCGGCAGCGGCTCCGACGCCGCGGCGATGAAGACTCGCGCCAAAAAGCATGGGAGCGAATACGTCCTCAACGGCACCAAGCAATTCATAACGCATGGCAGCGTCGCGGGCACCCTCGTCGTCTTCGCGCAGACGGACCCCAACGCAAACCACCGCGGCATCTCGGCTTTCGTCCTCGAGCGGGAGACGAGCCCATGGAAGGTGGAGAAGCTCGAACACAAGCTGGGAATCCGCGGCTCGCCGACGGCGCAGATCGTGCTCGAGGACGTGAAGGTGCCGGCGGCCAATCGCCTCGGCGAGGAGGGCGCGGGATTCAAGATCGCGCTCGCGGTGCTGGATCGGTCACGACCCGGCATCGGCGCTCAGGCGCTCGGCATCGCGGAAGGCGCGTTCGCTTACGCGCTCAACTACGTGAAGGAGCGCCAGCAGTTCGGCCAGCCAATCTCGAGCTTCCAGGGAATCCAGTTCATGCTCGCCGACATCGCAACGCAGATCGAGGCATCGCGGCACCTGGTCTTTCAAGCCGCGACGAAGGTGGACAGCAAAGCGCCCGACCTGACGAAGATCGCCGCGATGGCCAAGCTCTTCGCGTCCGACATGGCGATGCGCGTGACCACGGATTGCGTGCAGCTTCTGGGCGGTTACGGGTACATCAGCGACTACCCTGTGGAACGGATGATGCGAGACGCCAAGATCACCCAGATCTACGAGGGCACGAATCAGATTCAGCGCGTGGTCATCGCCCGGGCCCTGCTGCGTTGAGCGTCGAGCCCCAGAGACCGGCGCCACCGCCGCCACCGCCACCGCCGCCACCTCCCCCGCCGGTGCCGCCCTATGCGATCGCCCCGCCCTACCAGCGGCTGATGTCTCCGCTTCCTCAGGCGCCCGCCGTTCGAACCGAGGCGCGCGCTCTGGCCTCGCTGCTCGTGTCGATCTTCTCCGTCCTGCTCGGCGTGGCGGGTTTCCTGCTGGGCCTCATGGCCCTGCTGACCGGCCTCGGCGAACTACTGAACGGACTGCTTCTGGGCCTCCCGGCGATGGCCCTCGGCCCGGTGGCGTACTTCCTCGGCAGGTCGGCGGTCGGCAGGATCGGGGCGGAGCCACAGACGCTCGGCGGGCGCAGCACGGCGGTCGCGGGTTGGGTGATCGGCGCGCTGGGCACGGCGGCCGGCGCCCTGGTGACGCTGATCTGGTTCGTGCTCGTGCTGGTCGCCAACTTCGGCCCACCGCCCGTCTAGCCCCATGGAACGCATCGGCGACGCCTTCGTGTGGCCGTTCCGAGATCCGGAATGGCTGAACAAGACCCTGATCATGGGACTCATCCAGCTGATCCCGATCGTGGGCGGCATCAACGGGCTGGGCTGGATGCTGGCCACCATCGACCGCCTGCGCGCGGGCGAGGAGAGACTTCCTCCGGCGAACTTCGACTATCTCGGGCGGGGCGTCCAGCTCTTCGCCGTCTACCTCGTCTACTACCTGGGCCTCGCGCTGATCGGCTCGCTGCTTTACGTCCCCGCGGTCGTCTTGCTGGCGCAGCAAGGTCACGATTCCGCGAACGCGGTGGTTGTGTTCTTCGGGATCGGCCTGTTGCTGCTGACCTTCAGCGTGGTAACGATTGGCTCCCTGGCGCTGACGTTTGCACTGCCGTCGATCGTGCTGGCCGTGGACCACGGAGGGATCGGGGCCGGGTTTCACATCGAGGCGATCTTTCGCCGCGCCCGGCAGTCGCCGATCAACACCCTGATCGCGGGCCTTATGCTGATCGCCGCCGGCTTCATCGGCCAGCTCGGAGCAGTCGCGTGCTTCATCGGGGTCGTGTTCACGAGCGTGTACGCGCTTGCCATGCAGGCATGGATCGTCCGTAGTTTCGAAGTGGGTTCCAAAGGACCCGCCACCGAGTAGGAGGTAACGAATGTCGGACCTGCCCCCACCGCCACCGCCTCCTCCTGCCCCTGGATCACCCCCGCCGCCTCCCCCGCCTTACGGGGGCGGCTACAACCCGCCACCGCCACCGCCGCCGGGCGGAGGGTACGGTGCGCCGCCGCCGCCGGGCGGAGGTTTTGTTCCGCCGCCGCCGGGCGGCGGGGGATACGTGCCGCCTCCACTTGGTGGCTACATGCAGCCCGGCATGGGCTACGCGGGCCAGCGCACCGACGGCCTGGCGATAGCGGCCCTTGTCATCGGGATCGTGTCAATCGTGTGCTCGGTCGCGTGTCTCGGCATCATCCTCGGACCGACCGCGGCCATCATGGGCTTCATCTCGCGGCAGAGGATCGCGACGAGTGGGGGCACGGTGGGCGGCGGAACGCTGGCGATCGTGGGCCTGGTCCTCGGCGTGGTCGGTTTCGTCGCCAGCGTGGCCTGGTTCTTTGTCGTCATCGTCTCAGGAGCGTTCAACAACACGAACGCCACGCCCTCGCCGTAACCCTCGACTCCAAGGCGCCGTTGCTAGAATCCCGGTGCTCATGTTCCGGGCCAGGCCGAAACGGGCCAGGCGGTCCCGCTACCGCGTCTCCTACCGCCTGACGAGGTCCTTCCCGGCGGCGGTCGTGGCCGCTCTGCTGATCGTCGTCGTCCTCGGAGCGACGTTGACCTACAAACGCCTCGACGATTTCGTCCACGCGACCACGGGCCATCACATCAACCCGATCGGCGAGGTGGTGCAGGCCGTCGAACCATCACCGGGGAGCATCGCCTACAAGCTCAAGCATGGCCAGCAGGTGAGCATCCTGATGCTCGGGATGGGCGGCGAGCAAAACGACGCGCCTTATCTCACAGATTCGATCATGGCCGTGACCATCGATCCGTCGACCAATCGAGTGATGATGGCCTCGATCCCGCGCGACCTCACCGTTCATATGAACCTGCAGTCCAATCCGAATCGGGTCTGGACGCAGAAGATCAACGCAGCTTACGAAGTGCCCTACACCAACATCATCTGCTGCGTCGCCTCGCAGTACACGGGGCCGAATGGCGGGGGCTACGCCGCCGAGCACGAGGTGGGCAAGGTCACCGGTCTGACGTTCGATCATTACATCGCCGTCGACTTCATCGCGTTTCGCGACATGGTGAACGCCCTGGGCGGCGTCGACGTGTGCCTGAGCACGAACCTCGATGACTACGAGTACCCCGACTATTCCAATGGGTACATCCGAGGTGGCATCCATTACAGGGCCGGCTGCCAGCATCTCAACGGAGAACAGGCGCTGCAGATTGCGCGGTCGCGACACGCTGTTGAGCCGGAGCAGTCGTCGGACTTCGGGCGGGCGAAACGGCAGCAGGACATCATGGAGGCGATCAAGAATAAGGCCAGCACGGTCAACGGTTTTGCTAAAGCACCGCAGCTCCTGGACGCGCTGCAGAAGAACATCCACACCGACATGTCGATAGCCGATATGAAGGCGATCTACGACTGGGGCAAGAACCTTCCGGACACCTCAATCATCCGGGTCGCGATCACCGCTCCGTCGGGCGCCGCGGAGGGAAACCTGCTCGACTACGGCGACTGCGGGCTGGGGCCCTACACGTCGCAGCTGTGCCCCGACGATCCGAGCTACGGGATGATCCACAGGTACCTGGGGTCGCTGTTCATCGACCCGGGCACTCTTGGGGAGAAGGCTCCCGTGCAGATCATGAACGGCGCGAATAATTTCCCGGGCCTGGACGGCCGCCTCACATCCATGCTCGACCCTACGGGCCTCCAGCTGGCCGACCCCGCATCGCACCGCGCGTCGGCGCAGACGCTCATCCTCGACTATTCGGGCGGGAGGTTTCCGCTCACGACCAAGTGGCTGCAAAACTTCTTCGGCGGAACCGTGGTGGCGGCGACGCCGAGCAACCCGGCACCATCGCCTGGTCAGCAGACGTACGGCCTCGTGGTGGTGCTCGGCCACGACTTCGCCCTACATTGGTTGGGGCAGTGAGCTGAACGACCGAGACCTACTGAGTGAGTTCCGGTCCGGCGATGTGCGCGCCCTGGCCAGAGCCATCAGCCTGGTGGAGCGCCGCGACCCGTCAGTCCGCGACCTGGAGGATGCGCTCCGCAACGACAGTCGCGTCCCGGGCGTGACCGGTTTCACGGGCGCGCCGGGCACCGGCAAATCGACCCTGGTCGACGCCGTCATCACACTGCTGCGGGCAAAGGATCAGTCCGTCGCAGTGGTGGCCACGGACCCGAACTCGCCCTTCACCGGGGGCGCCATCCTCGGCGACCGCATCCGAATGCAGCGCCACGCCCTCGATCCGAAGGTCTTCATCCGAAGCATGGGTGCACGCGGCCACCTCGGCGGCCTGTCCCTGGCCAGCCGCGAGGCGATCCGGCTGCTCGGCGCGTTCGGCTTCGACCAGGTCATCCTGGAGACGGTCGGGGTGGGGCAGTCCGAGCTCGAAGTCGCGGCGGTGGCCGACACCACGGTCGTGGTGCTGACACCGAACCTGGGCGACAGCGTCCAGATGATCAAGGCCGGCATCCTCGAGATCGCGGACGTCTTCGTGGTCAACAAGGCCGACCTCGAGGGGCACGGCCGGGTTGTGGCCGAGCTCCGGACAATGCTCAACATGGCGCCCAAGACCCCATGGAAGCCACCGATCATCCCCACGGTCGCGACACGGCAGGAAGGCGTGGAGCAGGTTTGGGAGGCGGTGCTAGCGCACCGGCGCCATCTCGAGACGAGCGGCAGGGCGAAGGAGCTGAGCGAGCGAAGGCTCAGGGACGAGACCGCCGAGGTCGCCGCGGAGCTGGCCCGCGATCGCGCGCGGCGGGCGCTGGCGGAGGACCCGACGCTCACCGAGCGCCTGCTGAAGGACGGCACCCCGTACCGGACGGCGGAAGAGATCCTGAGGACGCGAACCGATAATTGAAGTGAGTTGAAGGTTCGAGCGCGCGACCCGAAGCAAGTCTGGCGGGAGGAATTCGAGTCCAGCCCGGTCCGCGAGGACGAGATCGAGACGTCGACCATCTCGGGCATCCCGCTGGCGCCGCTCTACACGTCGGTAGACCTGCCGCGCCGGGCCGAGGAGTATCCGGGGCAGTTTCCCTACACGCGCGGGATTCATCCGAGTGGGTATCGCGGCCGGCTGTGGACGATGCGCCAGTTCTCGGGGTTCGCCACAGCCGAGGAGACCAACCGGCGTTACAAGTACCTCCTGGGCAACGGCCAGACCGGCCTCTCGGTCGCGTTCGACATGCCCACGCTGATGGGCCAGGACTCCGACGCGCCGACGAGCCGCGGCGAGGTCGGCCACTGTGGCGTCGCCATCGACTCGCTCGCCGACATGGAAACCCTCTTCGCCGGCATCCCGCTGGGAGACATCACGACGTCGATGACCATCAACTCACCCGCCGCGATCCTGCTGTGCATGTACATCGCAGTGGCCGAGAAGCAGGGAGTGCCGGCCTCGCAGCTGGGTGGCACGCTGCAGAACGACATCCTCAAGGAGTTCATCGCGCAGAAGGAGTTCATCTTTCCGCCGGCCCCGTCGATGCGCCTCGTGGTCGACTCGATCGAGTACTGCGCGAAAGAGGTGCCCAGGTGGAACACGATCTCCATCTCGGGTTACCACATCCGCGAGGCGGGTTCGACGGCCGCGCAGGAGCTTGCGTTCACCCTCGCCGACGGGATGGCGTACGTCGACGCGTGCCTCGAGCGCGGAATGCACATCGACGATTTCGCGTCACGGCTTTCCTTCTTCTTCGACGCGCACATCGACTTCTTCGAAGAGATCGCGAAGTTTCGCGCCGCGCGCCGGATCTGGGCGCGGTGGATGCGTGAGCGCTACGGGGCCCAACAGGAGCGGTCCTGGAAGCTGCGCTTTCACACCCAGACGGCCGGCGTCTCGCTGACCGCGCAGCAGCCGGAGCTCAACATCGCGCGCACCGCGGTCGAGGCGCTCGCCGCCGTGCTTGGCGGGACGCAATCGCTGCACACCAACGCCATGGACGAGGTCCTGGCGCTCCCCACCGACAAGGCCGCGCGCCTTGCGCTGCGCACGCAGCAGCTGCTGGCCTACGAGACCGGCGTGGCGAACACCATCGACCCGCTCGGCGGAAGCTACTTCGTCGAGGCGCTGACCGACGAGATGGAACGGCAGGCGGAGGCGTACTTCAAGAGGATCGAGGAGATCGGGGGCGTCATTCCGGCGATCGAGGCCGGGTTCTTCCAGAAGGAGATCGCCGACGCGGCCTTCCGCTACCAGCAGGAGCTCGAGCAGAAGCGGCGGATCATGGTGGGGGTCAACGAGTTCACGGTCGACGAGGAGGAGGCGATCGAGATCCTGCGCATCGACCCGCGCCTCGAGAGCGAGCAGGCGGAGCGGGTCAGGGACGTCCGCCGTAAGCGCGACCAGGCCAGGTGCACCAACGCGCTCGACCGCCTCCGCAGGGCAGCCGCCGGCACAGACAACCTGATGCCGTACATCCTCGACGCGGTCCGGGCCTATGCGACCGAGGGCGAGATCATGCATGCCCTGGTCGAGGTGTTCGGCACCTACACCGAAACCGCGGTCGTCTGATGCCGACCGCCGTGCGGCCTGTGCGAATCGTGGTCGCCAAGGTCGGGCTGGACGGCCACGACCGCGGCGTGAAGGTGGTGGCGCGTGCGCTGCGCGACGCCGGTTACGAGGTGATCTACACCGGCTTGCGCCAGACGCCGGAGATGGTCGTCGACGCCGCGCTGCAGGAAGACGCCCAGGTCATCGGCCTCTCCATCCACTCCGGGGCGCACATGACTCTCTTCCCTGCAGTGGTGGAAGAGCTGAAGCGCCGGAAGGCGACGGACATCATCGTCTTCGGCGGCGGCATCATCCCGGACGACGACATCGCGGCGCTCAAGAAGCGCGGCGTGGCCGAGATCTTCACGCCCGGGACGCCCCTGCAGGAAATCGTCGAGTGGCTGCGCAAGCGTTTTCCGGAATCAGCCACGAAGTAACCGCCTGTTTCGAATAACATCCGCGCATGTCGAGCGAGCCGCCAGGCCAGAATCCACCGCCGCCCGAGAGCCTGCCTCCGCCGCCCGGCAACGTCCCTCCTCCACCGCAGCAGTACCAACCCGGCTACGCGCAGCCGTACCCCTCCGCACCGTCGGGCATCATGCCCGACGCTCAGTACGCGTTGCCGGCGATGGTCCTTGGCATCCTCTCCCTCTGCCTGCTTCCCCTCGCCTGCTTCTGCGGGTTCGGCGAGTTCATCGTCATCCCGCTCGGCATCGTGGCGGTTGTCCTCGGATTCATGGCCCGGGGCAGGATCGCCGCGAGCCAGGGCACCCTGGGCGGAAGCGGCAAGGCGCTCACCGGGATCATCACCGGCGGGACCGGGCTTGGGATCGCCGTCGTCCTCGGCATCGCCATCCTGATCTTCGGCATCGCCTTCTCCAACCTCGTCAACTCCATCCCGACGCCGACGCCTTCGGGCTAGGCCTCTACCGCTGGGCCGAGGTCACGATCGTCCCGGCGACCTTGTCGTGGAAGCCCTGGCGCCGCGGGTCCCAGAACATCCACAGCCAGCCGACCGCGCCGACGCAGCAGAACACCACTTCGAGCCACCAGATGAAGCCGCGGAGCACCGCCATGCCAACGTTCGGAAACCGGCCCGTCGTCAGGTCACGCACGCGGAAGCCGAAGACCATCTGGCCGACCGTCTGCCCGTGCGCGCTCCAGAAGTAGCCGAAGTACGCCAACGCAACCAGGAGGTCGACGGTGAGTGCCCCCGCGTGGCTGCCTTTGGTCACGCCCTCGACCAGGCCGAACAGGACGGCGAGCATGATCAGGTCGATGAGCCCGGCCACCACCCGCAGCGCGGGGTCGGCGAGGTTCGCTGCCGGGGGGTGGCGCAAGGTTGGCGTATCATATGCGGGCCCCTCCAACCCGAGGCGTCACCATGCAACTCAAAGCGTTTCCCCGCCAACCACTCGGCAAGCGCTCGCGCCGGCTGCTGCGCGAAGGCAAGCTGCCCGCCGTCGTCTACGGCCACAACACCGAGGCGACCCCCATCACCCTGGACAGGCTCGAGTTCCAGAAAGTCTTCGTCAAGTCCGGGCGCACGCACCTGGTCGACCTCGCGATCGACGGCCGGACCGAGAAGGTGCTGGTCCGGGAGATCCAGACCCATCCCCGCCGGCTCGGGCCCATCCACGTTGACTTCTACCAGGTCAACCTGCAGGAGAAGATCGAGGTCGAGGTCCCGGTCCATGTCGTGGGCGATTCGGCCCCGGTCAAGCGCGGCGACGCCGACATCCTCCAGCCGCTGCACTCGATCCGGGTCGAATGTCTGCCCTCCGACATCCCCGAGTCTTTCGAGGTCGACATCACCCCGCTCGAGGAGATCGAGATGGAGCTGCGCGTGTCGGACCTCGGCGTGCCCAAGGGCGTGACGGTGCTCGAGGACACGGACGAGCTGGTCGTCAAGATCGTCCACAAGCGCGAGCTCAAGATCGAAGAGGAAGTCCCCGCCGTGGAGGCCGGGGTGCCGGCCGAAGGCGAGGTCGCTGCCGAGGGCGAGGCTCCCACCGAAGGGGAAGCAGCCGAGACCGAAGAATGATGCCCGCCGCCCAGTCAGGCGGCATCACCTTCGAACCCAACCCCAAAGACCTGGCCTTCGTCGCCATCGGCCTGGTCGTCCTGTTCGCGTTCCTTGTCGCAGCCCGCTTCGCATCGCGAATCGCCGCCGACCAGCTGCTCAAGCGTCACGTGCGGACCGAGCTGGTCGTCATCAGCCGGCGGGCCGTGACATTCGCCGTGATCCTGCTCGGGCTCTTTGCGGCCATCAGCTTTGCTGTCGAGAGCGCCAACGTTGCGCTGTTCGGCCTCGTGCTCGCGACGGTCGTCGCGGCGCTGGGCGTGCAGGATCTCCTCCGGGACTATGTCTCGGGTTATTACGTTCTGCTCGAGCGACACATCCGGGTCGGCGATCGAATCAGCTTCGACACTCACACCGGAGTCATCACCGAGGTGCGTCTGCGCGTGACCCTGTTGAGAAGCGAACAGGGCGATGTGATCGTCGTGCCCAACTCCGAGCTCTTCACCAAACCCATCACGATCCACGGGACCACGCCGGAGCAGGAGGCCAAGAAAACTACCGGCTAAGAAAGCGCTCCGAGTGTGATCCGGCAGAGGGCTTCGAGCTGGTCACCGGCGAGCTCGCATTCCTCCGCCAGCAGCTCGCGGATCATCTCGGACGCGATCTCCGTGTGAATGCCGTTCGCGACCTGAGTCGCGAGTGACCGCAGATGATAGGTGTGGTCGGGTTTGTCGCTTGAGTCATCGAGTCGAAACTTGACGTGGTCGAGCTGCACGTACTCCGACCACCGCTTGACCTCCGCCGCCCCGGTGTCCGGTGCGTCCGACAGATGCAGGCAGTTGAGTCCGCCGTAGATGCCATACCTCTCGCGAAGCGACCCGGGGCGCGACTTCGCGATCTGGGTTTCGCCCAGGACGTACCGCATCTGCTTCAGCGATTCCTCGGAAGCGGTGACGCGCCCGACCACCACGGGAAGCGCCGACATGAAGTCGACGAGCCAGGGAAAGAACGGCCGTCCCTGGAGGAAGTCGTAGTGGTTCTCGATCAGCGAGGCGGGTGGTTGAAACCATTCGAGCGACACGATCTTCCAGTCGCGCTCCGACGCGAGCCACCCCCAGATGCCCGCGCGCGCGGCAAGGCGGTAGGCGGAGTCGGGTTTGAAGATGAGAAGCGCGTCAGCCAAGCGACCTAATGCTATTTGCCAGGCTTGCGGTCGCGCGGGTTGGGGGAGTAGACCTTGCGGCCTTTCAGCTTCTCGGGTAGATGAACCTGGTCCGCGACTCCGCCCTCGTACTCGTGGGCGTATTTGTAGTCGCGACCGTAGCCCATCGATTTCATCAGGCCGGTGGTCGCATTGCGCAGGTGCATCGGCACCGGCTCATTGCCCGTCTCCTGGATGAGCTCGCGCGCAGCACCGTATGACATGAGCGCCGAGTTCGACTTCGGCGCCAGCGCGAGATACAGCGCCGCTTCGGTCAGCGGCAAAACCGCCTCTGGCATGCCCACGAAATGTGCCGCCTGCTGCGCGGCGACCGCGACTGGCAAAGCCTGGGGATCGGCGAGTCCGATGTCCTCCGCGGCGAGGATGACCAGGCGCCGTGCGACGAACATCACGTCCTCGCCGGCCTCGAGCATGCGGGCCATCCAGTAGACGGCCGCATCGGGGTCGCTTCCGCGGACGCTCTTGATGAGAGCGGAGACGATGTCGTAGTGCTGGTCGCCGGCGCGGTCATAGAGCAGATGACGCTCCTGCAGCGCACGCTCGACGTGTTCCAGCGCGATCGTGCTTTCCCCGGCCAGCGCGGCCGCCGCCTCGAGCCCGTTCAGCGCGACGCGCGCATCGCCGCGCGCGACCTCGAGCAGGGCATCCATTGCGTCACCGGCGATGGTCGCGTGCAGCTCCTCGAGGCCGCGCTCCGCGACCTGCGCCAGCTCGTCGCGGCTGAGCTGCTCGAGGCGGAAGACGCGGCTGCGAGACAGGAGAGGCGAGATGACCTCAAATGACGGGTTCTCGGTGGTGGCGCCGATCAACGTGACGGTGCCCTCTTCGACGTGCGGCAGGATCGCGTCCTGCTGCGCCTTGTTGAAGCGGTGAATCTCGTCGATGAACAGGATGGTGCGCAACCCTGCCCGGCGGTGAACCTTCGCCTCCGCGACCACCTTCCGCAGGTCGGCGACGCCCGCGGTGACGGCTGACATGGCGACCATCCGGGCGCTCGACTCGCTGGCGAGCAGGACGGCGAGCGTGGTCTTGCCGCTGCCCGGCGGCCCCCACAGGATGATGCTCGGCAGGTTGCCGCTGCGGGTGAGCCGGCGGAGCACGTCCACGACCTGGCGCTGGCCGACCAGCTGGTCGAAGCTTTTCGGCCGCATCCGGGTCGCCAGCGGCGCCTTCGGCTCGGCCCCCGCCGGGGTGGGGAAGAGCTCCCCCTGATCTGTCATCGAGCTTGATTCTCTACCAGCAGGCCACTGGCCTTGGTTTGCCGAGAGCGGCCGCCGGGGCTCGGAGCATAGAATCTGCGCCCATGACCACCTGCTGGTACTGCAGCTCGGAGGTTCCCGAGACCTCGCAGTACTGCCCGAGCTGCGGCCACAGCCAGACCGACCGCACGTCGAGCCCGCTGTTCGGGGTGGTCGACCCGACGACCGGCATCTGGAATTCGAAGTTCGTCAACGCGCTCGTCGGCCAGGAAGCCAACCGCGCCGTCCGCTACCACCGGCCGCTGTCGGTCCTGGTGGTCGAGCTGGACCACGCCGAGCACATCCACAAGGAGCTCGAGCAGATCCAGGTCGAGGCCCTGCTGCGGGAGATGGCGGAGCGCCTGGGGCAGGCCATCCGCGACACCGACACGGTCGCGTTCCTGGACGCGGACGGTCCGCCGCATTTCGCGATCGTGCTCCCCGAGACCGACGAGCAGGGGGCGGCCCTCGCCGCGGACAAGATTCGCCGCTCCATCGCCTCCCACGACTTCGGCACCAGCGGCGCCTGGAAGCGCATCACGGTCAGCTGCGGCGCGGCGACGATCGACGCCGGCTACCGCCCGATGGACGAGGCCGGCGTGCTGAACCGCCGCGAGTACACAGGCAACCTCCTGCGCGAGGCTCACCAGGCCCTTGAGGGGGGCAGGTCGGCCGGCACCAACCGGACCTCGGTCGGCGCCTACCGAAGCTGACGCGGTTTTTCCTGATCCGGCACGCGGATGTAGAAAATCCGCATCACATCCTGTACGGCCATCTCGACGGGTTTCACCTCAGCGCGCTCGGCCGCGCTCAGTCGGCCGCGCTGGGCGAGCGCCTGAGGCCCGCGGGCGTGAGCCGCATCGTCCACAGCCCGCTGGCGCGAGCCGTGGAGACGGCGCAGATCATCGCGGGCAAGCTCGCGCCGGCTCCTCTCCTGGAGCCCGATCCCGACCTCCGCGAGGCGGAGTTCAGCCGCTACCTCCAGGGCGTGCCTTACTGGCAGATCCCTGTGAGGCGGCCGCTCTGGCTGGTGCACAAGGCCAGGCGCGGACTGCTCCCCGGCGACGAATCGCTCGAGGTCATGGGCGAGCGAATCCTGCGTGTGGTCCGGCGCCTCGCCCGGGAGCATGCCGGCGAGACGATCGCGCTGGTCAGCCATGCCGATCCGCTCAACGCGGCCTGGATCGTGCTCGACGGCCGGCCCCAGAACGAGCGGGAGATGCACCGCAAGAGCATCCACAAGGCCGGCATGCTGCAGCTTGAAGTCGACGGCGAGACGCCGAAGTCCTGGGAGTACGTCCCGCCGCCACATGTCGACAAGCCTGAGAGCGCCGCGGCTTAGTTGACCAGGCAGTTTCCCAAGGGGTTTCTCTGGGGGACGTCCAGCGCGGCGTACCAGGTCGAAGGCGACAACCGCAACTGCGATTGGTGGGAGTGGGAGCAGCAGCCTGGCCGCATCGCGAACGGCGATTCCGCCGCGGTGGCGTGCGATCACTACCACCGGTACCGCGAGGATTTCGCGCTCCTGAGCGAGCTCAACCAGAACGCGCACAGGCTCTCCGTCGAGTGGTCCCGAATCGAGCCATCGGAAGGGGTCTTCGACAGCCGGCAGATCCGCCACTACCGCGACGTGCTCGGCGAGATGCGAGAGCGCGGCCTCCTGCCGATGGTCACGCTCCATCACTTCACGAGTCCGCTTTGGTTCATCCGCAAGGGCGGCTGGACCGCGTCCGGCTCACATCGAGCGTTCATGCCGTTCGTCAACCGGGTCGCTGACGACCTTGGAGACCTGGTTGGTATGTGGTGCACCATCAACGAGCCGAGCATCTACGGCGCGCAGGGTTGGATCGCAGGCGAGTTTCCGCCCGGCCGTCACGGGGACCTGGTCGGCCAGTATCGCGTCACCCGCAACCTGCAGCGCGCCCACGAGCTCGCGTACGCCGCGCTAAAGCGGCGCTGGCCCGACACGCCGGCCGGTCTCTCCCACCACAAGTTCCTGTTCATGCCGGCAAGCGGGCGGCGGCGGGATCGGCTGGCGGCCGCCGCCGCACAGCTGGTCACGGATCGGTGGCCGGTAGGACCGGGAAACCTGCATCGCATCGTCGAAGCGACGAGCGACTACATCGGCGTCGCGCATTACTGGGGCCAGATGTGTGCGTTCGATGCACGCCGTCCGCAGGACCAGTTCGTGCGTCGTTTCAATCCGCCCGGCGCCGAGGTCACCGAGATGGGTTGGGTCTCCAGGCCGGCCTGGATGCGCGATGTCCTGAACGAGCTGAAGCGCTACGGCAAGCCGGTGTACATCACGGAAAACGGAATTGCGACCGACGACGACAGCGTCCGTGAGCGATACATCACCGACCTGTTGACGAACGTCCACCTCGCGCTCGAGGACGGCGTCGACGTCCGCGGGTACTTCCACTGGACAAACATCGACAATTTCGAGTGGGCTCGCGGTTATCGCGCGCATTTCGGCCTGATAGCAGTGGACCGCAAGACACTCGAGCGCACCGTGAAGCCGAGTGGTCGGCTGTACGGGCGGATCGCGACCGCGAACGCGCTTCACTAGACTCAGCCGGATGAGTCGCCGAGGGGTGGCGCTCGGGGCGGTGGCAATCGTGCTCGGCGCTGTCCTGATGCTCTCGCTGGCCTGGGGCCTCCGTCACGCCGCGCTGTCCAATCCACCGGTCCTCGGGAGGACGGCGCCCAGGCTGGCGATCCAGACCGCCGGCGGTGAGCAGGTGCGGGTCTGGGAGCTGCAGGGTAAGCCCGTGGTGCTGAACTTCTGGGCCTCGTGGTGCGGGCCGTGCGTCGACGAAGGCGGCGTGCTCGCGGACGGAGCAGCGTCCAATCCGCAGGTCGCGTTCGTCGGCGCTGACAACCGCGACACGTCCTCTGGCTTCCAGGCCTTCGAACAGCGCCATCCCCATCCATACCCGGCTGGTCCCATCATCACGGGCTCGTACCAGGACTTCGGCGTGGCAGGCCTGCCCGCGACATTCTTCATCGACGCGCAGGGAATCGTCGTGGCCTCTTTCAGCGGCCCGCTCGACGCAACAACCCTGGACCACTACCTGGCGCTGATCAGGTCATGAGCGCGGCACTGCGATGGGGCCTTCCGGTGCTGGTGGTCGCGGCGTGCGTCGGCTACCTGATCTACTCCGCCTCCGGCGCAGCAGGCGAGTACTACCTCACCGTGTCGCAGCTGCGCGCGCATGGTCCCGCGGGCGACGTGCGCGTTGCGGGCGTGGTGCAGAACGACGTGGAGAAAAGTGAGAACGGATTGCACGTGACATTCACCGAGAAGGACGGCACGGCGTCGATGCCGGTGGAGTACACGGGCACGCTGCCCGACATCTTCCAGCCGGGCATCACGGTCGTGGCCGAGGGACAGCTTGGCGGCGACGGCGTGTTTCACGCCCGCACGCTGCTCGCCAAGTGCCCGTCGCGGTTCTCGACCAAACCGTACACGTCGTGATCCTCGGTTACCTCGGAGCGGGGGCTCTGCTCGCCGGCCTGGTGATGGCCGGCTTCTCGGCGCTGCTCTCCTTCTGGGCCGGATGGCGCGAGACCGATGTCTTCATCCAGGTCGGGCGCCGGGCCTTCTATGCAGCCGCGGCGATGACCGCCCTCGCGGCGGTGCTGCTCGAGGTGGCCCTGCTGACGCACGACTTCTCGCTCGCATACGTGGCCGAGCACACCGACCTCTCGACGCCGATGCCACTGGTGGCCGCAGGGTTCTACGGCGGGCAGGAAGGGTCGCTGCTCTACTGGACGCTCATCCTCGGAGTGCTCGGCAGCGCCTCGCTCGTCGCCAGCGCGCGGATCGGCGCCCGTGTCGCCGCCTACGCGGCAGGAATCCTCGCCGCCATCCTCAGTTTTTTCCTGTTCGTCCTGGCCGTGGTGGCGAGTCCCTTCGACCTCCTGTCGATCACGCCGCCCGACGGCCTCGGCCTCAACCCCGTGCTGAGGGACGGGGGAATGTTGATCCATCCGCCGGTCGTGCTCGCCGGGTTCGCGTCGTTCGCCATCCCGTTCGCATTCGCGTGTGCGGCGCTGCTGGCCGGCCGAGCCGACGCGGCGTGGATCAGGCACACCCGCCGGTTCGCGCTTCTCGCATGGAGCCTGCAATCCGCGGGCCTGCTGCTTGGAATGTGGTGGGCCTATCACGTGCTCGGCTGGGGAGGCTACTGGAGCTGGGACCCGGTCGAGAACGTCGCCCTCATGCCGTGGCTCGCGACCACGGCGTACCTGCACTCGTCGCAGGTGCAGGAGAGGCGCGGCCGCCTGCGCGCGTGGAGCTTCGGGTTGGTCATCCTCGCTTTCCTGCTCGTCGTGTTCGGCACGTTCGTCGTGCGCAGCGGCGTCGTCCCGTCGGTTCACACGTTCGCGATCAGCGACATCGGGCCTTGGTTCTTTGCCTTCCTGTTTGCCTGCATCGTTTTTTCCGGTGCACTGCTTGCCTTCCGTGCAGGCAACCTCGGCGGAAGGGTCGATCCCGCGCCGGCCGTTTCGCGCGAGGGAGCGTTCGTGCTGCAGAACCTCCTTTTGATCGGGGTCATCGCGGTCGTGCTCTGGGGCACGGTCCTGCCGCTCGTTTCCGGGATGGTCGGCGCGGAGCGTGTGGTCGGCGGGCCGTACTACGAGCGGGCCGCGGGGCCGATCCTCGTGGTGATCCTCGCCCTGATGGCCGTGGGACCGCTGCTGCCGTGGCGACACGCCGGGCGCCCTGTGGTGAGAGCCCTGCGGTTGCCGGCGGCGACCACGTGCGTCGTGCTGCTCGGCCTGTTGGTCGCGGGCGTCCGCGCGGCCCCCGCCCTCCTTGCCTTCCCGCTCGCTGCGGCGGCCGCAGCCACGGTCGTCACCGAGTACGGCCGCGCCGTGTTCAAGAACCCACGATCCATCCTTCGCAGGCGACGCCGGTATGGCGCGTACCTGGCCCATCTGGGCCTTCTTGTGGCGGTGGCCGGCATCGCGGCTTCCCATTTCGGCCAGCAGGAGAAGGACGTGACCCTCCGACCTGGCGGGCAGGTGACCGTCGCCGGATACACCCTGACGTACACCGGTTCGGACCAGCGGCAGCTGCAGGACCATACCGACTTCATCGCGGGCATGCGATTCGGCGACCAGACCCTGGAGCCGTCGCGCGCGACCTACGCAGGGCTTGGCGGCCAGGCCTTGACCCACGTCGCCATCACGACGACTCCGACGGCTGACGTCTACGTCGTCCTGGCCGCCGCCAACAGCGACGGCTCGGCTACGTTCCGGGTGTTGGTCAACCCGCTGGTGACCTGGATCTGGGCCGGCGGCTTTGTCCTGATCCTCGGCGTCGCGCTGGGCAACCTCGGACAACGCGAGGGGGCACCGGAGTTGGCAAGACGCCGCGTCCCGGTTACCCTGCCCGTGTAGCGATGGCGATCATCGTCGCGACGCTGCTCCTGTTCCTGGCCGGGCCATTTGTGCTCTGGCCACTGCTGCGAACCCCGGACGAGCCCACCAGACCATGAGCATGGTCGTGGCCAACGGGCTGACACACCGCTTCGGCAGCGAGCTTGCGCTCGACGGCGTCGACCTGGTCCTGGACACCGGCGAGCACATTGCGGTGCTGGGCGACAACGGCGCCGGCAAGACGACTCTGCTGCGAATCCTCGCCACCGCCCTGCGTCCGACCCTGGGCCGGCTCGAGATCGCCGGCCTCGACGCCTTTCGGGAGCGCCGCCGGCTGCGCCATTACATCGGCTACCTCGCCCACGCCCCGGGCCTCTACCCGGCGCTGTCGGCCAGGGAGAACATCGAGTTCTTCTGCGACCTGCAGGACGTGAGCCGGACACGAATCGCTGACGTACTCGAGACTGTGGGGCTCGTCTCGGTCGCGCACCGCCGAGCAAGCCAGCTCTCCCGAGGCGAGCAGCAGCGGCTGGCCATCGCGCGCGCGATCCTCCACGATCCGCGTCTTCTCATCCTCGACGAGCCCGACGCCAGCCTTGACGCGGACGCGGCGGACCTGCTCGGAGGGGTAATGCGGGGCAGGACGGCGGTCATGGCCACCCACGACCACGCGCTCGCGAACCGCCTGTGTCCACGCACGCTGGTCCTGCGTCACGGGCGCTCGCTCGGCACGCCGGCGCACCTGCGCGTCGTCCGATGAACCCGTTTCGGGTCGCCATCGCCGTGGCACGCAAGGACCTGAGGTCGGAGTGGCGCACGAGGGAGATGGTGCCCGCGCTGGCGCAGTTCATCGTCCTCGCGCTTCTCATCGGCAACTTCGCCTTCCAGATCGACTTTCGCAACGCGCCGTCGATCGCGCCTGGAATCCTGTGGCTTGTGCTCGTGTTTGCCGGCCTGGTCGCATTCGGCCGAACGTTTGCTGCGGAACGCGAGCAGTCCTCCCTCGAAGCGATGCTGATGACGCCCGCGTCGCCGGTCGCCATCTTCGCCGGCAAAGCCCTCGCTGCGTCCGCGCTGCTGATCCTCTGCGAGGCCGTCCTGCTGCCGGCGCTGTCGCTATTCTTCGGCACGCCGTTCTCCGCCGACGTGGTGATCGCCGTGCTTCTCGCGACAGTCGGCATGGCCGCGCTTGGTTGCCTCTTCGCGGCAATCGTCGCTCGCGTACGTGCGCGCGAACTGCTGCTCCCGCTGCTCACCCTCCCGCTCTGGATTCCCTTCATCGTCGCGGGCGGCCAGGCCGTGCAATCGGCGATGGGACTGCCGGGCCGCTACGACGAAGCCGTCGGCCTGCTCATCGACTTCGACATACTTTTTGTCGTGCTTACCTCGCTCGCCGCGCGATTTGTGCTCGATGAATAGGTTCGAGAAGGCCTCGATCGGAGCCGTGGCGCTGATGCTGCTCGCGGGCGCCGCAATCTTTTTCTATGCGCCCACCGACTGGCTGCAGGGCCCGGCGCAGCGCATCTTCTATCTCCACGTCAGCTCGGCCATCGCCGCTTACGGCTGCTTTGCGGTCGTTCTGCTCGGCGGCGCGATCTTCTTGCGCACCGAGAACTACGCCGCCGATCGCTGGGCGCGCGCAGGAGCCCTCGTCGGCGTGGTGTTCACGACGGTCACCCTGGTGATGGGCATGCTCTGGGCGAAGAAGGTCTGGGGCGCTTTCTGGGTGTGGGACGCGCGCCTCACCTCGACGCTGGTGCTGTGGATCATCTATGCCGGATACCTGCTCGTCCGCAGGCTGTCCGAACCCGGTCGCCAGTCCGCCCGCCTGGCGGCGGTGGTCGGCATCTTCGGGTTTGTAGACGTCCCGGTGGTGCACTTCAGCGTTACATGGTGGGTGACGCAGCACCCGGGCCCGGTGATCGTCAACGACGCGCTGCCGCCGCAGATGCTCGCGACTTTTCTTTTCACGATGTTCTGCACGCTCGTCCTGGCCGCCGTGATGATCGCGATCCGCTTCCGCATCGAGACGCTGATGGACGCCAAGCAGCTCATCCCGGGCCCGGTCCAGGTCGTGATCGCTCGCGAGCCGGGCGGCGTTGCCGGTCCGGTGCAGTGACATATCTCGTTATCGCCTACGCGTTCGCGGTCGCGTTGCTCGGTGGGTATCTCTTCGTGTCGCTGCGCCAGCTCCGTGAGCTAGAACGACTCAACAAGCGGTAATCGTCGGCGCCGGGCCGGCCGGCGACGCTGTCGCGGCGGGGCTTCGGGACGGTGGATTCACGGGATCGATCGTGCTCGTGGGTGCCGAACCTCGGGCGCCGTATGAGCGTCCGCACCTCTCGAAGGGCTATCTGCTCGGCAGTGTGCCTCAGGAACGGCTCCCACTGCGGCCGGCGCAGCAGTATCGGGACCTGCAGGTCGAGCTTGTGCTCGGCGAATACGTCGTCGACCTCGGGCTCGAGCGCCGCGCGGCCGAGACGCAGAGTGGCAAGACGTTTGCGTGGGATCGCCTGTGCATCGCGACGGGATCGTATGCGCGCCGCCTGCCGGGTTACGAGGATGCGCTGTACCTGCGCGAGCTGCCCCAGGCCGACCGACTTCGGGCGCTCATCGAGCGTGGCGAACCCCTGCAGATAATCGGCGCCGGTTTCATCGGCTGCGAGGTCGCCGCAGCCGCTGTGCAGCAGGGATGCGCGGTGACGGTTTACGAAAGGGCCCCCGAACCCCTATCTCTGGTCCTCGGAACCGCCCTGGGCAGGTACCTGAAAAGCGTGCATCTCGCGCACGGCGTGGATCTCCGTCTCAACGCCACGTCAACTCCACCGCCCGGCGCCCGGCTGTTGGTAGCGGTCGGTTCGGGGCCTCGGACGCATCCGGGACTGCAGGTCGATGGCGGGATTGTGGTCGACGAGCTAGGCCGTACCTCGGCGCCCGACGTCTTTGCGGCGGGCGACGGGACGAAGCACTTCAGCCCGCTTTTCGAGACGCACATCCGCGTCGAGCACTTCCAGACCGCGCAGCGCCAGGGATTCGCGGTCGGGCGAGCGATGGCCGGCGCGACCGAGATTTATGACGAAGCGCCATGGTTCTGGTCGGATCAGTACGACCTGAACATTCAGTACGTCGGGGCTGTTCTGCCAATCGATGAGGCGATTGTTCGAGGCGAGATCGGCAAGCCGCCATTCACCGTCTTCCGGCTGCGAGGCGGCCGAGTTCAAACAGTGATCGGTTTCAACGACCACCACACTGTCGCGCGGGCTCGCCGCGTCATGGAGGCGAGGAAGTCAGTCAGCTCTCTGCAGCTGGAGGATCCGAACTTTGACCTTCGTCGAGCGCTTGCCTGAGCTTCGGCGCCAGGCCGTAGACGATGCGCTCGGTCAGGCCCCAGACAACGCCCTCCTCGTGGGCCAGGTAGCGAAAGCGCCACGGCTCCTCCGACTGCAGCCACGCGCTGTCGTCGAGCAGCCGGTCGAGGGGGATGGCGAGCACGCCGTCGAGCTCGCGGACGTCGTGGACGAACGACTCGACCGGCTCGGGCATGTAGGCCACGAATGGCACCACCGAGAAGTTCGTGACCGCGGCGTAGATCGGATCGCCTGCTCCGAGCGGCTGCAGCCGGCCGGCCGGGACGCCGATCTCCTCGGCCACCTCGCGCTGGGCCGCCTCCCATGCCGATTCCCCCTGCTCGACCCCGCCGCCAGGCAGAGCGACCTGGCCAGGGTGATCCCTGAGGTCAACCCGCCGCCTCACGAACGGCACCATCCAGCGGCCGGCCTGGCGGTAGAGGATGAAGACGACCGCCGCCTGGCGAGCGCCCCTGCGGAAGGCGCCCCAGCCGTCGATCGGCCTGAACAGCTGTTCGAGACGCTCCAGGAATCGGTCCGTCAAGTGGCATCATCCAGCCGGTAAGCTTGGAAAGGTAGCTTCCGATGATCGACCGCACGAGCAGCCGGATCGAACAGCACCAGACGGCGCTGCGGCGCGCGAACCGGCGCCGCTACGCCTTCCAGCGCATGCTGGAGGCGACCGACCGCGTGCTCTGGCGCCTGGAGGAGATGAACCGGGACGGCATCAGAACCGTGCCCAGGAAGGTGCGGGCTGAGCTTCGCCAGGTCGTCGGCACCATGCCGGATCACGTGCGCGAGCCCCTGCGGGACAGCGGACACGTCCAGGACACGCTGGACAGCATCTTCGAGGTCCAGGAGCGGCTCTTCAGGTGGCGCTACCCGGACTGGCATGACTTCGACCCCGAAGGCGAGGAGTACGTAGCTAGCTAGCCGCCGGCGAACGTCAGCAACAGGTCCGTCGCGTAGGCCGTGAGGAATCCCAGCAGCAGCCCCCACGCAAAGGTGGTCGGCGTGCTGATCCTTCGTCCCAGGTTGAAGAGCTCGTTCAGCACGTAGAGAAGGGCACCCGCCGCCACCGCGAGGAACGCGATCGAGAAGTAAGTTGAGCTGGCCAGGAACCCAATCCAGGCGCCTAGGAAGGTGGGCCCGCCCCCGATCAGACCGGCCATGCCGAGAAACCTCCAGGACGCCGGCTTGGTATCGGTCGTCATGGGAGCGGCGATACCGAACCCCTCCGTGATGTTGTGCAGGGCGAAGCCGGCGGCAAGCACACCGGTGAACGCGATTGCGCCGATGTGAGCCGACTCTCCGATGGCCAGTCCCTCCGAGAGGTTGTGCAGGCCAAGGCCGGTCGCGATCGCGAGCGCCAATGAGTGCGTGCTCGGTGCTGCGGTCCCGTGCCTCAGATGGCTGAAAACAGTGCGGTTGAAGTAGACGAGCCCAAGGAGTCCCGCAGCGATGCCGAGCGCAAATATGATCGCCATGGCGCTGAAAGTTCCACGCTGCCCCAGCTGCAGAGCCGCCTTCACCGGACCGCCCGCGTGCGAGAGGATGTCCCAGAGCAGGAAGACGAGGATCCCGGTCGCGAAGGCGTTGAGGAACCCCTGCACAGGCTTGGGCAGCCCATGCATGCGCGCAACGGGAAGGCCCAGGAAGATGGTCCCTCCGGCGATTGCGCCCAGCGCGACGGCGGTGGCCTGGCTCATTCTGGTTCTATAGGGTTAGTACGCACAAAAGATGCAGTTAGACCAGTCTAACAACGCCGCGCCGGAGCCCTCCGAGGTCGTCTCGCGCTACCTCGAAGCCATCTACTACATGTGGGCCGAGAAGGAGCCGCTGCGCAGCGCCCGGCTGGCCGACTGGCTCGGCGTCAGCCGGCCCACGGTGGCGGTGGGTCTGCGCCGCATGGCCCGCGACGGTCTCGTCCGGATGAACAGCCGCAAGGAGATCGAGCTCACCCCGAGCGGCATGCGCGCCGCCGAGTCGATCGTCCGCCGGCACCGGATCATGGAGCGCTGGCTGACCGACGGGCTCGGGCTGGACTGGGTCACCGCTGACGCGGAGGCGGCGCGTCTCGAGCACGCCGTCTCGGAGCTGGTCGAACAGCGTCTATACGAGGTCCTGGGGCGGCCGGCGACCTGCCCGCACGGCAATCCCATCCCGGGCCACTCGAAGGCCTCGCCCAGCGAGGTGACCCTCGCCTCCCTCCGGACCGGCGACCGTGCCGGCATCACCCGCGTATCCGAGGTGGCCGAGCGCGAGGCCCCGCTGCTGCTCGGGTATCTCCACCAGCGCGACCTGACGCCGGGACGCGAGGTGACGGTGCTCGAAACCGACGAAGTGGGCAAGACGCTGCGTGTCCGTGTCGCCGATCGCGACGTGACCTTGAGCCACGAGACGGCCTCCAAGGTTTGGGCCGTTCGGTCGAAGAAGGCTTAGGCCGGCTGCGGCGACGTGCAGAACGCGCAGCGCTTCGCCCCGATCGGGATCTCGCTCAGGCACTCGGAGCACTTCTTGGTCGTGGGATCCGCCGGGGGTTCCTTGCGTGAGCGCGCCACCAGCTCCGTGTAGGGCACGACCACGAAGAAGTAGATGACCGCGGCGATGATCAAGAAGGAGACGAGCGCGTTGATGAACTCGCCGTACAGAAACCGGCTGTGATTGATCGTGAAGGAAAGGCTTGCGAAATCTGGCTTGCCGCCTACGGCGGCGATCAGCGGGGTCACCAGGTCCTTGACGAAGGCGGCCACCACCGCGCTGAAGGCGACGCCGATCACGACGGCGATCGCAAGGTCGACCACGTTGCCCCGCAGCAGAAACGTCTTGAAGCCTCTCATGCTCACCTCACCTACGCCACCGACAACACGACTTTCCCGAACTGTTCAGCCGCGTCCAGTCGTGTGAGCGCAGCCTCCACATCGGCCAACGGATAGACGCTGTCGACTACTGGACGCAAACCATTCTCAATCGCGCCGAGCACCGCCTTGAACTCATCGACATTGCCCATGGTCGAGCCAAGGAGGTCCAACTGACCCCAGAAGAGTCGGGGCATCATGATCTCGGCCTTCACGCCCGAGGTCGAGCCGCAGGTCACGATGCGGCCACCCTGGACGACCGACCGCATCGACTCGGCGAGGGTCGCCGCCCCGACGTGCTCGAACACCACATCGACCCCGTCGCCGATCGCCGCGCGCACCGACTTGCTGAAATCGGTCGAGTCGAAGGCGGCCTCCGCACCTATCTCGACCGCCTGCTTCCTCTTTGCCTCCGAACGGCTCGTGGCGAAGACGCGCGCGCCGAGGTGCGTCGCGATCCGAATCGCCGCCACCGCCACCCCGGCGCTCGCGCCGACGACCAGAACGGTTTCGCCGACCCGGAGGCGGGCGCGCGTGGACAGCATTCGCCAGGCGGTGAGGAAGGTCAGCGGAAAGGCCGCGGCTTCGGTCCAGGAGAGACTTTTCGGTTTGCGAAAGACGTTGCGGGCGTCGATGTGGAACAGTTCGCAAGCGGTCCCGTCCGTGTGCTCGCCCACGACGCCGAAGCGGGGGCAGCGCACGTTCTGGCCTGCCCGGCACCACTGGCACTCCCAATCGCAGACGACGGGGTAGATCACGACCTCGTCGCCCGGCCGCCAGGCTGGATCGGCCGAGGCGCGGACCACGCCGGCCCCGTCGGCGGCGATGACGCGGGGCGGGGTCACCCGCTGGGCGCCGTGCGCCAGGAAGACGTCGAGGTGGTTGATCGAGGCGGCGCGGATCTCCACCGCGACCGTCCCGACCGCGGGCGCGGTCTTCGGGCGCTCCCGAATCCGGACGCCAGGGGGCCCGATCGGCTCCTCGTAGACTGCCGCCCGGCCCTGGCTCAAGACAGCGAGCTGGGTTGCCGGGGCGGAGGTCATTTGCGAAACTTAACCAAAAGCGAGGAAGGTCGCTTGGGGCGCAACACTACGGTCAACATCCTCGTTTCAAAGGCTATGCGGGCTGTCGTCCTGATTCTCATCCTCGGCTTTCTGCTTTTGTCGGCGCCCCCGGCGCAGGCCGCCTCCGCGCTGCCGCCGGGACACCAGCCGGGCAAATACTCGCGCTGGTTCTACCCGAGCCAGGTCTCGTACGGTCCGCTCGAGGACGGAAACGGGGACACGGGCATGTCACCGGCCCGAGGCGCGTTTCTCACCCTCCCCTTCATGGGCCCGCACTACATCACGTCCGTGTTCTCCCACTGCTATCCCGACTATGGCAACTACTCCGAGGTCTGCCGCTACGACGGGACCATCGCCTCGGCAAGGGTCGGCGGACCCGACCCAGACCTGAACGGGGGATTCGCGCAGACGCCCGGCGGCCACGACTATCTCTACTACTCCGGTCACGATGGCTGGGACTACGGCCTCTGGTACGAGCCGGTCGCGGCTGCGGCGCCGGGCCGCGTCATGCTGGCGGACTGGCTCGTGCCCGGCTGCGAAACATGCCTCAGCGGGAAGACAGTCGAGATCGACCACGGCAACGGCCTGCTGACCTTTTACGGCCACCTGTCGCAGATCAAGGTCTCGAAAGGCCAACGCGTCGCGCGCGGCCAGGTGATCGGGATCTCCGGCATGACGGGCACCGCCACCGGGCCGCACCTGCACTTCGGGGTCTACCGCACGAACTGCAACTCGTGTCCGGTTGATCCATACGGCTGGTCCGGTTCCGGCGCGGACCCGTATCCGGGGGACGCCGGCGACCTCTGGCTTTCTGGTTCGCCACGCTTTGCCTCGATCCAGCTTCCGAGCGTCACCCTCTCTGCCGCCTCGCAGCTCGACAACCCGACGGCGATCGACGTCTCATGGTCGAGCCCCGGCAGCGTGAGCTTCGTCGTGTACGTCGTGACCGAGGACGGCGCACGGCGGACGTGGACGAACACCCACGGCAATGGCTCCGCGACGTTTCACGGCAAACCCGGTCAGCGTTACTGGTTCTGGGCCAGCGCGACCTCCGACCTCGGCTGGACCGACGCCGGGGGATCGGCGGTGGTCCAGGTCGCGCATCTGAATCACGGTCAGGCCAGCCTCTAGACTCAGGCCGTCGTGATCGCCGAGGCCCTCAAAGGCAAGACCATCCTGGTCACCGGCAGCACAGGCTTCCTCGGCAAGTCGATCGTCGAGAAGTGCCTGCGGTCGATTCCGGACATCGCACGGATCAACCTGGCGATTCGGTCCAGCGCGCGGCGCCCGGCATCCGAGCGACTCCATCGTGAGGTTCTCTCGAGCCCGGCGTTCAAGCGGCTCAAGGAAGAGCTCGGCGACGAGCGTTTCGCTCGGCTGACGGCGGAAAAGCTGGCAGTGGTCGAGATCGACCTCGGGCGCGACGGCCTCGGGCTCAACGAAGCAGCACGAGAGCAGCTTCGAACGTCCGACATCGTCATCCATTCGGCAGCGGCGGTCGAGTTTGACAACCCTGCCGACCTCTCGGCCCAGACCAACCTGCTCGGCGCGGCGCGGTTGGTTGGGACTTTGACCGCGAGTGGCGCGCGGCCGCACCTGGTGCACATCTCGACCGCGTTCGTCGGCGGGATGCTGCGTGGGATCGTGCGTGAGGAGCCGCCCCTCGACCCGGGCCTGAATTGGCGGCACGAAGCAGAAGTGCTTTCCAGCTTGCGCGGCCCGGTCGAAGAGGAATCGCGGCGACCGGAGGTGTTGAACAAGCTGAGGGCCGAGGCGCGCTCCAGGATGGGCCCTGCCGGTACTCCGGCGGTGGCACGAACGGTGGAGCGCCTGCGCGAGCGCTGGGTCAAAGATCGCCTCGTCGAGAGAGGTCGCACGCACGCTCGTGCGATGGGCTTCACCGACATCTATTCCTTCACCAAGGCCATGGCCGAGCACGCTGTGGTCGAGCTGCACGGTGACATCCCGCTGTCGATCGTGCGCCCCTCGATCATCGAAAGCGCGCTGGCCGAGCCGTTTCCGGGATGGCTCGAGGGGTTCCGGATGGCCGAGCCGGTGATCCTTGCCTTTGCGCGCAACGTCGTCCGCGATTTCTCGGGCATGCCGGACACGCTGCTCGACATCATCCCGGCGGACTTCGTCGTGAACACCGTCCTGGCGGTCGCGGCGAACCCGCCCCCCGACACCACGCCGCGCATCTATCACGTCGCGTCCGGGACTCGCAACCCACTTCGCCTGCGGCGCGTCACCGACGAGGCGGGGGCCTATTTCACCGAGCACCCGTTGCGAGACCGCTACGGCCAGGCGATCGGCACCCCCACGTGGACGTTTCCCACCCGCCAGGAGCTCACGACCCAGGCCCAAGCCGCGCTGCGATTCGTCGAAGCCGCGCAGTGGCTCGTCGAGCGGCTCCCCCTCGGCGCGAACATCACGCAGCTGTCGGACGACCTCACCTCCGAGCGAGACCGCCTTGACCGCGGCCTCAACCTGATCCAGCTCTACGGCGTTTACACCGAGGTCGACTGCATCTTCGACACGCGCAACGTGACGGCGTTGTGGGACGACGTCCCCGCCGCCGAGCGCAAGACCTTTCCGTTTGATCCGGCGCTGTATGACTGGACGCACTACTTCCAGGACGTGCACTTGCCGACGGTCGTCCGCATGTCGCGTGCTGATACCGCCGCCGGACGGCGCAAGCAGCCGAGCGGAAGCACCGCGCCCAAATCGGAGTCCAGCTCGGTGCGCTCGGCGATCGAGCGCCGCTCCGGCCGCGCGGACGTGCTGGCGGCGTTCGATGTCGACGGCACGCTGGTCGAGACCAATGTCGTCGAGTACTTCCTGTGGATGCGGCTGCGGGCGCAGCCGCTCGACGAATGGCCTGCCTTCATGGCCAAGATGCTGCGCGAAGCTCCGCGCTGGCTCTTCCTCGAGCGCCGGTCACGCGCTGAGTTCCAGCGCAGCTTCTATCGCGAATACGACGGCCTGGACTACGAGGTGATGCGACGGTTGGGCCGCGAGGCGCTTGACGCGGTGACGCTGCGCCGGATCTATCCAGAAGGCATGAGGCGCATCCGAGAGCACAAGCGGGCAGGGCACCATGTGCTGCTCCTGACCGGGGCGCTGGACGTGGTCGTCGAGCCGCTGGCCGAGCTGCTCGATGTCGAGGTCGATTGCGCGCACCTGCTGATGAAGGACGGGCGCATGACGGGAGATCTGCAGTCACCGCCTCCGGCCGGTGAGGCGCGTGGGGCGCTGCTGGAGGAGTACGCGGCTCGCCACGGTCTTGCGCTTGCCGAGAGCTTCGCTTACGCGGACTCGCTCTCCGATCTGCCCATGCTCGAGCTGGTCGGGACGCCGGTGGTCGTGAATCCTGACGCGCGGCTGTCCCAGGTCGCGGGACAGCGGGGCTGGCGCGTCGAACGCTGGCGCATGGCGCCTGGAAACTGGCGGCTCCCGATGCCCGACCCGCGCTCGCCCGAGTACGTGGAGTCAGTCCGACGCTAGCGATCTCGTATACCCGGTCGATCCCTGCCTTCGCGGTCGTCAAGGCCGCCGGCGGGCGGCCCGACGTCGCGACCAGCGCTCTCTCGATGCTCAAGCTCGGCGACGTGCCGGAGCCCGCGCTGCCCACCCAAGACTGGATGCGGGTGAGGCCGAACCTGAGCGGCATCTGCGGCTCAGATCTCGCGGCGATCGGCGGCCATGTCTCGCTCTACCTCGACCCGCTCACCAGCTACCCGTTCGTGCCGGGTCACGAGGTGGTCGGCGTGCTCGACGACGGCTCGCGCGTGGTCATCGAACCGGCGCTCGGATGCGTCGTGCGCGGCATCCAGCCGCTGTGTCCGCGGTGCGCGGAGGGCAGGCCGGGCCTCTGCTACAACGTCACCGAGGGCCCGATCCAGGTCGGCCTGCAGACCGGTTACTGCGCGGACACGGGGGGCGGGTGGGGAGAGGTGCTGGTGGTCCACCCCAGCCAGGTCCATCCGGTGCCTGAGTCGTTGGGCGACGAGGCAGCGGTGCTGATCGAGCCGTTCGCCTGCTGCATTCACGCCGCGCTGCGTGGCGCAGCCACGAAGGATGACGTCGTGGTGGTGTCTGGCGCCGGCACGATCGGACTGCTGACGATAGCCGCGGTCAAGCTTTTCACACCGCCGAAGCGCCTGATCGCGATCGCCAAGCACCCGACGCAGCGCGACCTCGCGCGGAAGTTGGGCGCGGACCAGGTGGTGGCGCCCGCGGACGTCTTCCAGCGGGTGCGCTTTGCCACCGCGGCGCGCAGGCTGGATGGCATGAATCGCTCGCTCCTCCTCGGTGGCTCGGACGTCACGTTCGAATGCGTCGGCCGCGCCGACAGCCTCAACGACGCGGTGCGATTCACCCGCGAGGGCGGCACCGTCGTCGCGGTTGGGATGCCGGGCGAGGAGAAGGTCGACTGGGCGCCGATCTGGCAGCGCGAGCTGACCGTGACGGGCGCTTACGCATACGGGACCGAGGCCCGGCGCAAGGGCCGCCGCACGTTCGAGCTTGCGCTCGAGGCGGCGCCGGAGATGCGGCTCGACGAGCTGACCGGGCCGTTCTTCGGCCTTGGTGAGTACCGTGACGCCATCGCCTACGCCATGAGCGCGGGGCGCTTGGGTGCCGTGAAGGTCGCGTTCGACCTGCGAGGATTAAGGGCTTAAATGCCAAGACCCGGCGCCGTCATCGAGGTCGACCGCAACACGCCGCCGGTGCTCTTCCACTTCGGCGAGGGCATCCGGCTGGAGAAGATGCCCCTCGGATCTCGCATCGTCTACCCGCCCGATCCGCTCGAACCGATCGCGCATCCCGAGCGGGCGATCAAGCGCGCCCTGGCCAAACCGCTCGAGGACGATCCGTTGAAGTCGCTCCTCCGGCGCGGGATGAAGCTGACGATCGCGTTCGACGACCTATCGCTGCCCCTGCCGCCGATGGCCGCGCCCGACGTGCGCCAGCTCGTGATGGAAGAGGTCATCGACATGGCCGCCGAGGTCGGCATCGAGGACCTCCACATCATCGCCGCCCTCGGCCTGCACCGGCGCATGACCGAGGACGAGCTGCGGCACATCGTCGGCGAGCGGATCTTCACGACGTTCCATCCCGATCGGCTGTACCAGCACGACGGCGAAGATCCGGAGAACAACGTCTACATCGGCAAGACGGCGGCGGGGGAGGAGGTCACGCTGAATCGCCGCGCGGCCGAGTCAGACCTCGTGATCTATGTCAACCTGACCCTCGTGCCGATGGACGGCGGCCACAAGTCCATGTCGACCGGGCTGGCGTCTTATCGAGGCATTCGCGCCCACCACAACGTGAAGACGCTGCTGGGATCGCGGTCTTACATGAACCCGCCCGACTCCGCGCTGCATCACTCCTGCATGCGGCAAGGTCAGCTGATCGAAGACACGGTGCGCGTGTTCCACATCGAGACCACGGTCAACAACCACGCGTTTCCAGCAGTCGCAAACTTCATGCAGAAACGCGAGACGGACTGGACGGCGCAGGACCAGGCGATGTTCCTCGCCACCAAGCAGATGACAGATATCGCGCCGCCGGCGTTCAAGCGCAACGTCTTTCACGCGATGCGCGCGCCGTACGGTTTGACCGCGGTCCACGCGGGCCAGGTCGACGCGGTGCACGACAAGACGCTCGACGCGGTGCGCAAGCAGATCGCGGTCCGTGTGGAAGGGCAGACCGACATCGTGACCCTCGGCGTGCCCTATCTGGGCCCCTACAACGTCAACTCGCCCATGAACCCTGTGCTGGTGGTCTGCATGGGCCTGGGTTATCTCTTCAACTTCTATCGCAACAAGCCGGTGTTGCGGAAGGGTGGCGTGCTGATCCTGACCCATCCGTGCCGCTACGAGTTCGACGCTGTGCAGCACCCGAGCTACATCGACTTCTACGACGAGGTGCTGGCGGACACGAGCGACCCGTTCGAGATTGAGAAGAAGTACGAGCTGCGCTTCGCCGAGGACCCATGGTTTCGCCAGCTCTATCGCAAGTCGCACGCGTACCACGGCGCCCACCCGTTCTACGCCTGGTACTGGGGGGCGCACGCGATGGAGCACGCCGGCGACATCATCGTCGTCGGCGGAGACCGCGACGTCGTGCATCGCCTCGGCTTCAAGTGCGCGACCACGCTCGAAGACGCATTCGAGATCGCGGAGCAGACCGTGGGTCGCTACCCGACCGTGACCCATCTGCGCATGCCGCCGATCATGCTCGCCGAGGTCGAGGCCTGACGCCATGGAACCACCGAGTACCAGTAAATCAGCGGGAGGAACCTTGAGATGAAGAGTCGATTCATGGTGGTCGCTTGCGTGGCAGTGCTCACCGCCTGCGGTGGGGGCTCATCGAACACTCCAGCCGCGCAGGGTCCGCCTTCGGCCCAGAGCGTGGCCGACAACTCATCCGACTTTTCGGGCGTGCAGAAGTGTCCCGAGAGCGGGTCGTACGACAACTACCTGAAGCAAGAACAGACCAAGAACCCAAGCCAGTACGCGACCGACAGCAAGGACTGGACTGACATCAAGGCGGCAGGCTCGAACGACGCCTACGTCATCGTCTACGCCGAGAACTCTTCGGATTGTGGGCAGTTCGGCGCCGGCACACCAACCGGCAAGCTAGCGGAAGTCTTCGCCTTCCGCTTCAAGGATTCATCGAGCGCAGCGGGCAACTTCAAGGTTCAGACCAAGTCCTTCCACCTCAGTGATTCCGACGTCAGCGCCATTCAGGCGGCCGGTGGAACTGTGAAGCAGGGCGCGGCGACCGGGCTGGGCGACAACTCGATCGTCGTTTCCCTCGACTTCCAGGGCACGACGCTGTATGTGGCGTTCTGGCAGAACAAGGAGTTCGAGGCCGCGATACTCGTCTCCAACATCCCCATCACCGACGGAGCTGCCGAGGCGACCAAGATCAACAGCCGGATCCACTAGTGCCCTGGTATTCGGAGGGGCCGCTCACCCGCCTGCTCGACGTGGCGGGCGGCGTGGCCCGAGATGTCGGGCGCGTCCGGCGCGGCTGGCACTGGGACACACCCCGTCCGCGCACCTGGCCCGAGCAGGGCGCGGTCGTGCCGCCGCCGCCGGGCGACCTCGGATGGGCGCGGGTCGAGCCGGTGCGCTCGATCCGCTACCTGATCCAGCGCGTGCTGTTGCTGCCGTTCACCGAAGCGATGGTGCATCCGAAGATCGAGGGGCGGGAGTGGGTGCGCGAGCTCGAGCGGCCGGTGATCTTCGCGGCGAATCACTCGAGCCACGCCGACACCTCGCTCATCCTGCATTCGCTGACCGACAAGGCGCGCGATCGGACCGTGGTGGCCGCCGCCGCGGACTACTGGTTCAAGCATCCGATCCTGGGCAACATCGTCAGCCTGTTCCTCAACACGTTTCCGTTCTCGCGCACCGGCGGGGCGCAGGGCCAGCTGCACGCATCGAGCCAGCTGTTGAAGTCGGGATGGAACCTGGTGCTCTTTCCCGAGGGCAGCCGCTCGCCTGACGGCCGGATCCAGGAGTTCAAGCCGGGCGTGGGCTACCTGGCCAGGGAGACCGGCACCCCCGTGGTGCCGATGCACATCCGCGGCGCATACGAGGTGATGCCGCGCGGGCAGAAGCTGCCGCTGCCGGGCCCGGTCCGCGTCCGCATCGGCAAACCGATGACGCCCCACGCCGCGGAGGGCACGCGCGAGTTCACGGCGCGAGTCGAGCGGGCGGTGAGGACGCTGGCGGCGGAGAGCAGGCAGCCGGACGTCCAGGGCACCTGGCTCGAGCGATGGCGAGCCTCCAGGCCGCGCGAGCTCCGCTACGAGACGGACGATTAAGCGCCGATGACCTACTCGATCGTCGCGCGCGACAAGGAGACCGGACAGCTCGGCGTCGCCGTGCAGTCGCACTATTTCCAGGTCGGGCCGGTGGTGCCGTGGGCGCTCGCGGGCGTTGGTGCGGTCGCCACCCAATCGATGGTGAACGTGAGCTTCGGCCCGCTCGGGGTCGAGTACATGCGACTCGGCTACACCGCGGAGGAGGCCTTGAAAGCACTCCTCGCGGCGGATACGCAACCCGAGTCGCGGCAGGTCGCCCTGGTCGACGCGTCAGGCAACGTCGCCGCACACACGGGCGCGAAGTGCATCCCCGCCGCGGGGCATCGCATCGGGGACGGCTTCAGCTGCCAGGCCAACCTGATGGAGAAGGACACGGTCTGGGACGCGATGTTCGAGGCGTACACAACGACGCAGGCGCCGCTGGCGGAACGCATGATGGCCGCGCTCGATGCGGCCGAGGCCGAGGGTGGCGACATCCGGGGCAAGCAGTCGGCCGCGATGCTCGTCGTCACCGGGAAGCCGACCGGCCGGTCATGGGAGGACCGCATGATCGAGCTGCGCGTGGAGGACGCGCCGGATCCTCTCGCCGAGCTGCGCCGACTGCTGCGCGTGAAGCGCGCCTACATGACGCTGACGGATGCCGACAAGCTCGAGGAAGCGAAGGACGTGGCGGGCGCCAACGCGAAACGGCTGGAGGCGGCCAGGCTCGCGCCGGAAATGGTCGAGATTCATTTCTGGACCGGGCTCTCCCTGGCCGAAGCCGGCCAGCTCGATGAGGGTTGCCGTTTGATGTCGGGCGCGGTGGCGAAGGACAGGCGGTGGATCGAGACGCTGCATCGCCTGGTCGCCGTCGACAGGTTGAACGCCGACCTTGCCGCGAAGGTCGAGGCGCAGCTAACGGTCGCAACCCAGCGCCCTTAGACTTCACGCGTCTTGGGCAAGAACAAAGGCCGGCGCGCTCCGCGGCGTCCCGAAAAGGCGCGCAAACCGGACCGTGACGACGGCGACCAGAAGGAACCGGCGGTCGTGATGGACGCCGTCGTCTCGCAGGCGCTGCCCAATGCGATGTTCGAGGTGGAGGTGGAGGGCGGGCACAAGCTGATCGCATATGCGGCCGGCCGGATGCGCCGGTACTTCATCCGCATCACGCCCGGGGATCGCATCCGGGTCGAGCTCTCACCCTACGACCTCACGCGCGGCCGGATCGTCTACCGCTACCGCGATTGAGCGCCCGGGGCCTGCTCGAGTCGCTCCATGCAGCCCGCATCTTCGACCTCGAGCAGCTTCGCTACCAGGGCGCCCCGACCCATCCCGCGCATGCGCCGGGCTTCAACTACTTTCTCCATCGCCACCACGCACGCGGCGCCCCTGAGGCCCGCACCGGTGCGTCGGGCATCGTCGTGATGCCCGAGCACTCGGGCACCCACATCGACGCCCTTGCGCACCAGGCCGAGAACCTGACAATGCACGGCGGCGTGCACGTCGACGATGGCGTGCAGACGTCGGCCGGCTTCAAGAAGCTCGGCATCGAAACGATGGCGCCGCTGGTCGGCAGGGGAGTGCTGCTGGACGTGGCCGGCGAGCGGCGGCTCGACGCTGAGTACGCGATCACACCCGCCGACCTCGAGCGCGCCGGGCAACAGGCGCAGGTCGAGGTTCGCCAGGGCGACGTCGTCCTCGTCCGGACCGGCTTCGGGTCCCTGTGGGCGAAACCCGACGAGTACATGCGCGCCGCCGGGGTTGGCGCCGCGGGCTCGCGCTGGCTGGTGGAGCGCAAGGTGAGGGCGGTCGGCGCCGACAACATGGCCTTCGATGTGATGGGTCCGGCCGACCCGGAGCTGAAGGTGACGCTGCCCGGGCACATCCTGCTTCTGGTGAGGGCCGGGATCCCCATCCTCGAGAACCTCAACCTCGAGGAGCTGGCAGCGGCGAGGATTTACGAGTTCCTGTTCGTCTGCCTGCCGCTCAAGATGCGGGGCGCGACCGGCTCACCGGTGCGCCCGATAGCTATCGCCTGACGTCCTCCCCATTCATGGGGAGGTGGCGCCGAGGGCGCCGGAGGGGCTAGCGCCTACCCACCGTCTGGAAGCAGTCCAGGCAGTACACGGGACGCGCGCCGGTCGGCACGAAGGGCACCTGCGTCTGCTTGCCGCAGTTGGAGCAGATCACGTCGTGCATCACCCTCGCCCGGCCGTTGCCGTCCGCCTGGCGCCGCGCGGCGCGGCATTCGGGGCACCGCCGTGGCTCGTTCTGCAGGCCACGGGACTGGTAGAACTCCTGCTCCCCCGCCGTGAAAAGAAACTCTCGACCGCAGTCGCGACACGTCAAAGTCCGATCCACGAAGCTCACGGTCACCGTCCTGGCCTCCCCTTGTAAATCGCGCTGTGGCTCGGACGATGCCGGCCGCCCCTCCAGCGTGCGGGGGCGATTTTAGCGCGGTTGGCGAAGATTTGGAGGCTTGACCTGACCAGCTGTTGGCCGGCCTTTACGCGCTGGCGACGGCGGGCTCCTCATCGGCGGCGGCCTCGTCGACCGGCGGAGCCTCGAATCCCATCCGCGGGCGCGCTCCGGTGAGCGGCACCTCCCTCAGGAACACGGTCGAGATCAGCGCCACGATGAGGATCGCCCCCGCAAAGATGTAGATGTCGTGCAGCGTGTCGGAAAGCGCCAGCCGGATCACGTGGACGAACGCCGGCGGCAGCTTGGCCAGCTGGGTGGGGTCGAGGATCGAGTTCGCCCCGCTGGACGGTAGCCGCTGGGCAGCTCCCGGCGGCAGGTGGCTCGAGATGTAGCCAGGCAGCCGGTTGGCAAGCACCGCTCCCAGGATCGCGCTGCCGACGGTGCCGCCAAGGTTGCGCCAGAACTGGATCTGGCTCGAGGCGACGCCGAGGAACTCGCGGGGCAGCGCCGTCTGTACCGCGGTCAGGTACAGCGGGAACGTGATACCGATGCCGGTGCCGACCACGATCAGGTCCGCGACCACGTGCCATTCGGGCACCGAGGGCGTGATCTGGGAGAGCAGCCACATGCCGAAGATCATCACCACGACGCCCAGCGTGCCGAGGAACCGGTAATAGCGGATGCGCCGCATGACAAAACCGGTCACAGTGCTCGCTCCGAGCAGGCCGAACATCATCGGGGTGATCAGGGCGCCAGATTTGGTGGCGGTGATGCCGAGCACGCCCTGGAACACAAGCGGTGTGAACAGGATCGAGCCGAACATGCCGAAGGCAGTCAGAAAGCCGACGATCATGCTCACGCTGAACGTCGGGTTCTTGAACAGGTGCAGGGGCACGATCGGGTGCTCGACCCGAGACTCGACGAAGACGAAGGCCGCGAGCATGAGAGCCGCGAGCGCAAGCAGGCCCATGACCTCAGGCGACGTCCAGGCGTGGTCGCGGGTGATGGAGAGCGCGATCAGGAGCGGCACCACGCCGGCGGCCAGGGTGAGGGCGCCCCAGAAGTCGATGTCACGCCACGAGGCTTTGGAGCGGACGTAGGGCAGACCCGCCAGCACGACGAAAACGGCGACCAGACCCACCGGGATGTTGACCTCGAAGACCCACCGCCAGCTCCAGTGGTCGGTGATGAACCCGCCGGCCGTTGGGCCGACGATCGAGCTCAGGCCGAACACCGCGCCGAACAGGCCGGCCGTGCGGCCGCGCTGCTCGGGAGGGAAGAGGTCGCCGATCACCGTGAAGACGGTGGCGAACAGGACGCCGCCGAAGATGCCCTGCACGCCGCGGGCCACGATCAGCTCCGTCATGTTCTGCGACAACCCGCACAACGCTGATGCCGCGACGAACCCGATCATGCCCGCCAGCAGGAACGGCTTGCGCCCGAACAGGTCGCCGAGCTTGCCGGCGATCGGGGTCATGGTGGTCGAGGTCACCAGGTAGGCGGTGGTCACCCAGGCCAGGCGGTCCAGACCGTTGAGGTCGGCGACGATGCGAGGGATCGCGGTCCCGACGATCGTCTGGTCGAGCGCCGCCAGCAGCAGCGCCAGCATGGTGCCGGCGGTGGCCAGGATGACTCGGCGTCGCGACAGTCCTTGCGTGATCATTTGCCCAGCTCCTTCCTGGCGTTCTCCACCAGTTGCAGGCAGAGGTGTCGAAGCTGCGCCAGGTCGTCCTTCGTCATCCCCTTGACCATCTCGAACTGGTGCTCGAGGCCTTCCTTCCATATCCCGTCGATGCGAGCCCGCCCCGCCTCCGTCAATCGAGCCCTGACCGAGCGCCTGTCTTCCGGGTCCGGAACGCGCGTGACCAGCCCGTCGCGCTCCAGGTGGTCGACCAGGCCCGTGGCGTTCCGGGGCGTCATCACGAGGTCTTCGGCGAGCTCGCCGAGGGGCATGTCGCCGCAGCGGTAGAGGCGGAAAAGCACGCCCATGCGGCCTTCGCTCAGGCCGTGAAGGGCGCCCCAGCGTTCCTGCAGCAGATGGAGCGAGCGGCCTGCCAGGCGGAGCGAGGCGAGCGCCTCGACAGCGGTGATGTCGACGTGCAATGGATCAAAAAGCTCGCGAAAGCGCTTCAAGTACAGGCGGCCCTGCTCGTCGCGCTCCATGTCCGCCAGGTGGCCGATTTCGGGGAACTTCACTTCAGGGTCCTTCATATTGATGCTCTTCATTATTACCATGTACAGGATCCAGGCGCAGGTTATTCTCCCGATCGCATGATCGTCGACGCCCACCTCGACATCGGCTGGAACGCGATCTCGGCCGGCCGGGGCTTCCCGGGGCCCCCGGCTCCGGGCTACCTGGTCAGCCATTCCGCACTCGTCGCGGCCCAGGTCGGGCTGGTCTTCGCCACCCTCTACACGGCGCCCGCCCGGGCGGGGCGCTCCATGCGGACCAGGTTTGTCTACGAGAACGCGCACGAGGCGCACCTCATGGCCACCGCGCAGGTCAACTACTACCGGTCCTGCGCCCTGCAGCTGATTCGCGATCGGGCCGGGCTGGCCGCGTATGCGAAAGGGTGGAGGAGGGGCCGCCTCGCCGCGGTGCTCTTGATGGAGGGCGCGGACCCCATCGAGACCCCCGCGCAGCTCGGCGCCTGGACCGACCGCGGCGTCCGGATCATCGGGCCTGCGTGGGGCGCGACTCGCTACAGCGGCGGCACCGGCGCGCCGGGCGGGCTCACCGAGCTCGGGCGGCAGCTGTTGAAGGCGATGCGGCGCAAGCGCGTCATCCTCGACCTCAGCCACATGGCCGACCAGGCTGTGGCCGACGCCTTCGCGATGTGGCGCGGGCCGATCATGGCGTCACACAGCAACGCGCGCGAGATCGTCCCGGGCGACCGCCAGCTCACAGCCGAGTCGGTGGCCGAGATCGCGCGGCGTAAAGGCATGGTCGGCGTGAGCTTTTACACGCACCACCTGCGCTCGTCCGGGCGCGCGACCCTGAACGACGTCGTCAAGCACATCGTGCACCACGCCGCGGCGGCGGGCGGACCGGAGCACGTCGGCCTGGGCACCGACCTGGACGGTGGCTTCGACGCGCGTTACGCGCCTTTCAACACCCTGGCGACGTTGAAGGAGCTGCCGGCACGCCTGCGTCTGCACTTCAGCCGGGCGCAGGTCGAAGGGATCATGGGCACGAACTGGCTGGAATTCCTCGAAAGATCTCTTCCCCGCTAGCGGGGAAGTCCCGGCGAAGCCGGGGATGGGGAGGCCCGCGTGCCTACAGCAAGCCCGCCACGTCCATCGCAGTCATGAACGCGAAGCCCATCCCGTGCCCGGTGAAACCCGCGCAGATGTAGACGTTCGGCATCGCGTCGAGCGGGCCGGCCATTGGCAGCCCTGACTCGGTGAACCCCATCGTCCCCGCCCAGCGATGCGTGACCTCGCTCTTCACGCGAAGGTCCCTGAGCGCGCGGTCGAGGTGCTGTTGAATTTCATCGGTCGGTTGATCGTCGATTGTCTTCTCGGTCTCGAGCGAAGTGTCGCGCCAGCCGCCAAGCAGCACCTCGCCACTTGTGAGCTGTCGCCAGTACCGATAGCCGTAGTTCGAGTAGACCGGAATGTCGGTGATCGACTTTGTTTCCGGCGCCGTGGCTAGCATCTGGGCCCGGGTGGGCTGGATCTTCACCGAGGGCAACAGCTGCGAGGTGTACGCGTTGGTGGCGAGCAGGACGACGCCCGCATCGCACATGTCCTCATCTGCGGTCACCGTCACGCCGTGTCGGCGCGGCGTCAGCGCGGTCACCCCGACGCCTTCTCGGATCGCGCCCGATCTGGCCTGGCGCGCCAGCGCCGCCACCATCGCCGCCGGGTCGATCTCGCCGTCGCGCGGGTTGAGGAGTCGGCTGCCGTCCCATTTCGCGACAAAGCCGTCCTCCTGGAGCAGCTGCTCTGATTCGATGAGCAGCGCGCGCTCCTCGTCGGTTGCAGGCAGCGTCGCGCTTCCGAGGCGACGGTGACCGACCTCCTGGCCTCGCGTCGCCTCGATCATGCGGTCGTGGTTCTCGTTGGTGATCTCCCAGACCTCGCGTGCCTTGCCGCGCCCATAGGTGCGCACCGCCTCGGCGTAGCTCGAGGCCACGCCCGCGAGCAGGAAACCTGCGTTCCGCCCGCTCGCCCCCCACGCGATGTGGTGCCGCTCGACGAGCACGGCGTCGATGCGTCTGCGGGCGAGGTGCCACAGAAGGCTCGTGCCCGCGATCCCGCCGCCGATGACGAGGACGTCAGCCCTGTCTGGAAGCCGTCCTGGATATTTTTCGGGCGGCGGAGCCCAAAACGGCGTGCTCATGCCAGCAAATAGAATCAGGTTGCAAGTGGACTTTGAGAGCTACGACGTCCTGGTTGTCGGCGGAGGGCTCGCCGGTATCAGGGCAGCGATAGCTGCGGTCGAGGCCAATCCCCGGGTCAAGGTGGGAATGGTCTCGAAGGTCTACCCGATGCGCAGCCACACCGTCTCCGCCGAGGGCGGCGCCGCGGCTGTGATGCGCCCCGAAGACTCATATCAGACCCACGCCTTCGACACCATCAAGGGCTCGGACTACCTTGCCGACCAGGACGTGGTCGAGGCGTTCGTGCGGGAGGCGCCGCTCGAGATCATCCAGATGGAGCACTGGGGCTGCCCGTGGAGCCGCGAACCGGACGGCACGATTTCAGTCCGCCCTTTCGGCGGCATGACTACCTGGCGCACGGTCTTCGCCGCCGACAAGTCTGGCTTCCACATGCTGCACACGGTCTTCCAGACCTCGCTCAAGTACCCGCAGATCACCCGGCACGACGAGGCCTTCGTGACGAAGCTGCTGGTCGAGGACAGCCGATGCGTCGGTGTCGTGTCGCTCGACATCCGCACGGGGAGGTTCGAGGCGATCACGGCCAAGGCGGTGATCCTCGCCACCGGCGGGCTTGGCCGCGTGTACGCCTTCACGACCAACGGAAACATCTGCACCGGTGATGGGATGGCCCTCGCCTACCGCGCCGGCGTCGGCCTGAAAGACATGGAGATGGTGCAGTTCCATCCGACCGGCCTTCCGTTCACCGGGATCCTGATCACCGAGGCGGTGAGGGGAGAGGGCGGCTATCTCTTGAACAACGGGGGCGAGCGATTCCTCAAGCGCTACGTGCCCAACAAGATGGAGCTCGGTCCGCGCGACATCATCTCGCGCGCAATGGTCACCGAGTTCGAGGCGGGGCGCGGCTTCGACGGGCCGCACGGCAAGTACATGCACCTCGACGTGCGCCACCTCGGCGAGAAGGTGATCGACCGCAAGCTCCCGTTCATGCGCGAGCTCGGCCGTGAATTTGTCGGCATCGACATCGTCAAGGAGCCGATCCCGGTGCGGCCGGTGCAGCACTACATGATGGGCGGCGTCGATGCGGACATCTCCGGCATCACGCCGATCCTCGGTCTTTACGCGGCCGGAGAGTGCGCCAACGTCGGACTCAACGGCGGCAACCGGCTCGGCTCGAACTCGCTTTCGGAATGCCTGGTGTTCGGCGCGGCGGCGGGTCGCGCGGCCGCGCACTACGCGAGCTCGGCCAAGCCTGTCAGCGCGAACCCCGTCGACGCGATGCTCTGGGACGAGGCGCGCCGGGTGGAGGCCGACTACCTGGAGAAGAAAGGCGGCGATGAGCGCATCGGCGTGATCCGCGAGGAGATGCAGAAGGAGATGGACGCGGGGGCGGGCGTCTTTCGGACCCGAGAGGCTCTCTCCAGGCTTGCCCGGAACCTTGGCGGCCTGCGCGAGCGCTTCGAGAAGGTCAAGATCGAGGACTCTAGCCGCACCTTCAACACCGAGATCATCGCCGCGCTCGAGCTGAATTTCATGCTCGAGGTGTCCTCGGCGATCACGTTCTCGGCGCTGGCGCGCGAGGAGTCGCGCGGCGCGCACGCGCGGCTTGATTTCCCCGAACGTGACGACAAGAAGTTCCTCAAGCACACACTCGCCTTCCACACCAACGCGCTGGCGCCAAGACTGGAGTACTCAGACGTGACCATCACCAACTTCCAACCCCAGGCCAGGACTTACTGAGATGCCAGACAAGAGAATCACGATCCAGGCAGCGCGTTTCGACCCCGACCACGATGAAAAACCGCGTCTGCAGTCGTACGAGATCCCGTTCTACGACGAGAGCATGGTGGTGCTCGACGCCCTCAACTACATCAAGTCGCATGTGGACGGCAGCCTCAGCTACCGGTGGTCGTGCCGGATGGGCATCTGTGGCAGCTGCGGGATGATGGTCAACGGCACGCCGAAGCTCACCTGCAACGCGTTCCTGCGGGACTACTGGCCGCGTCCTGTCGTGGTCCAACCGCTCAACAACTTCCCGCTCATCCGCGACCTCGTGATCGACATGGACGACTTCATGCACAAGCTGAAGTCGATCAAGCCGTGGATCATCCGCAAGCAGGAGATGGCGCTGGGCGCCGGCGAGCACCGCCAGACCAACGAGCAGATCGACGACTTCAGGCAGTTCAGCGAGTGCATCAACTGCATGCTCTGCTACGCCGCGTGCCCGGTCTACGGGCTCAACGAGGAGTTTCTCGGTCCTGCCGCGATTGCGCTGGCCAGGCGTTACAACCTGGATTCACGCGACCAGGGCCTGAAGGACCGCCTACCGGTGATCGCTGACCCCGAAGGCGTATGGGAATGCAGCTTCGTCGGCGAGTGCTCGGTCGTGTGCCCGAAGGGGGTGGACCCGGCCAAGGCGATCCAGCAGACCAAGCTCGACACCACGATGCGTTTCGTCCTGCCGTACGGAAACCGAGATTGAGCACCGAAGCCCAGGCCCCGCCGCGGGAGTACCCGTGGCGAATGCCGTTGGGCTGGTGGACCCGCCAGCGGCACTACTTCCTGTACACCGTGCGCGAGTTCACCGCGGTGCCGCTTGCGCTTTGGCTGCTGTGGCTGCTGGTCGAGATCAAGCGTGCGGGTGACGGCCCGGCCCGCTATTCACCGCACGGGTCGACGGCGTTCGTGGTGTTCAGCGTCATCGTGCTGCTGTTCTCGCTGTACCACAGCTACACCTTCCTGACCCTCGCCGGCGCGATCATCCACGTCAAGGTCTTCGACCGGCCCGTGCCATCGACGCTGATCGACCTTTCGCAGTTTGCGTCGTGGGCAGTCGCGTCAGCGGTTGTGGCTTTCGTTCTCGTCTGGTTTGGCCGGTGAAGCGCCCCGCCTTCCTCCATCTCATCTACTGGTTTGCCTTCTCCACGGGCGGCGTGGTCGCGGCGGTTCTCATCCCGGTCCACGTCCTGGTGCAGGGCATCCTCGGCCCGCTGGGCGTCGTGCGCGTCGTGGATCGCCACTACGACACGTGGGTCAGCGTCCTCGGCAACCCCATCGTGAAGCTGTACCTGCTCGTGCTGATCGCGGCGCCCTTCTTTCATTTCGCCCACCGGCTGCGCTACCTGCTGGTCGACCTCGGCGTGCCGTCAGCCAAGGGCGTCCCGGCGCAGGCGGTGTTCTACGGCGGCGCGGTCCTGATCACCCTGGTCACGATCTGGGTCCTCCTGACGACCGTCCCGATCTCTTTCGGGTAGGACCTGTGTACACAGTCGAGGCGGTCCCCGCCCCGGAGCTGGGCAACGCGAGCTTTGTCGTGGCGGACAGGGACCGCGGGGTCGGCCTGGTCATCGACCCATTGCGCGACATCGACCGCTACCTGCAACTCGCGTCCGAGCTGAACGTCAAGCTGACCCACGCCCTCGACACCCACCTGCACAACGACTTCGTGTCGGGGCGCCGCGAGCTCGAGGCGGAGGTCGGCGCCAACATCGCGGACCTGCCCGCCGGCACCGACCTGACGCTCGGCGGCGTCACGCTGCGCGCGATTCACACCCCGGGCCACACCCCCGACCACAAGGCGTATTTGCTCAGCGAAGGAGGGCGGGCGCGCGCCCTCTTCTCCGGAGGGGCCGTGATGCTGGGCGCGATCGCGCGGACCGACCTGTTCGGCCCCCATCTCGCCGTGCACCTCGCCCTGGAGGCGTTGAGCACGCTGCAGGTCCGCCTGCGCGGATTGCCCGACGAGATCCGCGTGTTTCCGACGCACGGCGGAGGGTCCTTCTGCGGCACAGGGGGCCGCAGCGGGCATGAAACCACCCTCGGCCAGGAGCGGAGGACGAACCCGTTCTTCCAGACGACCGAGGTGATGCCATTCCTGGCGCGCGTGCTGAGCCAGGGCCGCTACCCCACCTACTACCGCGACATGTCCGCGATCAACAGGGACGGCGCACCGATCATCGGGCGGGCGTTGCCTGCATTGAACCGGCTCACTCCCGACCAGGTGGCACGCGTGATGGACGAGGGCGCGGCGGTGGTCGACGTCCGCGTGGGACGCGACTTCGACGGCGGACACATCCCGGGCAGCTACAGCGTCGGCATCGACGGCCCGGTCAGCGCGTGGGTCGGCTGGCTGATCGCGCGGGGCCGGCCGATCATCCTGGCCGGCGGAACCGACGCGCAGCACGTCGCGGCGCACCGCCAGCTGCTGCGGATCGGCTTCGATGCGATCGCCGGCGCGCTCGACGGCGGGATGGACGCATGGCGATCCAGCGGCCGCGAGCTTTCGACGTTCGAGACGGTCGACGTGGAGGACATGGCGCAGTGGGTCTTGAGCGCCGAGCCGATGACGGTGGTCGACGCACGCGATGAGCACGAGTGGGTGGCGGGCCACGTGCCGGGCGCGGTGCACATGTACGTGCCTGACGTCCCGCATCGCGCGAGCGAGATCCCTCACGAGGCGCCGGTCGCGGTGCACTGCGCGTCGGGCTACCGGGCGGGAATCGCGGCGAGCCTGCTCGAGCAGGCGGGGCTGAAGCGGATCGTTCACGTGAACGGTGAATACTCGGACTGGGACCGCCTCCACCTGGCCGAGTCGCGCGTCTAGCGACCGTTACGCCCCGTCCGGGATTCCGCACGTTTGGCGTCAACCGCGCGTTTGCGGGCCGCCGTTGACGCACGTCTGGCGTCAGACGTGCGGAATCAAACGTCAGTGGTGGCGGCTTCGAGCAGCGCGGCGAATTTGCGCCGCGATGCCTCACGCCGCGTCGGGATGTGCTCCCGAGGCCACATCGCCTCGGGCGGCCGATATCCAGCGAGGATCTGGCGCGCCACCGACACGCGATGCACCTCGTCCGGCCCGTCATAGATCCGGGCCGCGCGCGCGTGGCGGTACATCTCCTCGAGCGGCAGGTCGGCCGAGTAGCCGAGCGAGCCGTGGATCTGGATCGCGCGGTCGATCACGTCGTGCAGGACCTGGGCGCCGTAGAACTTGATGAGCGATATCTCTTTGCGCGCGGCGGAGGCGCCCTGCGTGTCGATCACCCACGCCGCGTGCAGCGTCATCAGGCGCGCCGCCTGCATCTCCGCCGCGGAGTCGGCGATCCAGTTCTGCACCGTCTGGTGGCTCGCGAGCTTTTTGCCGAAAGCCTCGCGCTGCAGCGCGCGCTCGCACAGCATGTCGAAGGCTCGCCTGGCCTGGCCGAGCCAGCGCATGCAGTGATGGATGCGCCCCGGTCCGAGGCGGGCCTGCGCGATCAGGAAACCCTGCCCGCGCTCGCCCAGCACGTTGGCGGCCGGCACGCGCACGTTCTCGTACAGGATCTCGGCGTGGCCGTACCCGAATCGCTCGTGCTCACCGGCGAGTGTCGGAATGTTGCGCAGCTTCTTCAGCCCCGGCGTGTCGGCGGGCACGAGGATCATCGACGCGCGCTCATAGGCGTCGGCCTTCGGTTCGGTGACGACCATCGCGATCAGGAAGTCGGCGATCATGCCGTTCGACGTGAACCACTTGTGTCCGTTGATCACCCACTCGTCGCCTTCGAGCTCGGCGCTGGTCGAGAGCAGCGTCGGGTCGGAGCCGGCCGTGTTGGGCTCGGTCATCGAGAACGCGGAGCGGATCTTGCCGTCCAGCAGCGGATGAAGCCAGCGCTTCTTCTGCTCCTCGGTCCCGAACTGGGCGAGGATCTCGGAGTTGCCGGAGTCGGGCGCCTGGTTGCCGAAGACGATCGGTCCCCAGACCGACGCGCCCTCGATCTCGTGCATCAATCCGAGCTTCACCTGGCCGTAGCCCTGGCCGCCTAGCTCGGGGGGCAGATGCGTCGCCCACAGCTTCTGCCGCTTGACCTCGTCCTGGAGCGGGCGGATGGCGCGCCTGAAGCCCCGCTCGTCGATGTCAAGCACCTCGAGCGGGTACACCTCATCGTGGATGAAGCGGCGCATCCATTCGAGTTTTTTCTCGAACTCGGGCTCGGTCGAAAAGTCCCAGGTCACAGCAGGGCGATCCCCTCGTCGATCATGCCGACGATGGTATCCGTCAACCCTTCGTACATGGGGTCTGGCCTCCGGCCCCGGCGGTGGAGCATCAGGTTGTAGCCGAAGATGGCCGCGTACTTGTAGAGGCTCATCGCGGCGTACCAGCGCATCTCGTCCGCCTTGACGCCGTAGAGCTGGAACAGCTCTTCCATCGAGACGCTGATCGCGCCGCCCGGGTTGGGCGCGCCCTGGTACTGGCGCCGGATGGCCACGATGCAGAGGCAGCCGAGGTCGAGCAGCGGCTGGCCGATCTCGGCGATCTCCCAGTCGAGGATGGCCGCGATCTCGGGACCCCGAAAGAGCATGTTGCCGTAGTGGTAGTCGCCGTGGACCAGGGTCGGCCCGCGCCCGACAGGCACCTGCGCCGCGAGCAGACCGCCGAGCTCGCCGGCCCGCGTGGTCAGCTCTTCGGGCGCGCGCTGCATCAGCATCGCCCATCGCATCATCTCGACCTGCAGGCCGACGGGTTCCTCGTCGCCGATGCCGGTCTTGTCGAGAGGGAGCGCCTGCAACCGTTTCAAGACTTCAATTGCGCCTGAGGCGATGTCGATCGGCCTCTCCCGCTGGGCGGTCGGTTCGATGCGCGCGCCCTCCACCCGCTCCATCAAGACGAAGGGCCGGCCGTCGACGACAGGGTCCGAGCTGATGATCGGGACCGCGGGAGTGGGGAGGCCGGCTTCGTGGAGCGCGGCCATGATGCGCCCCTGTCGCATGACGTCGGCCGTGCCCGCGATGCGAGCGTTGGGCGGCGGCAGGCGCAGCACGAACTTGCCGCTCTCCGCGGTCACGAAATAGGTGAAGCCGGAGTGGCCTTCGGGTATCGGCTCGACAGAAAAGACGCGAACGCCGAGCCTGGCCTCGAGGTCGGAGCGGATCTGGTCCTCCCCATTCATGGGGAGGTGGCCTTGTCCTCCCCATTCATGGGGAGGTGTCGGCGAAGCCGACGGAGGGGCAGGGCCATTACCCTCATTCCAGATGCGCCACGTCGCCCAGCGCACCCACCATGCGCCGGTCGCCGAGCACCCGCACCATGCTGATGCTCGTGTAGTAGGGCAGCAGGCGCAGGCGCCCCGGTTCGAGCTGCATGACGTCTGCGAGGCAGGCGACGATCGAAGCGCCGTGGCTGACGACCACGACGCGCCTTCCCTCGTGCTCCTTCACGATGTCGTCGATCACGCCGCGCATTCGTGTGACTGCGGAATCCGGCGTTTCCTTGAAGTCGAGGATGCCGCCCTCGGAAATCTCGAGCGCCATCTCGACCAGCCGGTCGTCGACTGTTATCTGGTCCGTGATGGCGCGCGCGGTTTCTACGGCGCGGCGGTAAGGGCTCGTGTAGACGGCGACGGGTTCGGCCTTTTCTACGCGACCCGCAAGGCGTTGCGCCTGGTCGCGGCCGAGCGCGCTGAGCGGTGGATCGTCGACCACGACCATGTCGCGATAGCAGTCCGCGTGGCGAACGAGCCAGATCTCGGTCACACCTTCGACGCCTATCAGGAAGAGGGCTTCAAGAGATCGCATGGCTCGGGTGAGGTGTGCCGAGCCGGACCCGCGAAGCGGCGCCACGGCTAACATTCGACCACATGCTCCGGTTGGTGGGCATCGTCGCCCTCTTCGTCCTCGCAGCCTGCAACCAGACAAGCGTCAAGGTGGGACCGTCGCCTTCGCCCGTCATCGCGCAGGGAAACTGGAACCAGAACCTGACGCTCACCGGTGACGTGCCGGGCCAGATCACGTCCATCGTTCCCGACCAGGCCACGCAGCAGACGTTCTGCTCGGGAGCGAAGGCGCGCACCGGCGAGACGTGGTCGGACAGCTTTTACGCGAGCGTCGACTCCAGCGGCAACGAATGGCAGCTCAACATCGTCATCGACAACTTTCGCGGGCCCGGGACGTACCAGGAGAAAGACGTGAAGATCTCTCTGCAATCGCCTGACAACTCGCAGGCGTGGCTCAACCAGCCCGCCGACTCTAACGCAAGCCTCGGCGCGGACAAGGTCACCTTCACCATCGCGCGGAATCAGCAGTCGGGAACCGTCGACGCGTTTCTGACCAACGCCACGTCGGGCAAACGAGGAGCGGAGCACATCTCGGGCGGCTGGAACTGTCGCGGCTGATCCGGATGGAGGTGCGCTTCGACGGACATTGCTTCGGCTGCGGACCGCTGAACATGGACGGCCTGCGGCTGAAGTTCGAGCCGGGGCCGGACGGATCGGTGGCTTTCTACAAGGTCCCCGAGAGGTTCCAGAGCTGGGCGGGGATGGCGCACGGCGGCGTGGTTGCGCTGATGCTGGATGAGGCTGTGGGCTGGGCGGCGTGGCATGCGGGCCATCCCGGCGTGACTGGTCGGCTCCAGGTGAGCTTCCGTCGGCCGCTGAAGCTGGGCGAGACGGTGCGGATCGTCGGCAAGCTCGATCACATTCGCCGGACGCTTGTCTACGTCTCCGCATTCGTGGAGAACCGCGACGACCATTCGCGCATCGCCGACGCCGCCGCAACCCTGATGGAGGTCAAAACTGTAGTCGACCCGATCGCGCGGTAGTCACAATTCGTTTCCTGGTGGGGTTCCAGTGAGTAGCGCAGACGTTCCCGTTCCGAACCGGCAGCGGTTCCTGAACTCGCTGCGCAGCGGGCGCGCGCTGCAGGTCGGGGCGCTGGCGCTGCTTGTCCTGGCCGGGCTCATCGTGCTGGCGGTGCTGTATGGCGACCTGCCTGAGTTCTTCCACGTCAGCAGCCGGGCCGTGCGGGACTTCGTGCGCCACAACAGCTTCCTGGCGGGGTTCGGCCTGCTCTACGTCGAGGAATCGGGCATCCCGCTGCCTGCGCCAGGCGACGTCTTCGTGATGTACGTGGGGGTGCACGTGCCGCACCAGCTCGGGGCCTGGATCGCGGCGTGGCTGGGATTGATCGTGGCGGTCATGCTGGGGGCGACCAACCTGTTCTTGATCTCGCGGAAGTACGGCCGGCGCCTCGCGGAAAGCCAGTATGCGGAATACGTTCATCTGAGCCACGAGCGGCTGCTCAAGGCGGAACAGTGGTTCAAGCGCTATGGCGTGCTGGCGATCATCTTCGGCCGGCACATCCCCGGCTTCCGGATCCCGATCACGGTGGCGTGCGGCGTGTTTCGGGTTCGATACCTGGTTTTCGCCCCGAGTGTTGCAGTCTCGACTGCGATCTGGGCGGGGGTGGTGCTGATCATCGGGATCAATTTCGGACCGCGATTGGCGGACCTGCTGCGGGTGCACAGCTTTCTGTATTTCGTGTGGGCGGCGATCGTGGTGTTGCTGGTTTTGAGCGTGTTCATCCGGCAGCGGTGGCGCGCCGCGAAGTCCGGGACTCTTGGGAAACCCGACCGGCCGGTAGAATCACCGAGTTCCTAGGGCGCGGAACGGGTCGGATCATCGAGTGTCGGGGGCTGGCGCAGTTTG
>Ga0099828_10000064_pt1 | contig 51537 bp, 56 predicted proteins | sample CZO8metaG_2_FD_79338 | JGI IMG/M metagenome (GOLD analysis project Ga0099828, IMG submission 79338) | Vadose zone soil microbial communities from the Eel River Critical Zone Observatory, Northern California, USA - CZOApr15con2H1.8 metaG | ecosystem: Environmental > Terrestrial > Soil > Vadose... | reverse complement strand
CGGGGGCCGGTCCGCGTCGTGGCGGGCGCCGGCACGGGCAAGACGGCGGTCATCGCGGAGCGCTTTCGCCGCCTGGTCGCCGGCGGGGTGCCGGCCGGCGCCATCCTGGTCATGACCTTCACCGACCGCGCCGCGCGCGAGATGCGCCAGCGCATCGAGGCGCTCATCGATGCGCCCGTGCCCGCCGTCGGCACGTTTCATTCGATGGCGCTGGCCTGGCTGCGGGAGGACGGCCATGCGATCGGCGTGCCCTCCGGGTTTCGCATCCTGACCGGCGCCGACCGCTGGATCCTCACCCGCGAGCTGATGTGGAGCATCGGCGACGCCGCTTTGACGGGCGACGAGCGGCCCGATGATCTCGTCGCGCCGGTTCTGCAGATGCTCGAGCGCATGAAGCAGGAGCTCGTCCCGATCGGGCGATTGGCGGCCTGGGCCAACTCGGCTGAGGATGCGGAGCGAGCTGAGCTGATGCGTGCGTGCGTGAGGCTTTTTCATGCCTACGAGAGGGAGTGCCGCAAGCTACGGCTGCTCGATTTCGACGACCTGCTCCTGCATGCGGTCAGGCTGTTCGAAAAGAACCCCGCCGTGCTGGGCCGCTACGCCACGCGATACCCACACGTGCTCGTCGACGAGTACCAGGACCTGAATCTCACGCAGGAGCGGCTGGTCGAGCTGATCGCGGGTGGCTCCAACCCCTTCGTGGTGGGTGACGACGACCAATCCATCTACCGCTTCCGGGGAGCGTCCCGCGCGAGCCTCGAGCGCTTCGTGCGCAGCTTTCCGTCGACACGCACGATCACGCTGGGTCGCAACCGGAGAAGCTCCCGACGCATCGTGTCGGCTGCGGCCGCGCTGATCGACAACAACCCCGACCGCCTGACCAAGCAGCTGCGCGCTCTGGAAAGCGGGCCGGCGGTCCAGGTGTGGGAATGCCCCGACGCGATCTCCGAGGCGACTTCGATCGCGCGTGAGGCGGGCAAGCTGCTGGCGGCCGGGATTCCGCTCTCCTCGATCGCCGTGCTGTGTCGCACCAATGCCATCGCGCGGCCGATTGCAACCGCGCTTGCGGAGCAGGGTCTTCCTCACGTGGTGATCGGCGGCCACGGTTTTCACGACCAACCTGAGATCAAGGACCTGATCGCCATGCTGCGCGCGATCCGCGACCCGGGCGACCTGGTCGCCCTCGCGCGCCCGGCGGCCGCTGCCCTGCAACCCATGCTCGAGCGCTTCGCGGTGGCGGCAAGGAAGCTCGACGTGCGCGATCTCTTTTTCGAGCTGATGGAGCAGTCGGGTTACGTCGCCGGGCTGCCGGGTGCGGCAGCCAACGTAAGCCGGTTTGCGGAAAACATCGGCGAGTTCTGCGAGATGTCCCCCGACCACTCGCTTGACGCGTACATGCGGCGGCTCGACCTGGTCTTGCTCTCCGGCGAAGACGAGGCGCCGGCGCCGGTCGAGGCCACCGACGCGATCCAGGTGATGACGATCCACCAGTCCAAGGGACTCGAATTCGACGCGGTGTTCGTGCCATCTGTTGTGGAAGGACGCCTTCCGCAATCCTCGCGTTCGCCGAGGTTCGAGCTGCCGCCGGCCGTGCTCGAGCCTCTGGTGCGCGGGCGGGAGGATGTCATCGCGGAAGAGCGGCGGCTCCTCTACGTGGCGATGACGCGCGCGCGCCGGCGCCTCTATCTCACCCGGGCCACCCACTACGAGGGCGGCCGCCGCTGGAGGGAGTCTCGGTTCCTGAACGAGGTCCGGGAGGCCGGGCCACGTGTCGTCCTCGAGACCAGGGTCGCGGGTGCTACCCCCGCGGCGGTGCAGGAGGCCGCCAACGGCCACAGCGGCGAGGTGCAGCTCTCCTACAGCGCGATCAGCGCGTACCAGGATTGCCCGCGCCAGTACTGGTATCGCCATGTCGAGCGGCTGCCGGTTGTCCAGAGCGCCGAGGCGGTGCACGGGGTCATCCTCCACGAGGTGTTGAGGCGGGCAGGCGAGCTGAGGAAGCAGGGCCTGTCGATCAGCGCGCGGCGCCTCCGGTCGATCCACGACGAGGTCTGGAGAACCACCTCTTTTCCCGATCCGCGGCGGGCGCCCGCCTTCAAACGCAACGGGGCGGCTGAGGTGGAGGCATATCGCGCAGGCGGTGGGTTCGCAACGGTCCCGGCCTACCTCGAGCAGGCTTTCGACGTCGCCGTCGACGGTTGGAACCTCCGCGGCGTGATCGACCGCATCGATCACGCTGGCGATGGCTGGCGGATCATCGATTACAAGAGCGGACGTCCCATCGCACGCCGGCGGAGGGACCTCCAGGTGGCGCTGTACGCGATCGGTGCGACCGGCGCGCTGGAGCTCGCGCCGCTCGAGCTCGAGGTCGTTTACCTGGCGTCGGGTGAATCGGTCCGCGTCGACGCCGTCAGCGCGATCGTGCACGACGCGCAGGCGGAGGGCAGCCAGGTGGCGGAGGGCATCAGGGCGGGCCGATTCGAGGCGCGACCCGAGCGCCGGCGCTGCCGCCTGTGCCCCTACCGGCTTGCCTGCACGGACGCCCTGTAGCGCGCGGCGAGCAGCAAGCACTCCCGCGCGATGTCCGACGACGCGTACGGATGCGCGAGGTCCTCCGCCTTGGCCGACATCTCGCGCCACGTCGGCCCACCTTCCGCCATCACCCGCACCTCGTCGAGCAGGTCCGAATCCTTTGGCGCAAAGGCGCCGATGCGCGACTCGACCACGAAGTCGACGTTGGGCGATTCCTGGCCGGGCAGGAAGCCGGTGATCACAAGAGGAAGCCCGGTGGCAAGGGCTTCTGCGATGGCGCCGGGTCCTGCCTTGGTGACGACGAGGTCGCACGCCCGCATCAGCTCGGGCATGTAATCGACGAAACCGAGCACGAGCATCGGGGTGGATACCTCGAGGTCTGCCAGCCGCCGCCTCAACTTCTCGTTGCGCCCGCAGACGACCACGAGCTGCCAGGGGTGCGCGCCCACCGCGAGGATGCGGACCTGCGTCGCGAGGTGCCCGACGCCTGCTGCACCCCCCATCACCAGGACCGTGAAGCGATGCTCCTCGAGGCCGAAGCGCCGGCGCAGCGCCTGCTTCTCGCCAGGGGCGGGCGGGCGGAAGCGGAGGTCGACGGGCAGGCCGAGCAACTTCACCCGGTCGGCCGGCACACGCCGGCGAAGCGCGACCTTCTTGGCCTCTTCGGTTGGCGCGACCACGACGTCGGCCCGGCTGAAGGTCCATCCGCGGTGGAAATCGACCAGGTCGGTGATCACCGTCATCAGCGCGCGGGGCCGGCCGCTCTTCCGGATCGCCTGATGCGCGATTTGAATCAACAAGGGGTGGACCGAGAGCACGACGTCCGGGTCGTGCTGCTGGAGCAGGTGCTGGACCACGTTGCGCACCGGGGGCCCGAACACAGCACGGATCGCGGCGAACGTCGGCTGTGTGTTGCTCGAGTGATACACCGCGCCCCAGGCCGCGCGTGACCGGCGGATGACCGGCGAGTAAAGGGAGGCCAGGCGGCGGACGATGGCGGGTCCCTGACCGATGAGGGGGTCCGCGGCCGTGACGACGCAGGTGGGATCGAGCAGTTTCAGCGCGTCGGTCAGCGCGCGCGCCGCGGCGCGATGACCCCCGCCCGTGTCGCTGAAAAGAATGAGTACGCGCGGCGAGCTGCCGGCAGGGGTCGGATAGGTAGAGGCGGTCTGGGTTACTTGCGTCGCGCCGCTGCGCGGCGCGCGATCCATCGCATGTTGTACGTCGCCAGCAGGTACGTGATGAAGCCCATGCCGATGATCGCGATGCTCACCCATAGGATGGTGCGCTTGGCCAGCTCGCCCGGCGACAGCGCACCGCCACCGACCGTGTGGTTCTGCTCGATGATGTAGGCGGCAAGGTCCTTGACGTCCTGCTCGGTCAGCTTGTTGTTGCCGCCTTTGGCAGGCATCGGGGTTTGCTTGGGGTCACCCGCCTGCGGCTGACGGCCGTTGGTGATGATTTCGATCAGGAAGGTGGCGTCCAACGTGTTGGGCACGCCGGGCAGTTTCTCGATCGGGTTGAGAACCGCGCCGATGCCGCCTTCCAGGCTGGAGCCATGGCAGGTCGCGCAGTTCTGGGCGTACAGGGTCGCTCCTTTCTGCGGGTCGCCGGGCAGCGCCGTGGCCCCGCTTGCCGCCGAGCCGGGCGCGGGCGACGGCGACGTGTCCGCCAGGGTGGAGAGCGCCGTCAGGAGGAAAAAGGCCGGTACCCCGAGCGCCAGGAGGAGCCCTCTGCTGACTCGCATCTAGGCCAAATCATATCCAGCCGCTTCGCACCCGTTCGGGCGGGAATACCGCCGAAGCTCGTAGGTTTATGTCGTTATGGCTTCCTGTTCGCCGGTCTCCCGTTCCGGCTTCTGCTGCGTCTCGAGGCGCTGGCTTGACGCGAGATCGGCGCACCGTGGGTGAGCCCACCCGGCAGATCTCCGACCGCGCCGCTCGGCGGATCGCGGTCATCGCCATGCACACCTCGCCCACCGCGTCGCTGGGCCAGGACGCCAACGGCGGCCTGAACGTTTACGTCCGCGAGATCTGCGCGGCCTTCAGTGACCGCGGCATCGCGACCGACGTCTTCACCCGCAGGGGCCCCACGGATCCGGCCATGGAATCGCTTGCGCCCCAGTCCTGCGTCATCTATCTGCCGGCCGGCCGGGACCTGGACAAGTACGCGCTCTACGACCAGGTGCCGGCGTTCGCGAGCCAGATCCTTGAGTTCTCCGAGCGCGAGGGTCTCGGCTACGACCTGCTGTTCTCGCACTACTGGTTGTCCGGCGCAGTCGCCTTTCTTCTACGACCCCAGCTGTCGGCGGGCTGGGCGCACATCGCGCACACCCTGGGCATCGTGAAGAACCGCTCGCTCGCGGCCGGCGCCCCGCCCGAGCCGGCGCTGCGCATCCGGGTGGAAACCGAGATCGCGCGACAGGCTGACCTCTTGATCGCCTCGACGAGCTATGAGAGCGAGGACCTGGTGAGGTTCCACGGCGCCGACCCGGAGCACGTCAGGGTCCTCCCTCCTGGCGTCGACCTGCACATCTTCCAGCCGATCGCCCGCGCCGAGGCGAGGCGAAAGATCGGATATGGCCCGGGCCGCCTGCTTCTGTTTGTCGGGCGCCTTGAAAGGTTGAAGGGTGTCGAGGTCGCCATCCGCGCCCTCGCGCTGCTGCGCGACCGCGCTCACGACGACGTTCGCCTTTTGATCCTCGGCGAGGACGCCGGCGACGGCGGGGTCGGGGAGGGCGACGAAAGCGAGAAGGACAGGCTGAAGGACGTGGCGGCCGCAGTTGGGGTGCGGGACCGTGTCGACTTCCTCGGCTCGGTGGCCCACCACGAGCTGCCTTACTTTTACTCTGCCGCGGACGTTTGCGTCATGCCGTCTTACAGTGAGTCCTTCGGACTGGTCGGGCTCGAGGCGCAGGCATGTGGTCGCCCGGTAGTAGCTTCGGACGTGAGCGGCTTGCGGTCGGTGGTGCGCGACGAGGTCAGCGGCTACCTGATCGATTCACATGACCCGGCGGCGTACGCGGAGCGCATCGGCCGCTTGCTGGAAAGTCCCGAGCTCGCGCAGCAGATGGGACGCCGGGGACGGCTCCTTGCGCAGCGTTTTTCATGGACGCGCACCGCCGACCGGCTGGAGGAATTGTTCGACGGCGTCGTGCAGCGGGCTCAGTTCCGGGTCCATGCCGGCGCGCGGCAGGAGTAGGGAAAAGACAGCGGGTCTTCTCTCGTAAGCGGCATCGGCCTGGTGCCGTCGGCGTTCATGAGCCAGACCTGGTCCGCGCTCAAGAAAGCGATCTGATGGCCGTCGGGCGATGACACCGGCGAGGTCACGTCGATCGGGTCCGAAGGCAGTCCCAGCGCAAGGCTGAGCGCGGCTGGAGGCGACACCACATTGACGACGAACGCTTTGTGCAGGACTCCAGTCTCGGTTGGGACTGCCGCGGAGAAAACCAGATGCGTCGAGTCGGGAAGCCAGGCCGGACGGCCGATGTCTCCGGTCGTTAGCGTCGTCGTCGTGGAAGCGCCCGTCAGGTTGCGCACCCGGAGGCTCGAACCGTTCGGCTCCTGACGCAGATACGCGATGCGTTTCCCTGCCGGGTCCCAGGTGACAGCGCTGACCGGAGCGGTGTCGAGCGCGAGCTGGTAGCGGACATGCAGGCCGACGTCGTAACCCCATATCTCGTCGAGATTGGAGGTCGCGTAGATGAACGCGACGCGCAGTCCATCCGGCGCGGTCGAAGCCTGTGCGACATCCGTGGCGATAATGTTGTCGGCGCCGTCGGCCGTCTGCCGGTGCAATGCTCCCAAGTCGTCGATGTAGACGAATCCCATGGTGGCGGCGAGTGAAGCGGCCCACGTCGCCTGAAAGCTCAGCCTCGTGGTGATTCCACCGGGAGTGAATTGCCACCAGGCCGCGTTCTGGTCCTCGAGCAGAAGCGAGTCGCCGCCGGGCGACCAGTTGAACGCGCGTACGTCGCCCGCATCGAACAGCTGGCGGGGAAACCCGGCCTCGTTGACGATCCACAAGCCACCGGGTGAACCATCGACGCCGTCGGCGGCGAATGCGATGTAGTGACGCAGCGGCTGTAGAGCTCCGGTGCTGAAGGCAAGGGTCGCGACGCGGCCCAACTGGTTGCCGTCCACGTCCAGGGCTGCGGTGTTCACCAGCAGCCGGTACCCGGTCTGGGGCGCGAGGAGCTGCGAAGGGGCGATGATCGCGCGCCGGGCATCGGTCGGATCGAGCCGCACCTCGAAGGGCACGTTGGGGCTGATCGATAGGGCGGCCTTGAGGGTGCTCGCGTCCATGGCGCGCGTGAAGTCGACGCTCAGGTAAGCCGACGGATCGACGCCGGCGTCACCGTTGGTGGGCGTCGACCCTGCGAGGTTGGGAGGGCCTTCGGTGGTGAAACCCCAGTGGTGCCGAAGGGTGTAGGTGTTGCCTCCAGGGTCGCGGTAGCCGGAATCGAGGATGACCTCGTACGTCGTCGTCGTGCGCAGCGTGGGGTGGTGATAGACGAGCTGGTGGCCGTTGATCCAATCGATGGAGCCGGCGGTGGTGGGCGAGAGGTGCAGGCGGGATTCCACCGACGCCCGGTCGACGTCGTGGTCGAAGGTGATGCGGATAGGGGCGGCGGTCGACACATCGATCGTGTTGCGCTGCGGAGAGTAGTCGACGATCTGTGGCGCGTCCCCGCACGCCGAAAGGCCGAGGCCGACCAGGGCCATCGCGCCCGCGGCGAATGAGGCGCACCGCTTCCGGGGCCCTCCCTCTCCCGTTGGCTCCCTCCCCCGAGCCAGACCAACCTGGGTCGAGACTAGGCGAGAAAAAACCGAATGCCAACCCACCCTGTTAACGGTTACACGAACCGCCTAGAGGTGGGACTTGAGGCGCGCCCTCATCTCTTGCGCCAGCTGCTCGAGGCGCGAGGAGTCGACGAACAGCAGCGAGATGCTGGGGATCTGGTCGATTGCGGCCTCGATGCCGGCGAGCGACGGATCCGCGGCCCCCAGTATGTCCTTCACCTTGCGTGCCCGGTTGCCCAGCGCGTCCTCCGCCATCGCCTGCAACTCGGTTACGACCGAGCCCCAATCCAGCTGCGGCCCGGCGGGGCGGGGCGGCGCTGTGGGAGCGACCGGCGCGGCCGCGGCAGGCATCGGCATGGGCGTGAAGCCGGTGAACTGGCCGGTCGGAATCTGCGCCGTGGGCGGCTCCGCCGGCATGACCTGAATCACCGGCAGCGTCGGGTTGGTTGGAGCCACGGGCTCCGGCTGCGGTGCGGCCGCGGCGAACGCCGGTTGCGCCTGGCGAGCCCGCTGCCCGCCGACCACCTCGTCGACATCCAGCGGTGGGTGGGGCGTGGAGTCGGCCGACTTGACCTCGATCATCGCGTGGGGGTCGTCGCACAGCGCCAGCGCGCGGTCGGGTTTGTCTGAGATGTCGCGCGACTCGCTCGTGTAAGCGCCGGCGAGGTCGCCGCCCGACATGATGATGACCCCTGTGCCGGCGGTCGAGCGGATCATCACGCTCCCGCTGAGCTTGCGGTCGGCCAGGAAACTCAGCAGCGCCTTCATGTCGACCCATCCCGCGTACAGCTCGGTGTACATCGGCCTCGAGACGGTGAGCTCGTAGAGCCCGTCGATCAGCTCGGGCGACAGTCCCACCACGTCGAGCACTCCGTGCCCCGCGGTGACGTCGTCGTTGAACTGTTGCAGCGCGGACTTTCCCAGGACGAGGCTCCCGGCGTCGGCGGCGCCGTCGTAGAGACACTCGAGAGCCGAACCTTCGCGAAACAGGATCAAACCCGCCGCGTCGTCGGTCAGCAGCCTCACGTATCCCGTGTAGCCCTCCCGCTCCAGCGTCGTGAGCAGGCGCGGAAAGTCGACGAACGAGGTCTTCAGCGAGTCGTACAGAATCTGTCCCGCCGGGACAGGGATTGGCTCGCGGCCGTGCTTCGGTTGCGGGCGGTGCTTTACGCCCCGCCTTGGCTGGGGTGCTTCCACCTTTCTCTCCGGTTCAGCATGCACTTTTTGCTCTGTTCTCGGCTCCGGCCGCTCCACCCGTGGCTCGGGCCGGGCTTCGGCAGGCGCGGGCCTGGGCGCGGACTCGGCCGCGTGGACCAGCTCAGGTATGCCGGCCCTGACGGTCTCGTCAGCCGGCAGCTTGGCCTTGGCGTCGAAGTCAAAGTCGCCCTTCGTCCAATGGAGTGCGTTGACGACCGCCTCATCGCCCGACTTCCCGTCGCTCTGGGCGTGAAAAAGATGGCCGAACAGGAAGTACAGCGAGGCTGACTGCCCGTTCCCATTGCGGACGTTAAGGGTACCGGTGGACCGCTCGCCTTGAGCCGATTCCAGAAGCGTTCGAAGGGAGGTTTCGGCCAACGAGCCGTGCGAATGCAAGTGTCTTCTCCTGAGATCGGCGCGGCCCGATCGGGAATTGAGAGAAAGTTAGTATAGGCATCGAGATCGCAGCAGCGCGCCCGGAGCCTCTGGAGACCGGCATCCCCAAAACCGTCGGTATCCAATCTGATCCGGAGGGCGGGGATGCCGCCCCCTTATCACCACGCCCGGCCCCCGCGCGTCTCTTGCTCATCCGCCACGGCGAATCGACCTGGAATCGCGAACACCGGATCCAGGGCCAGCTCGACCCCCCGCTCTCCGCCGCCGGACTCCGCCAGGCGGAGCTTTTGGGCGCTCGCCTGGCCGGTCGCGCGTTCGCCGGCTTCTACTCGAGCGACCTGAAGCGCGCCTACGAGACCGCGCAGACCATCGGTCCGCTCGTCGGCCTCCAGCCTGAACGATTGGCTGGACTGCGCGAGATCTTCCTCGGTGAGTGGGAGGGCATGCGCACCGACGAGATCGCACAGCAATTTCCGCAGGCGTGGGAGGCGTGGGTCGAGGAGCCGGATTGGGACGTGGTGCCCGGTGGCGAAGGCGCGGCCATGTTCGACGCGCGGGTCGGGTCGGCCCTCGACGACATCTTCCGCCGCCACGAGAGTGGAGACGTCCTCGTCGTCACTCATGGCGGCGTGATCCAGATCGCGCTTCACCGCGTGGTCGGCCGTCCGAGCCGCGGCCTGTTTCCATTCAAGATCCAGAACGCGTCGATCTCCCTGCTGGAGAAAAGGAATGGCCGCATGGTGATCGGCAGCGTCAACGACATCGCGCACCTCGAGACCGCTCTGGTCACGGACGTTGGTCCTGGATGAGCGCCGAAGCAGACCGCTGGGACAGCGACCTCGAGGTGCGGGCATCGCCTGCACCGTTGCTGCAGAGCTGGGCATGGGGTGAGGTGCAGGCACGTGCGGGCTGGAGCGTGGAGCGCGTGAAATCCAGTTCACGTGGCGAGATGGCCAGCGTGCAGGTGCGCAAGTTCGGTCCGATTCGCGAGGCATATGTGCCACGGGGACCAGTGCCGGCAACCCCCGAGGCGATCGACTCGCTGGTCGACTGGGCGCGCAAGTCCGGCATGGCGCGCCTGGTTGTCGAGCCCGAGGCGCCCGAGAGTTTCGCTTCGGTCCTGACCGAGAAGCAGTTCACGCGGATCGCCCCGACGCAGCCGCAGCACACGCGCATCCTCAAGCTCCTGCCATCGGACGGGCTGCTCTCCACGTTTCGCCACGGCCGGCGCTACAACATCCGCGCGGGCACCAAGCGCGGAGTGATGGTGGAGGAGGGCAAGGACCCTGCCGAGCTCGCGCGCCAGTCCGCGGCGGTCGAGCGCCGGGAGGCGATCCACCTGCCGGACAGGCGGTACTACCAGCTCCTGCTTGACCTCCTGCCGTGGTGCCGCACCTACACGGCGTTTGGGCCGGAGGACCGCGAGCCGCTGGCGACGGTTCTCGTGGCTCGCCACGCCGGACGTGCCTACAGCCTGTTCGCCGGCCGCAGCGGCCGGCGCAGTGAGCTGATGGGCAACGACCTTGCGTGGTGGTCGGCGATCTCCTCCGCGGCGCACGCCGGCTGCTCCGATTTCGACCTCTGGGGTGTCCCGCCGCCGAACGCGGGACCGGGTCATCCCTGGGAGGGGATCGGGCTCTTCAAGTCGGAGTTCGGCGGTGACGAAGTTGCGTACGTGGGGAGCTGGGAGCTGGTTCTTTCCCCAGCCGGTGCGGGGGTGATCTCGGCCGAGCGCAAAGCGAGAGCCTACATTCGGGGCTTGAAACGCAACATTCCCTAACAATCCTTCAAATCGATTAGGATTGTTGTATGGCTGTAGCGGAGTCCTCCCGCAAGGTCCTTGTCGTGGAGCCGGACACGTCGACCCGTCGCGAGATCAGGCAGGTTTGCGAGCAGGACGGCTACCAGGTGATGGAAGCCGAGGCCGGTTCGGATGCGCTGCGCCAGGTCGAGTCCTCCCGGCCGAGCGTGGTGCTGCTGGAGGTGACGCTACCCGACGCAGCGGGCTTCGACGTGTGCCGGGAGCTGCGCAAGGTCGACCCTGCGGTACCCGTGATCATGATGAGCTCCAGGTCGGACGAGATCGATGCGGTGGTGGCGCTGGAGATCGGTGCTGACGACTACGTCACCAAGCCCCTACGGCTGCGCGAGCTCGTGGCGCGGATGGCCGCCCACCTGCGGCGCGCACGGCTCGAGAACGCAGATGCGATGCGCAGCCGCCTCGAGTTTCGCGACCTCGTCATCGACGTCAACGAGCGCCGCACGTACAAGTTTGGCCAAGAGGTTGAGCTGACTCACACGGAGTTCGACCTGCTGACCTTTCTGGCCAGCAACGCGGGCAAGGTCTTGAGCCGGGAGAAGATCCTGAACTCCATATGGGGCTACGAGTACCCGATTGAGACGCGCGTGATCGACGTCCATATCCGGAACCTGCGCCGCAAGATCGAGACGCAGCCCTCGCGTCCTTATTACATCCTTGCGGTGCCCGGCATCGGCTACCGGTTCACCAACGCCCGTCCCGCTTAACCCCTAGCTCCGAAAGCGACCTGAGCACAAACGGCCGCTCTCCGATTCTCGGGTGCGGGATGACCAGCCCGTGACTGTTGATCCGTTCGTCGCCAAACAACAGGATGTCGATGTCGATCAGGCGAGGCCCCCAGCGCCGGGTCCGGACGCGCCCGCCGTCGCGCTCGATCTCATGCGCCGTGTTCAGCAGCTGTCGCGGCGTGCCCTGCCATTCGACTTCCAGCACCTGGTTGAGAAATCGAGGCTGCTCCTTGAGTCCCCACGGCTCGGTCTCGATGACCCGGCTCTGACGAACAATCCGCACACCTCTCTGGCGCAGGCGGCGCCGGGCGGCACTCAGGTTGCGCTCGCGTCGCCCGAGGTTGGAACCAAGGCCCAGGTAGACCTTCGTCACCGCATGCGGTCGGCGACCCGGACAGCGCGCGCCATCTGCAGGACGTCGTGCACCCGGACGATGTCGGCTCCGCGCAGCACCGCGGCGACCACGGTGGCTGCGGTCCCCTCGAGTCGGTCGCTCGCCGGGAGGTCGAGGAGCTTGCCGATGAAGGACTTGCGCGAGGTGCCGATCAGGATGGGGTGGCCGAGTTCCTTCAGCTCATCGAGCCTCTGCATGACCTCCCAGTTGTGGTCGGCGGTCTTGCCGAAGCCGATCCCGGGGTCGACCATCACCTTCTCCCTCGGCACGCCCGCTGCGACCGCTCGCGAGGCGGCTTCTGCGAGGAAGCGCTTGATCTCGTCCAGCAGGTCGCCCGAGTAATCGGTCCCGTCCTGGTTGTGCATCACGACCAGGGCGCAACCGCGCCGGGCGGCGAGGTCGGCGATCGCCGGCGACCTGGTCAGGCCCCAGACGTCGTTGACGATCGTCGCCCCCGCCGCAACCGCCAATTCCGCAACCTCCTCTTTGTAGGTGTCGATCGAGACCGGCACGCCCGCCTCATTCGCCAGGCGGCGCACCACCGAATCGACGCGTGCGATCTCCTCCGCCGTCGTCACGGGAACATGCCCGGGTCGTGTCGATTCGCCGCCGACGTCGACCATGTCCGCGCCCTCGCCAACCATGCGAAGACCCTGCGCGACCGCTGCTTCGGCATCCTTGCCAAGGCCATCGCCGCTGAACGAATCGGGCGTCACGTTGACGATTCCCATCACGTAGGTGCGCGAGCCCCACACGAAGCGCCGCCCGCCGATGTCAGCGCTCACGAGCCGATTATCCTCAGCACGTGACCGGCCCGACATGAGGCTCGACGACCTGGCGCGCGGCGCCGGAGCGGTGCTCGAGGGCAACCCCGAGGTGGAGATCACCGGGATCGTCTACGACTCGCGCCGCGTCAGTCCCGGCGACCTCTTCGTCGCGGTCCAGGGGCTGCACGTCGACGGCCACGTCTACGTCAGCGACGCTCTCGCGAAGGGGGCGGCGGCGATCGTGGTCGAACGCAGCGCCAGGGTCCCCGAGGGCGTTTCGATACTGCGCATGCCTTCGACCCGGATCGGCCTCGCCGAACTCGCGGCCGAGTTCTACGGCAGGCCATCGCGTCGCCTCAACCTGGCCGGCGTCACCGGGACGGACGGCAAGACGACCGTCACGCACATGGCCGAGCACGTCCTGGGTGCGAGTGGTGTGGTGGCCGGGGCGATGAGCACCATCGCGTTCAAGGTCAGGGGGCGGGAGGTCGACAACGTCACAGGGCAGACCACGACCGAGGCCCCCGAGGTCCAGGCCTGGCTTGCACGAATGGTCGATGCAGGCGCCGCGTGCGCGGTGATCGAGACGACCTCGCATGCTCTGGTGCAGGAGCGCGTGCGAGCGTGCGATTTCGATGTCGCCGCCTTCACCAATGTCGGCCACGACCACCTCGACTACCACGCCACGTGGGAGGACTACCTCGAGGCCAAGGCCCGCCTGATCGACCTCACGGCGCGTGCGGCCGACAAGGGCGTCGAAAAGACCGCGGTGCTCAACCGGGACGACCCGAGCTACGAGCGCCTGGCGCGCCGTCCAATCCCACGCCGCTGGACGTATGGCATGACCACCGCGTCAGACCTGCATCCTCTCGAGCTCGCCATCACCGGCACGGGCTCGCGTTTTCGGATGAAGACTCCGCTCGGCGAGACCGAGGTCACGCTCAACGTGCCCGCTCGTTTCAACATCTACAACGCGTTGTGTGCGGCCGGCGTCTGCCTCGCGCTGGGCGTGCCGGTGGAAGACGTAGGCCGCGGTCTGGCTGGATTCGAGGGAGTGCGAGGCCGGCTCGAGCCGGTCGACCTCGGCCAGGATTTTCGTGTGTACATCGACTTCGCTCACGCGGCGGGATCACTGGCCAGCGCCCTGGCCGAGCTTCGGCCGTTTACGAAGAAGCGCCTGATCGTCGTGTTTGGCTCCACGGCTCGATCCGACCATGACCGGCCCGGCATGGGGCGCGCGGCCGCCGAGTTTTCGGACTTCTTCATCATCACGACCGACGACCCGCTGAGCGAAGACCCGGTCGAGATCGCCCGGGACGTGCAGTCCGGTGCCGAGGGCAAGTCACCCGGTCGAGATTTCGAGGTGGTGATCGACCGGCGCTCTGCGATCAGGCGCGCCGTGGAGATCGCGAGGCCCGGCGACACGGTCCTCCTGGCAGGCAAGGGTCACGAGCGGTCGATGAGGACGGCGCAAGGCGCAGAGCCGTGGGACGAACGAGCCGAGGCCGAGGCTGCGATCCGGAAGCGGCTGGCCGTCAGGTGAAACTACGCGCCGCCACCGACCATGCGCACGATCTCGACGTGGTCGCCCTCCCGGAGCGTGATGGATGGGAAGTTGGCGCGCTCGACGATCTCGCCGTTGTGCTCCACCGCGACAGCTCGAGGATTCACGCCGAGATGCTCGAAGTAGGCGAGCAACGGTGTTTCGCGCTCGAGCTCCACGGTCTTGCCGTTGACCTGGAGCGAGATCATCCCCTGAACTGTCCCGACCATATGGAAGGTGAGCAGCGCCGCTTGCCCGGCCAGCAGGGCCGGGTCGGCTTTGCCGACGGCGCGATGAGCGGAAACCGCTGGTTTCCGCTCATAAAAACAATCCGATGGCGGCAAAGCCCGCGGCGCCGGCGCGGTGGCATTCCGTGATTCGATCCGGAGTCACTCCGCCGATGGCGAGGACAGGTATGCCCACGGCGCGCGCTACATGCGCGAGTGCCTCCACGCCGACGGGCTCGGCGCCCGCATGGCTCGCGCTGGGCCACACGGGTCCGAAGATCACGTAGTCCGCGCCCTCCGTTGCGGCCGCGATCGCGCTCTCGACCGTGTGGACGGAGCGGCCGACCAACCCTTCGCCAAGCAGCCTCCGCGCGTCGCGGGTCGAGATGTCGCGCTCGGGGAGGTTGACCCCCGCCGCACCGCATGCGAGCGCGACGTCGCAGCGTGAGCTGATCACGACCGGCACCGGCGAGGATGCGACCAGGAGCGCGGCGTGCTGCTCGAGATCGCGCGCATCGAGCCCCGGGGCGCGTAGCTGCAGCATGGTCGCCCGCGAGGCCGCTCGGAGGCCGGCCTCCGCGGTGGAAACGATTGCCATGGCCACCGGCATGGCTAATTCGGTCGCGAGACGCCCTCGATCGGCGAGCTTGGGCTCGCCTCGGCTCGCTTCGGGATCCGGCCGGCGAGGTAAGCCTTGCGGCCGGCCTCCACCCCTTCCTTGATCGCCTCCGCCATCAGCGGCGGGTCGTTGGCGAGCGCGATCGCGGTGTTGACCAGGACCGCATCCGCGCCGATTTCCATCGCCATTGCAGCATCGGAGGGCACGCCGATCCCTGCATCGACGACGACCGGGATCCGCGCCTGGTCGATGATGATCCGGATCTGTTCCAGGGTCTGCACGCCCTGGCCCGAACCGATCGGCGAGCCCAGCGGCATGACGGTGACGGTCCCGATCTCCTCGAGCTTGCGCGCCAGCACGGGGTCGGCGTTGATGTAGGGGAGGACCTGGAAGCCTTCGCCGACGAGCACGCGCGCGGCCTTGAGGGTTTCCTCGGGGTCGGGGAAGAGATATCGCGGGTCGGGGATGACCTCGAGCTTGACCCAGTCGGAAAGGCCCATCGACCGAGCCAGGCGGGCGACCCTGATCGCCTCGTCTGCGGTGCGGCACCCGGCGGTGTTCGGCAGGATCCGATATCGCTTCCAGTCGACGACGTCGAGAATCGTTTTCTTCTTTGGGTCATCGAGGTCCAGGCGGCGCAGCGCGACGGTGACCAGCTCGCAGCCCGAAGCCTCGAGCGCTGCAACCATCGATTCGTCGCTCGAATACTTGCCCGTCCCGAGGAAAAGTCGCGAGCGCAGCTGCACACCGGCGACGACGAGCGGATCGGCGTGCGTCAGGGTTTGCACGCGATCAAGCTTACGAGCCCGGCCCCTCCGGCCCTGCGGGCCACCTCCCCATGAATGGGGAGGAGGCTAGAGCTCCTGCAGCAGCAGCGTCCTGTCGCGGCCGTACGTCAGCCGCTTGACGGCATCTTCGACTGGCAGCCACAGCAGCCTGTCGACCTCGATCCCCGGCTTGAAACGTCCGCCGCGGACCTCCATCACCCAGTAGCACGCGACCTTGTCGCGGCCGCGGCGGTCCACGTAGGCGGTGCAGCCGAGAGGTCGCAGTACATCGCAGCGCAAGCCCGTCTCCTCGCGCACCTCGCGCAGCGCGCAGTCCTCGGGGCTTTCGTCGGGTTCGATCTTGCCCTTGGGTAGAGTCCAGTCGTCGTACTCGGGGCGGTGGATGACTGCGATCTCGGTCTCGCCGGACCGCGACTCGCGGAGCACCACGCCGCCTGCGGCCCTGATCACGCTTACTTCCGCAACCTCAAGGATCTTTGTTGCCACCGTTGCTCCTTCGTCAGCTGAAACGTTTGCGCTGGCGGGGTCCCTGCTCGGCGTTTACGCCGCTGTGAGTTTAACCGCGAATCCCCGCTCGGTCGAGGTCTTTGACAAGGTTTACCACGCGTCCTTGGATGTCGTCGCGGATCGATCGGACCTCATCGATCGGCAGGTTTTGTGGATCGCGCAGGTCCCAATCGATATAACGCTTCCCTGGAATCACAGGGCAGGCGTCTCCGCAACCCATCGTGACGACGACGTCGGCCCACTCAGCGAGCTCATCCGTCAATCGCTTAGGCACTGCCCGGCCCAGGTCGAATCCTTGCTCCTTCATGACCGCGACGACGTTGAGATGCACACGGTCGGCCGGCTCGGTCCCGGCCGAGCGAGCCTCGTGGTGACCGTCCGCCGTGCGTTCGAACAGCACCTGGCTCATCTGCGAGCGACCCGCGTTGTGCAGGCACACGAACAGCACCTTCGACATCAGAGCTGGCCCGCTAGCGCGATCTGCCGGCGCAGGACCCACCGGCTGACCAGGTTGATTCCAAGCACCACCACGATCAGGACCAGCGCAGCGCCCCAGGCCTGGGCCTGCAGCGACTTGTAAGGCAGAAGCGCATACCGGAAGACGGTGAGCGGCAGCGCCTGCATGGCGTTGCCCGGATTCAGCTCCAGGATGTGGGCGCCCAACGCCGTGAACAGCAGCGGCGCAGTCTCGCCACCAGCGCGTGCCACCGAGAGCAGCGCCCCCGTGATGACGCCCGGCGCCGCCGCGGGCAGGATCAGCTGCAGCGAAACACGCCAGCGCGGAAGCCCGAGCGCAAGCCCTGACTCGCGCAGGCCGTTGGGAATGAGCGCGACGGCCCCCTCGGTGGTCCGGGCGACGATCGGCAGCATCAGGATCGCGAGGGCGACCGCCCCCGAGTACGCAGAGAAGTGGCGGAACGGGACGACGAGGAAGGCGTACACGAAAAGACCGATCGCGATCGACGGCGTTCCGACCAGCACGTCGCATGCGAGGCGCACCCAACCCGACCACCGCGCAACCGTGTACTCGGCCAGGTAGATGCCGGCCAGGATCCCGGCGGGGACCGCCATCAGCGACGCGAGACCGACCATGATCGCGGTGCCGACGATCGCGTGCTCCACCCCGGCTTTCAAGACGGGCGGGCATGACGGCTCGCACGGTGGCAGCTCGACGTTGATGAAGAACTGCGGATGGATGACGGACGGCAGGCCCTTCGCGATCGTGAACCACAGCACGAGTCCGAGCGGGATCAGTGCCAGGACGGTCAGCGCGTACATCAGGCCGAGCCACGCCCTGCTCGAGTAGCGGCGCCTGTCGTTTCGGTTCACGCCGTCAGCCTCGCTTCACGCGAGGTCGAGCGGACCAGAAGCAGGGCGAAGATGTTCACCACGAGCGTGACGAGGATCAGGACGAGGCCGAGCTCGACCAGCGCTGCGGGATAGAGCGTGCCGGTCGCCTCGGTGAACTCGTTGGCGATGACGCTCGCCAGCGTGTAGGCGGGCTGGAAGATCGAGTGAGGGATGACGTACGCGTTGCCGATGACCATGGTGACCGCGATCGTCTCGCCGAGCGCCCGGCCCAGGGCCAGGATGGTGGCGCCGAAGATTCCCGCCCGGGCTGAGGGCAGGATCACCCGCCAGGTCGTCTCCCACCACGTCGCCCCGAGGGCAATCGCGTTCTCCTTCATGCCGCGCGGCACCGCCTTGATCACGTCCCTCGAGATCGCGGTCAGGGTGGGCAGGATCATCACGGCCAGCACGAGCGCAGCATTGAAGAGGCCGCGCACCGCCGGGTCGCTGAGCCATCCGATGAACGTCGCGTGCTCGGAGACGGGCACCTCGAGGTGCTGGTACGACCACGGCGCGAGCACGTACAGGGCCCAGATGCCGTAGACGACGCTTGGGATCGCGGCCAGCAGCTCGATCCCGGTGCCGATGAAGCCGCGAATGTTGGCTTTTCCGGGCTCGGCCAGGATCACCGCCACCGCCACACCGACGGGGAGCGCGATCGCCAGCGCCAGGAATGAAGTCGCCACGGTGCCGAAGATCGCGGGCAGGGCGCCGAAGCTGTCGGTGACCGGGTTCCAGTCCGTGCCGGTCAAGAAGGCAAGCCCGAACTGCTTGATCGCGGGCATGGCCTGTTGGAGGAGGGTCAGCGTGATCAGCACGAGCAAGCCTGGAATCAGGCTGGCGACGAAACCGACCACGGTGCGGAACTCGTCGCGCGGCCTGGTCGCGGCGACGGGCCGCGCCTTGACTCCGACCGCCAACGCCCTAGACGGCTCCGTCAGGCGGACGCCGGTCGAGCCGGTAACCGATCCCGCGCACGGTCACGATCTCGAACGGCGCGACACCGGCGAACTTCTCCCGGAGCCATCGGATGTGCACGTCGACCGTCTTGCGATCGCCCGAGAAGTCATGGCCCCAAACGTTTTCCAGCAGGGTGTCGCGGGTGTGCACGCGTCCCGGGTGCGCGAGCAGGTAGGAGATCAGGTCGAACTCGCGCGCCGTCAGCTTGACGTCCTGTGCGTGCATTACGACGCGGCGTGCCGCGCGGTCGATGCTGAAGTCGCCGATCGCGTCGAGCTCGGGCACGGATTTCGGCTCATTCGCGTCCGGCGATGCGCGGCGCATCACAGCATTGACGCGGGCGAGCACCTCGCGGACAGAAAACGGCTTGGTGATGTAGTCGTCCGCGCCGAGCTCGAGGCCGACAATCTTGTCGACCTCGGCATCCTTGGCCGTGATCATGATGATCGGCACGCGGCTGCTCTTGCGCAGCGCGCGACAGAAGTCGAAACCGCTCATGCCGGGCAGCATCAGGTCGAGCAGGATGAGGTCCGGGCGGGCGGTGCGCGCCGTCCGCAAGCCTGCAGCGCCGTCGCTCGCCTCATGCACCGAGAACCCGGCCGTGACGAGGTTGTACTTGAGCATCTCGCGGATGCCCTCGTCGTCCTCCACGACAAGAACCCGCCCGGCGCTGCCGTTGCCGCCGGGCCGGCTCATCCCAGCTCGACCACCTGTCCCGACTCGAGGAACACGATGTCCTCGGCAACGTTGGTGACGCGGTCCGAGATGCGCTCGAGGTTGTGCGCGACCAGCAGCAAGGTGACCGAGCGGAGTGCGTCGTCGGTGTCCACTTGGCCGTTGCCCATCTCCTTGACGAGGTCCTCGAACACGCGGTGATACAGACGGTCGATCTCGTTGTCGCGCCCCGCGACTTCGCGAGCGCGTGGCTCGTTCTGGTCGATGAGCGCCTCGAGGATGTCGTGCACCTGGCCTATCGCGAGCTCGCCCATGAGGCCGAACTCAGCGCGCAGGGGCCGGTCGGGCAGGGCGACCAGGGTGCCGGTCATCCGCGCAATGCGCACCGCGTAGTCGCCCATCCGCTCGAGCTCGGTGGCGATCCACTGCAGCCCCATCAGGTAGCGGAGGTCGCGCGCCACGGGCTGCTGCGTGGAGATGACCATGAAGACCTGCTCCCGCATCTGGCGGAACAGCTCGTTGAGGTACTGGTCCTGCGTTCGGACCTTTTCCGCAGCGCCACCATCGCGCTGGCGCAGGGCATCGAGGGCTGCCTCGATCTGCGACTCGACCAGCGTGCCCATCCGCACCAGCGACTCGCGAAGGCTGGCGAGCTCTCGCTCAAATGTCAGTCGTGGCATGGACTATCCGAACCTTCCAGTGATATATGCCTCAGTGCGCTGGTCCTGGGGCTGGTTGAAGAGGTCCGCGGTCGGGGCGAACTCGATCAGCTCGCCGTAGCGGCTCTCCGGGTGCATGAGCATGAACGCGGTGAAGTCGGAGACGCGCGCGGCCTGCTGCATGTTGTGCGTGACGATCACGATCGTGAAGTCACGGGTCAACGTCGACATAAGGTCTTCGATCTTCAGGGTCGCGACGGGGTCGAGCGCCGAGCACGGCTCGTCCATCAGGATCACCTGGGGGCTGACCGCGATGCATCGAGCAATCGCCAGCCGCTGCTGCTGTCCGCCCGACAGCGAGGTCGCCGGCTCGTTGAGCCTGTCCCTCACCTCGTCCATAAGGGCGGCCCGCTCGAGGCTCTCCTCCACCGCGGCCCGAATCCGGGACTGGCTCCAGCCCAGCAGGCGTGGGGCAAATGCGATGTTGTCGCGGATCGACATGGGGAACGGGCTCGGCCGCTGGAAGACCATTCCGACCTTCTGCCGCAGCTCGAGCAGCTTGCGTGTGGTGACCACGTTCTCCCCGTCGAGCAGCACGTCGCCCTCCGCGCGCGAGTTGGGCACAAGGTCGTACATGCGGTTGAAGACCCGGAGCAGTGTGCTCTTGCCGCATCCGGACGGGCCGATGATGGCCGTGATCCGGCGCTCGGGGATCTCGAACTTGATGTCGTGAAGGGCCTGGAACTTGCCGTAGTAGAAGGACAGGTCCTCGATCTTGAGCTTGGGCGCCTGAGCACCGTGCAAAGCTCGCAGCTCAGGCCTCCCTGCCTCCGCCGCCGGCGGGATGTACGGGCGAACGTCTGCCATGCCCCGATTTCAGGATAGGCGCGGCCTGATTAAAGGGAATTTATGTGGCCGTTAAGAGTTGGCGAGGCAGCGCGATGAAGAAGACCTGCCCGCCCTCCCTGGCGGCCTCGGTCCAGATCCGGCCTCCCAGCACCTGGACGAGGTGCTTGGTGATCGCCAGGCCGAGGCCGAAGCCACCCGCCTCCCTCGGCCGGGCACGGTCGACCTTGTAGAATCGCTCGAAAACGCGGCTCCAGTGCTCAGGCGAGATGCCGGGGCCGCGGTCGCGGACGCTGATCACAAGTTCATCGCCTGCGATCGACGCTTCGACGTCGATCGCGGTGCCGGGCGGTGAGAACTTGGCCGCGTTGTCGAGCAGGTTGTCGAGGGCCTGGACCAGCTTCGCGCGGTCGGTCTCGATGATGAGGCCGTGCGGGACCGACGCGTTGACGGGGCGGTCCAGGCCAAGCCGGGCGACGCTGTCGTGGATCAGCTCTTCGAGGTCAAAAGTCGAGGCGTCCAGCGCCATCAGTCCGGTCTCGATGTCGCCCAGCTGACGCAGGTTGTCGATGATCTTGCTCATCAGGTCGGCCTCGCGCACGATCCGCTCGGCGAACCGCCGGCGGTCCTTTGGCATCGGGTCGCCGAGCAGGCTCTCCGCGGCGAGGCGCAGCGAGGTGATCGGCGTCTTCAGCTCATGGACCAGGTTGGCGACAAACTCCTGGCGCACGGTGGCGAGCCTGCGCAGCTCCGTGACGTCGGCCAGGAAGAGGATCGTTTGAAACGCCTCCGGGCCCGGGACGAGATGCACCTGCACGGTGCGGCGGTGATGGACAAGATGCGCCTCGGCCCGCACCTCGCGCGCGGTGACGATCTCGAAGAGCCGCGACTCGAGCGTGACCTCGACAAGGCTCGCGGGCAATCTCGAGATGTCGATGGCGAAGAAATCCCGCGCCGCCTTGCTGGCCCGTAGCACCCTGCCGCCGCCGTCGAGGAGGAGCGCCATGATCGGAGCGCTCTCCAGCACCTCGCCAAACGAATCGTGGCGCTGCGGTCGGGATTGCGACACGTCGTCGCCACGCCTGCGATCCCAGATCACGGCCGGAGTATATGAGCCACTTCTCTGCACCGAGGCTTAAGCCCCGATTAACCTGGGCTTAAACGGTCATCCCATACCGTGGGCTCTGCAACGACATCGGAGCCAACCAGGAGGGGATAGATGCTTCGACTTTCATCAATCGGGCGGATCCTGCTCATTTGTGGAGCCGCCGCCATGGTCGCCGCCGCGTGCGGTGGCTCGACGGCCGGCTCGCCGTCACCTTCACCCGTCGACGTCGGTCAGGGATCACTCGTCGGCGCCGGCGCGACGTTCCCCGGGCCCTTCTACACCGCGGCCTTTGCTGATTACAGCGCAAGGTACCCGCAGGTCACCATCAACTATCAGTCGGTGGGTTCAGGCGCCGGCATCCAGCAGTTCATCAAGAAGACGGTCGACTTCGGCGCGAGCGACGTGCCGATGGCATCGGCGGACATCACGTCCGCAGGCGGCCGGGACGCGGTGACCCAGATCCCGACCACCCTGGGCGTGATTTCGATCGCGTTCAACATCTCGGGTGTCAACAGCCTCAACCTCGACGCCATGACGCTGTCGGGGATTTTCCTCGGCCACATCACCAAGTGGAACGACCCGCAGATCACGGCGCTCAACGCCGGGACGTCGTTGCCGAACAAAGCGATCACCGTCGTGCACCGGTCTGACGGCAGCGGCACCACCTACCACTTCACCGACTACCTCGCGAAGATCTCGCCGGAGTGGAAGTCGAACGTGGGTGTCGCGAAGTCGGTCAAGTGGCCCGTTGGTAGCGGTCAGCCCCAGAACGCGGGCGTCGCGAACTTTATCCAGACGACCGAAGGATCGATCGGCTACGTCGAGCTGGCGTACGTCGTCCAGGCCAGCATGCACCAGGCGGCGATCAAGAATGCCAACGGCAAGTTCGTCCAGGCCAGCGTCGCGGGCGCGACCGCCGCGGCAGGCACCAACACAGGCGTGAGCCCGACCAACTTTTCGATCACCAACGCCGCTTGCGACGCGTGCTACCCGATCGCCGGGTTCAGCTGGGTGATGCTCTACACCTCATACAGCGACGCGGCCAAAGGCAAGGCCGTGGTCTATCTCTTCAAGTGGCTGGTGACCACCGGCCAGGGTGACGGCACGAACCTGCAGTACGCGCCGCTTCCCGCGGCGGTGCAGCAGTACGCCCTGACCAACCTGAAGGCGATCAAAGCCGGAGGTTCTGCCGTCCTCAGCTGACCGTCCCGCGGAAGGCGGCGTCGGTTCGAGCCCCGCGCCGCTTTTCCTTTTTTTAGAGAGGATTGCGCTTCGGCACTCCCGGACGCCGCGGGTACCCAACGGGCGTCGGGCGGATCTTGCGGATGACGACCACCGTGCCCGACGCGCGCGCTGCCGACGCCGCAGGGAGCACCGAGGCGGCGGATCCGCCGAGAATCTCGATCGCGTTCTGCGCGGCCGCCAGCTCTTCGGTGCCCGTCTTCTGCGCCAGCAACCTGCCGCCTACCTTGACCAGCGGCAGGCAGAGCTCCGCCAGCACTGGCATCGACGCCAGCGCCCGGGCCACTGCGACGTCGAATGCCTCGCGGTACCTGATGTCGTGTCCGACATCCTCGGCGCGGCGCGCGACGACTTCCACATCGCGAAGTCCCAGCTCCGCGCAGGTGCGGACGAGGAACGCGGCCTTGCCCTGGTCGGCCTCGACCAGCGTGACGGCCAGCCCGGGTCGGACGATCTTGAGCGGGAGGCCGGGCAGGCCGCCGCCCGACCCGACGTCGACCAACGTCTGCGCCTCCCCAAGGTGGTCCAGGAGCACGAGCGAGTCCTCGACCAGGCCCTGGGGGTCGCCCGCCACCAGTCCCCGCCAGCCGGCGATCATCCGGGCGAGTTCAGACAACCTAGAATCGTTCACTGAGATGCCCATCTACGAGTATCGGTGCGAGAGCTGCGCCGAGAAGTTCGAGGTCCTCACCCGTTTCGCCGAGCGTGACACGGCCCAGGTGTGTCCGGCATGCGAGTCGACAAGGACGCGGGTGCTGGTCTCGAGCTTCGCCTTTGCCAGCGGCGGCGAGACATCGCCTGTCTCCGATTTCGCGAGCGAGACGGGCGGCGGTGGCTGCTGCGGCGGCGCGTGTGGCTCGTGCGGCTCCGGACCCAACTAGAGACCTAGGCTTGCTGTTCCCGGTCACGTACCGGGTCAATGCCGCCGGCCACATGGAAGTGGGTGGCTGCGACCTCGTCGAGCTTGCGCGGCGCCATGGGACTCCGCTCTACGTCTACGACGACGCGACCGTCCGCCAGCGGGCGTCCGAGTACATCGCCGCGATGGGGGATGCGGGTCAGGTCCTCTACTCGGCGAAGGCATTCGCGTCCCCGCATTTCCTGCGCGTCATCGCAGAGGAGGGCCTCGGGCTCGACGTCGTGTCGGCAGGCGAGCTTCACCTTGCCCTGAAGTCGGGTTTCCCGCGCGACCGCATCCACTTCCTCGGCAACAACAAGAGCATCGAGGATCTGGAAGCTGCCTTCCACGCCGGGGCGACGATCGTCATCGACGGCGACCACGAGTTCGACCTGCTGCGGACTGTGGTGCCTGACGGCAAGCGGGCGGCGGTGATGCTCCGCATCTCTCCGGGCGTGAAACCCGACACTCACGACCACATCTCGACCGGCCAGCTCGACTCCAAGTTTGGCTTCTCGATCGAATCCGGGGCCGCCCGCAGCGCGATGCAGACAGCGCTGCACCACCCGCGCCTGAAAGTGGTCGGCCTGCACTCGCACATCGGGTCACAGATCTTCGCGCTGCGCGCATATGAGCACGCGATGGACATCATGCTCGGACTTGTGGTGGAGCTCCGCGACGAGCTCGGCTTCGAGCCGCGCAAGCTCGGCGCCGGGGGCGGACTCGGCATTGCGTACACGCAGCAGGACGACCCACCGACGCCGCGTCATTTCGTCGAGACGGTGCGTCACGCGCTGGAGTCCGGCTGCGCGCGCCGTGACCTCAGGGTGCCCGAGCTGGTCGTGGAGCCCGGCCGTTCGATCGCCGGCCCGGCGGGTATCGCCCTCTACACCGTGGGTTCGATCAAGGACATCCCCGGAGTGCGCCGCTACGTGGCGGTGGACGGCGGCATGGGCGACAACATCCGGCCGAAGCTGTACGGCGCGCGATACGAGGCGTTCCTCGCGTCAGCTCCAGACCGATCACCCGACGGCAAGGTGACGATCGCGGGCAAGTACTGTGAGTCGACGGACATCCTCATCTCGGACATCGCGATGCCGCCACTCGAGCCGGGGGACGTGATCGCGGTGCCCGCCGCCGGCGCTTACTGCCTGGCGATGGCGAGCAACTACAACGGCATGCCGCGGCCGGAGGTGCTCATGCTGCGCGACGGCGAGGCGCGGCTGATGCGGCGGCGGGAAACCCTCGACGACCTGGTCGCAGCCGAAGTCTTCTAAGCGATGACCGTAAACGTTGCGTAGGCGTTCCGGCCACCGCCATCGCCAGCAGTCACCTTGGCGGTGCCTATGTCAAGAGTTCCCGGCGTGACAGTTGTCGAGAAATTGCCCTGGCAGTCGATGGACGCGCTCCACGACCTCTTGAAGGTTGAGCCTAGGTAGTAGGTGAGCAGCGCGGTCTTACCTGGCGTGAAGTTCTGACCGGAGATGGTCGCGGAGCCCCCGACGACTACGGTTGTCGGAGAGGCGGTCAGCTTCGCGGGCGGCGCAGGGGTTGGACAGGGGTTTGTCGAGGGCGGCGGGGTCGGTTTTGAGGTGGGCGTCGCCGTCGAGGCGGGAGTAGCAGTCGGGGGAGGCGTCGAGCCATGGCTCGGTGTCGCCCCTGGAGTGGGACTGGGTGACGTGGCTGGTGTCGAATTTCCGACCGGCGTCGGCTGCGCCTGCGCCAAGCCGGCCACGACACGCAGCGGCGCCTGCTTATGGCACGAGTTGCTCCAGCAGATCTTGACTACGTGATCGCCAAGCGCGATGTCCCGGGGAACCGTCAGCTCGAGTGACACGTTTCCGCCTGCGTTGGCGCGAAATGGATATGTATGCACGACGCTCCAGAGCTGGATCTCCCCGATCTGATTGGCAGGAACATGCGTGGCGGCAATGGTCACCGCCTGTCCGGGCGTCGCTCTGCTCGGGGTGACGGCGAGAGTGGTCGCCTGGGCAGCGATGGCACAAACACCGAGGACGAGCAGCAGCACCAGGACCGCAGCGATTCCGAGCACTAGGCGGCGGTTCCGCCGGCGCGGTGGCTTTGCGGGCGCGGCAGCATCCCGGCCGTTGGGAGACGGGTAGGCCACCGCCACAGTAGCGGGCTGCGGTCGAGCGGCAACACGGTCGGTGACGGCGGCGCCTGCGAGCGGTACCGTTGCGGTGACCTGTGGTGGCATCACCACGGTCTGCGCGAGGCCCGGCGCCGGCGCACCCTTCAACGCGGCGGCGAGGGAGTCCACGAACGCGGTCGCCGATTCCCAGCGGGCCGCAGGATCCTTCGCAAGGCCGCGCAGTACGACCGCGTCGACCTGGGGGCCGAGGGACGGCTCGCGGGAGCTGGGCGCCGGTGGCTCGCGGTGGACCTGAGCGTAGAGCAGCTCCATCAGCGCCTCGCCGTCGAACGGGATGACCCCTGTGAGCATCTCGTAGGCGATTGTCGCCAGTGAATATCGGTCGGCGGCCGGTCCGACGCGGCTTCCCGTGACCTGTTCCGGCGCCATGTAGGCGGGGGTGCCGGTGGTGACGCCGGTCATCGACCTCAACGACGAGCCCTGGAGCAGCTTGGCGAGCCCGAAATCCGCGAGCACCGGCTCGTCGTCGGCGGTCATCAGGACGTTGGCCGGCTTGACGTCGCGATGCACGATCCCATGGCCATGGGCGTAATCCAGCCCGGCCGCGATGCCGCGCAGGTACTTCAGCGCGGTCGCCTGGTCAAGCCTGCCACGGTTGATCCGGCTGGCCAGGCTGCCGCCGGGGACGTACTCCACGATCATGTAAGGCGTCCCCTCGAACTCGCCGAAGTCGTAGACGTCGACGATGTTCGGGTGCCGCAGCTTGGCGATCGCCTGGGCTTCATGGCGGAAGCGGGCGACTGTGTCCACGTCGGGCGTGATCGCCTGCATCACCTTGACGGCGCCGATCCGCTCCAGCTGAGTGTGGTAGGCGCGGTAGACGAGACCCATGGCTCCCTGGCCGATGAAGTCCTGGACCTCGTACTGCCCCAGCTTGGTCCCCGGCGCGACTGACACGACCGCTGATTATGCGGTTGGTCGGTTCTATCTCAGTTCGAGTTAACCGTTCGTTGATTTCCAGCCGGCGCCGCCGCCGCGCCTGACCGCTACGAGTCCCGCCAGGATCGAAAGCGCGATCTCGGCAGCCGTCCGTGCTCCGAGATCGAGACCGACCGGGCTCTGGATGCGTGCGATCACGGCTTCGGATACGCCCTTCGCGCGCAGCGCCTCGAGATGGTGACCCGTGTGGCGCCGGCTCCCGACCAGCCCGATGAACCGCGGATTGAGCGGAAGCACGGCCTCGAGCGCCGGCACGAGGTCCTCCGCATCGTGGTTGGTGTGCACGACGTAGAGATCTCCCGAGGGAACCGCCGGCAGGTCACGCGTCGACTCCGCCAGGACCGTCCGGAAGCCAAGCTCCGGCGCCCAACCCGCCAGCGCCCGGGCGACCGGCGTGGCCGCGAAGATCACGAGGGTCGGCGAGGACGCGTACGGCTCGAGGTAGACCTCGATCGAGCCGAGGTCGTGCCGGTAGGTGCGGAGCTGGGGCGCGCCGCCGGTGGCGATCGCATTCGCGTCGGCCACCGCCGCCGAGTCGAACTCGCTGCATCCGAGCGTGCCTGCGATTGGCGCGGTGCGGGACATCAGCAGCTTTGCCCCGGCTTGGGACGGCGGCTCACCGTCCAGCTTGATCACGGTCGCCAGCACGACCTCCTCGCCCCGGCCCAGCCGCTGGGCCAGCTCCTCCTCGACGGAAGAGGTGTTAGGCACGCGCCGGAGCCGGACTAAGCACCGCTCGGAGGACCGCGCTGGCACGGGCGATCTCGTCGTCCGTGGTCGCGTACCCCGTGGTCAGGCGCAAGCTGCCGAGGGCCTGGTTCAGGCTCAGGCCCATCGCGAGCAGGACGTGCGATGGATCGAGCGAGCCCGACGCGCAGGCCGACCCGCTCGACGCGGCCACGCCCGCCAGGTCCAGGGCGAGCAGCATGTCTTCCCCGCGCCGGCCGGCAAATGCGCAGGTGGCGAAATTGGGCAGTCGAGGTTCGCCCCCGGTGATGGTCCCTCCCAGCTCGATGAGCGCAGCCTGTAGCGCGGCGGACTGGCGCTGGGCAATCCGCGCCCGTGACTCACGCCTGACGGCGGCCGTGGCCAGGGCGGTCGCCACGGCCGTGGCCGCAGCGGCATCTTCCTGACCCGCACGGCGGCCCCACTCCTGCGGACCGCCGAAGAGGAGCGGATCGATCCGCACGCCCTCCCTCACGAGGACCAGGCCGCCCCGACCGGCGCCGAGCTTGTGACCGCTGATGGAGACCAGGTCGGCGTCATCGGGGACGCGGATCCAGCGCACACCGGCGCATGCGTCGACGTGGACGAGCGCGCCGACTTCATGTGCGCGCGCGATCACCTCTGCGACAGGCTGGATGGTCCCGACCTCGTTGTTCGCGAGCCCGACCGAGACCAGGCCAGTGTCGGGCGTGATGGCTCGCACGTCGACCCTGGCCGCACCGTCGACACCTGCCACGACCACGTCGCGGCCCAGGGCCTGCATCCGGCGGATCGCCGCCAGCACCGACTGGTGCTCCGCCGCCCAGGTCACGATCCGGGAGCTGCTCGGTAGACGCGCGGCAGCTCCAAAAAGCGCCAGGTTGGTGGCCTCGGTGCCCGAGGAGACGAAGGTGATCTCGGTCCGCCCGGCTCCGAGCGCTTCCGCCGCGACGTCGCGGGCCAGATCGAGCGCGGCACGCGCAGCCCGTCCTTCCGCGTGCGGGCTTGATGGATTGCCCGCCGGGACGCTGAGGAGCGCCGCCGCGACCTCGGGCAGGATGGGCGCCGACCCGGCGTCGTCGAGATAAATCCGGGTCATCAAATCGGAAGGTGCGCCCTGCGCGCGCCCGGCGGGCTCACCGCCGGCTCAGCCGCGACTGTGGTCCGGCTGGTGGATCAGCTCTTTGAGCGTGCCCTGGAAACCCTTCAGGAAAAGATGAAGGTCGAGGATCTCGTCGACGGTGATCGCCTCCGCGGCGACGACCGGTGGCGCGGCCGCTTCAACGGTGTTTTCGACCTCTTCCACGGCGCCGCCCTGGATTGCAAGCACGACCACGAACGTCACCTGGCACTGAGCGCACGTCACCTGGAGATGAAATCGCTCGTCCTCGTGGCTGAGCACCTGCACGTCGCACCCCTTCAGGCTGCGGCCGCAGACCGGGCAGTTGTAGAAGCGCGCGCGGTCGCGGATGAATTCGATGATGCTCATCGCTCGCGGCCCATATTACGCCCCAAGCCGGAGACCGCAAGACACTAGCGATGGCCCTCGATACAGGTGCATCCGGCAGGACCGACGATGGCCGAATGCACCGTCCCTGCGGGCAGGACCATGCGCTCTCCAGACTTCAGCTCGAGGCGTCGTCCCTCACCTTCAAGGATGAATGCAATCGACCCGTCTACGCAGTAAAGGACCTTCTCGTAGCTGTGGCTGTGCTCGGCGTAGCGATCGCCAGGGCCGTTGGACCATGAGTAGCAACCTGTCGCTTCGCTCCGGAGCCTGGTCATCAGCTCGTCGAACGTGGCCACGAGGCGATTCTAAGATTGCCTGGTGTCCTGTCCCGGAAGCTCCTTGCATCTTCGCTGGCCTGGGCGGCCGGGCGCCTGCGGCGCTGAAGCCAGCGTCGACTCCTGCGCGCGCTCGGTCAGCAGCCCCGCACAACGATGCGGGGACCCCAGCATGTATGCGCTCCCTCGCGTGCTCGTCCTCTCCTTGGCTCCGGCCGCCGATGCCGCGAATATGCGGCGGACCTCCGGTACAGAACACTGGTGAGACCCCGGTTCCTCGCTGACTGCAACGTCGGGCGGCTCGCGCGGTGGCTGCGTGCACTCGGCTACGACGCCTCGTACCACGCGCGCATCGGCGATTCGGAGCTCGTGCGGGAGGCGGCGGCCGAGAACCGGGTGCTCCTGACGCGAGATCGAGACCTGACCAAGCGCCGCGTCATCCAGACCGGAGTGGTGCGCGCGATCCTGATCCGCGACGACGACGTGACCAATCAGCTCCGCCAGGTGTTCGCGGAACTTGGCCTGGAGTTGAAGGAGGCGCTGACCCGCTGTATCGAATGCAACTCCGAACTCGAGTCGCGAGTTCCGGCCGTGGTCGCCGAGCGGGTGCCGGCCTATGTCCGGCGGACGCAGTCGCGCTACTCCGAATGCCCTGACTGCGGCCGCATCTACTGGGCGGGCACGCACTGGCAGCGCATGCGCGAAGTGTTGCTCGGCCTGTGAGAGACGTGCTCCGCCGGCTGGTCGCCGGCGAGCTGAGCGAGGACGATGCCCTTGCAGAGCTGCGGCAGATGCAGCTCGACGAGCTGGGCGGTCGCGCGCGGCTCGACCTCGGGCGGTACCTGAGACGCGGCATCCCCGAGGTGGTGATGGCCACGGGCAAGTCGCCGCAAGAGGCGGCGCGGCTCGTCGTGGCCATGGCTGAGCGCCAGGGCCAGGGACTCATCAGCCGCATGACCGGCGCGCATGAGTCGGCGCTGCGCGAAAAGGCACGACACGCCGGGATGCAGGTCGCCGAGTATCACGCGGCTGCGCGCGTGCTGCGCGAGAACTTCTCTGCTGAGCCGATGGACGCAAAGGTTGGCATCCTCACCGCGGGCACCTCCGACCTGCCCGTGGCGGATGAGGCCCGCATGGTCGTCGAGGCATGCGGCCTCCAGGCACGACTGGAGGCGGACCTCGGCGTCGCGGGTCTGCATCGATTCGTCGGACCGCTCGCCGCCGTCCTGGAATGGGGCGCCGACGTCATCGTCGTCGCGGCCGGCATGGACGGCGTCCTGCCGGGCCTGGTCGCTGGGCTCATCGAGCTGCCCGTGATCGGCCTTCCTGTCTCGACCGGCTACGGCCGCGGCGGAGCGGGCGAGGCCGCGCTCACCACCATGCTGCAATCGTGCTCGACCGGCCTGACCGTGGTGAACATCGACAACGGTGTCGGCGCGGGGGCGGCGGCGGCGCTGATCGCGGCGCGCGCTGCTCAGGGACGCCGGCGGGGACGCACCACGGCAACCACGGCAATGACCAGCGCCCCCACCACCAGCAGCAGGAACACGACTGCGGTCAAGCGGGCAAGGTCGGGCCCGCCCGGCAGCGCGAAGACAAGTGCAAGCACGAAAACGGTGAGCAAGGTCCCTACCAACAGCCACGGAAAGCCACGCCGCCTGCGCCCGTAGAACAGGAGCCACAACGCGCTCGGTCGTTTCCTCGGTTCGTTCATAGAAGCGCGGGCACCTCCGCCAGCGATCTGATCGTAGGCACGCCGTCGGGCGGGGGCTCGCCGGCGTGGGCGGTGACGATCACCGCCCGCATGCCCAGCGCGCGCGGGCCTTCATAGTCCTCCCGCACGCGGTCGCCGACGAAGAGCGTGCGGCGCGGCGCGGTGCCGATTGCGTCCAGCCCGGCCTGGTAGACCTCCGGAGCCGGTTTGCGCCGGCCGACCTCGCTGGAGAAGACGATCGCGTCGACCATGTCGGCGATGCCATTGCTCTGCACCTGGCGGCGCATCATCGCCGGCGGAAAGGGCGCGTTGGAACAGATCCCCCGCCGCAATCCCCGCTCGCCCAGCAACGCGAGGATTCGCAGCGCGTCGGGGTCGACCCGCACGGAGCGGTCCCAGGTGCGCTGCTCGGCGTCCAGGATCTCGTATAGAAGATCGTCCGGCAGGCGCATCCCGGCACGCTGCCACATCTCGCGGTAGACGTTCATGTAGTCCACCTCGTCCTCGCTCGGGCTCTCGATGTACTGCTCGAGAGGAAGCAGCACGTCCTCGAGGATCGACCGCGCCTCGGGCGCGGGCATTCCGAGTGCACCCTCGATGCGCGGTCGGAAACCGGCGATCACTAAAAGCACCTCGTCCGTCGGATAGGCAAAGGTGACAAGCGTCCGGCCGTAGTCGAAGAGGATTCCGTCGATGCCGGACATGCGCATATCCTGATGCTCCATGGCGAAGCGGTTGACGCACCTCGACGAGAAGGGCGCGGCGCGCATGGTCGACGTCGCGGACAAGATCCCGACCGTGCGCGAGGCGACCGCGGAGTGCATCGTGCGTATGGCGCCGGACACGCTGCGCGCGGTGCGTGAAGGCACCGCGAAGGGCGATGCGCTGCAGGTCGCCCGGGTGGCGGGCATCATGGGCGCGAAGCGCACGCCTGACCTGATCCCGCTCTGTCATCCGCTGCCTCTGACAAGCGTGAGCGTCGACTTCGAATTCGTGACGGGTGGCGTGCGAATCGTGACGAGGGCGCGGGTCACCGGCCAGACCGGCGTCGAGATGGAGGCCCTCACAGCGGCCGCGGTCGCCGGTCTGACCCTGATCGACATGACAAAGGGTGTCGAGCGCGGCGTCTACCTCGAATCGGTGCGCCTGCTGGAAAAATCGGGAGGCCGCTCGGGCACCTGGAAGCGTTAGTGCAGCGCGCGCATGTGATCACGGTGAGCGACGGGGTTTCAGCCGGGACGCGCACCGATTCCAGCGGTCCTGCGTTGCTCGACATACTGGAGCGTGCGCAGTTCCATGTCTCCGGGCCGGAGGTGGTGCCCGACGACCAGACGCGCATCAGCGACGCGATAGTCGCCGCGGTCATCGCTGGCGCGGACCTGGTCGTCACGACCGGAGGCACTGGACTCGGCCCGCGCGACGTCACACCGCAGGCCACCTCGATGCTGTTCGACTACGACGTGCCTGGGCTTGCCGAGCTGATGCGAAGGGCCGGCGCGGCGAGCACGCCGATGGCCGCCCTTTCGCGCGGCGTCGCGGGGGTGCGCGGGAGGTCGCTGATCATCAACGTGCCGGGCAGCGCGAAAGGCGCGAGGGAGTCCCTCGAAGCCGTGATGCCGGTGCTGAGCCACGCGATGCAGCTCCTCCACGGCCACACGAAACACGAGTGAACCTCAACGCCGACATCGGCGAGGGCGCGGGCGAGGACGAGTCGATCCTGGCTTGCGTGGACAGCGCGAACGTCGCGTGCGGCGTGCACGCCGGCTCTGCGTCGATCACGATCGCGACCGCCTGGCGCTGTCGCACGCTCGGCGTGCAGGTCGGCGCGCACCCCGGGTACGACGACAGGTCGGGGTTCGGCCGCGTCGAGCGTTCGATGTCGGCGTCCGAGATCGAGGCGCTGATTGCGTTCCAGGTGGCAGGCCTTGCCGCGGTCGTCCCCATCGCGTACATCAAGCCGCACGGTGCGCTGTATCACCGCTGCCAGCGCGACCCGGAAGTGGCCGACGCGCTGGCGAGGGTGGCCCAGGCGCACGGGCTTGGTGTCATGGGACAGCCCGGCTTCGAGATCATCGCCGCCGCCGGACGTGCCGGTATCCCGGGCTATCGGGAGGGTTTCGCCGACCGGCTGATGCTGCCCGATGGAAGCCTGGCGCCGCGCAGCCAGGCGGGCGCTGTGCTGAACCCTGACCTCGCCGCCAGGAAGGCGGTCAGCCTTGCGCGTTCAGGCGGCTACGACACCATCTGCATGCACGGCGACACCCCGGGCGCCGGCCAGGTCGCGGCGGCTGTCCGCACGGCGTTGCGGGAAGCCGGCATCGAGACCGCGCCCCTGCGAGCTTGAACCCGGCCGGGGCTCTCGTCCTCAAACTGGTGCTCACGCCGGTGCTGGTTGGTGCGGCGAGCCTCGCCGGACGGAGATGGGGCTCGGCGGTCGGCGGCTGGCTGATCGGGATCCCCTTCACGTCCGGTCCGATCGCGTTCTTCCTGGCGCTGAGCCCGGGTCCGCGCTTTGCCGCCACGGCTGCGGTCGGGATCATGGCCGGCGCCACATCACAGGCCGCGTTCTGCCTCGCCTATTCGTGGTCGGCGCAGAGCCTCGGATGGGCGGCCTGCCTTGTCATGGCGACAGCGGCCTACGGTGTGGTCACTATTTTGCTCAACCTCGTTTTGCTGCCGCCTGTCGCCTCATTCGTGGTCACCATCCTGGTCCTGGTCGTTGCCCTGTTCCTGGCGCCGGGCGAAAGGACCCATTCGGCGGCGCCCATTGACTTCCCGCGCTGGGACATTCCAGCCCGCATGGTCGTCGCGACCGGATTCGTGATCGTCCTGACCGCCGCCGCTCCGCACCTCGGCGCGAGGCTCGCCGGCCTTCTCGCGCCGTTTCCCCTTTACGGGTCGGTGCTGGCCGGGTTTGCGCACCGCCTCCAGGGGGCTGACCCCGCGGTCGGAGTACTGCGCGGCCTGCTGCTCGGGCTGTTCGCGTTTGCCTCGTTCTTCCTGGTGCTTGCCCTGCTCCTTCCGTACGGCGTCGCCTTGGCGTTCGCGTCGGCGATCATCGCTGCCGTGGTGGTGCAGGGTGCATCCCTGGTCACAGGCCGCCGCATAGGCCTGGCATGAGCTCCGAGATCCGGGAGCTCGACCGGCTGGGAGACCTGCGGCAGCTTGCCGACCTCTTCGCCGTGGTGTGGGGACGGCCTGGCGAACCGCCGATCAGCTCGGACATCCTGAAGGCGCTCGCGCATTCGGGCAACTACCTGTCCGGCGCGTATGTCGGCGGACGCATGGTCGGCGGGCTCGTGGGCTGGCTTGGAGGCGCGCCGCCGCACGACCTGCACCTCCACTCGCACATCCTCGGCGTCCTGCCTGACCGCGAGGCGCAGGGACTTGGGTTCGAGCTCAAGCAACACCAGCGGCGCTGGTGCCTGGCGCGTGCGATCACGGTGATGGAGTGGACGGCCGACCCGCTCGTGCGCCGCAATGTCTACTTCAACCTGAACAAGCTCGGGGCCGATGCGCCGCGCTTCCTCGTGGATTTCTACGGTGAGATGCGGGACGGCATCAACGCGGGTGACCAATCCGACCGGCTGCTCATTCGCTGGCGCCTGGATGGGCCCCAGGCGGAGGCGGCCGCGGCGGGCCGGCCCCTCGAGCTGGACGTCGAAAGGCTGCGCAGCTGGGGGAGCGAGGCGATCGTGTCCGTCGGCCCCAGAGGCGAGCCGCTTGTAAGGCCGTCCTCCGCTCGCGTCCTTATATGTCAGGTGCCGGAGGACATCGTGGCCATCCGGCACAGCGACCCTGAGCTCGCGCGCAAGTGGCGGATCGCGGTGCGCGACGCCCTGGGCGGTTCGATCGACCGCGGTTACCGAATCACGGGGGCAGCGCGCTCGGGCTGGTACGTCCTGGAGAACCAATAGACTTTTTCGTGTGCTGCAGGTAGGGGACAAAGCTCCCGACTTCAAGCTGCCGACCACAGGCGGCCAGGAGCTGACCCTTGGCGACGCATTCCAGAAATATCGGGCGCTCGTCTTTCTCTTTTACGTGCTCGACTTCACCGGTGGTTGAAGGACAGAGCTGACCGAGTTCCGGTCCAGGAACGACGATGCGGTTGCGAACGACGTCGGCATCTACGCGATAAGCGTCGACTCGGTATTTTCCCACCAGGCCTTCGCCAAGGAGCTCGGCGGGCTGCCTTTCGACCTGATCGGCGACTTCGAGCGCAAGATGGTCACCGACTACGGTGTGCGCCGCGACGACGTCGCCGGTTACTCAGGCATGGCGCGCCGCACGATCTTCATCATCGATCGCGAGGGAGTGATCCGGTGGACGTGGGTCGCGTCCCGCGAGCAGCCTCAGCCCGACTATGACGCTGTGATCGAAGAGGCGAAGCGGATCGCGAAGGGGCAATGACAGCGAAGAACAGCGTCATCGAGCCGATCGAGAAATCGTGGAACGAGCTCAACCGGCTGGTCGATTCGCTCGGACCGACGGGCCTCACGCTGACCGGCCCAGATGGTTGGGCCGTGAAGGACCACCTCGTCCACGTTGCCGCGTGGGAGCACTCCCTGATCGCGTTGATGAACGGCACGGACCGCCACTCCGCGATGGGTGTTGGCCCCGAGGTCAGCGAAACGGATGCGATCAACGCGGCGGTCTGGTCGCTGCACCGCGAGAAGACACCGGAGCAGGCCCTGAGCTATTTCCGCCAGACGCACACGCTGCTGATGCAGGCGCTGGGCGGGATGGCCGACGCCGAACTGCAGCTTCCGTACAACCACTTCCAGCCGAACGAGCCGCGCGACCGGGGCGGCGACCGACCTGCCCTCGATTGGGTCGCCAGCAACACGTATGACCACTACGCCGAGCACGCCGGCTGGATCGATCAACTTGTGACCAAGGTCAGCGCCTCGCGCTGAGCCGCCCGCAACTCGAGGGCGGTCTCGATCGACGTCTCGGCGAATCGGATCTCGTCGCCTGGCGCCAGCTGCGCGGCCACCGGCATCGATGCGGTCGCCAGCACGACGACGACCGGGTAGCCGCCGGCCGTCTGGTGATCGGCCATGAGCAGGATCGGCTGCCCGCCGGCAGGGACCTGCACGGCGCCGGCGACCAGGCCGAAGGAGAGCAGTTCATCGCCGGGCGCATCGAGCCGTGGGCCCTCGAGCCGGTAGCCCATGCGGTTGGAGTCGTGGCTGAGGGTGAACGGCCCGCCGAAGAGCGCCTGGCGCGATTCGCCATCCAGGCGTGAGAAGTGCGGTCCGGCGATCACGTGCAGTGTGCCGTCGGCGTAGCGCGGCCGCAGCCTGTCGGCCACGGTTTGCCCCTCGACCGCGGGACCTGAGGGCTCGCCGGTCGAGATCATGTCGCCCGCGACCAGAGCGCGCCCGTGCATGCCACCCCGCGCGCACATCAGGTTGGTCGACATCGAGCCAAGCCAGCGCTCACCGGCGATGCCGCCGGCGACCGCGACATATGCGCGCGCGCCGTTCCGCCTGCCGCCAAAGGTCAGGTGGTCGCCCCGGCTGAGGAAGATGCCGGTCCACGTCGGGGCGGCCACGCCGTTGACCCGCGGCTCGAAGTCCGCGCCGGTGATCGCCAGAAGACAAGCACTCTCGGCGATGAGGTGGGGTCCAGTGAGCGTGCATTCGAGCGTGGCAGCGCCGCGGTCGTTGCCGACGATCAGGTTCGCCGCCGTGTGCGCGAAGCGATCCATCGCTCCGCCGGGCGGCACGCCCGACGCGACCGAATGCGGACGCCCGATGTCCTGGATGGTGGTGAGGAGACCAGGCTGAACGACGCGCAGGACGTCGTTCAATCTCGCACCGAGAAGAACTTGACCCGGTCACCCGAGCGAAACAGCGACGGCGGGTCGGAGTCGGGGAGGAAGAGCCTGACCGACGTCCGGCCGATGAGATGCCAACCTCCTGGGCTGGCCAGGGGGTAGACGCCGGTCTGATGTCCTGCGATGGCCACCGAGCCGGCGGGCACCTGGGTCCGGGGCGCCGGCCGCCGCGGCAACGCGAGCTCGTCGGGCAGCGGCCCCAGGTAGGCCCACCCGGGCACGAAGCCGACCAGGAACGCGCGGTAGATCGGGCGTCCGTGAATCTCGATCACCTGCTGCGCCGAGAGGCCGAGCTGCGCCGCGACCGCATCGAGGTCCGGCCCGTCGTAGACGACCGGAATGCGGTGCAGCCGGCCCGGCTCGTCCATTGGCGGACGCTTGGTCGCGAGGCGCTTGATCGCGGCGGCGAGAGCCTCGTGCGTGATCTGGTCGGGGTCGAACTGCACCATGACGCTGGCATGGCCCGCCACGGCTTGCCTCACGTCGCGCCGCTTCTTCAACGCCGCGGCGAGCGCGATTGCACGCGTGTTCAGCGCGGTGTCGAGCCTGGTACCCAGCACGGCGAGGACCGCCACGTCACCGAGGGGATGGACGCGGACCCTCACGGTGGAGCGCTGCGGCGGCATGTGCGCCCACAAGGATGGCGTAGAACACGCCGGGGACGATTCCGACACAGAGCAAGCCGACACATGCGATACCGATCGCCCACGCGGTGACCATCGCGGCGGCACAGACGTTCCAGGTCATGAAATCGCGCCGCACGCCGCGCAGCGCCGCCGCAGCGTTGAAGAGATCGCGCGGCTCACCGCTGGCCGCAAACGCCGCGGTGGCGTGAGGCAGGAGCAGGAGCGCGAGGATTCCCCATGGCAGCGCAAGCACCAGGAGGGCGAGCACGTGCGCGAACGGGTCGCCGTGCGTGTGGGCGCCCAGCGCAGCCGCCAGCGGGTTGAGGGCGAGCGCAAACGGCAGCCAGGTCACGACCACGACCACCGACGCCCAGAACCCGTCAACCAGCAGACGGATCGAGATTCGGACCGGCGGAGGTGCCTGATGAGGGTCGTGCTCCGCCGCACGCGTCGCCGCGATGGCATAACCGAGCAGGGGGATGAACAGCGCGGGAAGGAGCAGCACCATCAGTAGTCCGGGCGCCCAGCTAGCCCTCCAGCTTCCGCGAAACGGCCACGCGAACGACTCGGCGACCAGTTTCACGGGGCAAAGATAAGGTCAGGTAGGGGGTTCTATTCGCGGCTCAACGCTAGGCCTTTCTCCGAACCTGGACGACGAAACCGTCGTCGGTCGGCACGACCTCGACGTCCCCCGCTCTGATGCGGATTCCGTCGTCGACCCGCGTGGCCACGATGGAGCCCTCAAAGACCAGCTCGGAGAATCGCCAGTCCTTGCCGTGCTTGCGCATGCGCACGATCACGCCCTGCGGGCTGCGCCAGACGCCCTCGCCAGCGGGCTTGAACGAGCGCGTTACCAGCTCGCCCAGCTGGTCCGGGATGATCTCCGGGGGCGGCTTCGCCGCGGGCCACACGACCGGCTTGTCCCTCTCGGCGTGAGGGTTCGGCAGGACGCGCAGGTCAGGCTTGCGGGTGCGCGCTTGCTCCAGGGAGAGGCGGAGCAGCTCGGAACCCTCTTCCTGCTCGAAGAAAGCGCCTGAGATGCGAGCGGGGTCGTGTGACCGGCGGATGCAGTTGGCGCAGTCCGGCTCGGCATCGACCGCCATGAAGGAACCTTCGCCGAGGGTCTGCCCGCACAGCGTCGTGACGGTGCCCGTGCGCGGGACCCTGGGGGTGAGGTGAATCCTCCCGCCGGACTTGCGGCGGACGGACTCGAGCTTGACCCTGTGCACGGCGTAAATGATGCGGCGTGGGTGATGCCAAGCGGCGAGTGTTCGGTCCGTAGGCTTTCACTGAGCGTTGATACCCGACTTTTGGGACAGTCGTCGGGGTTAACGGCCAGGGTTCTGTTCCTGGAGCCGTGTACGCATGATCATCGACCGTGGCGCGAGCTCCGCGGGTTCCAGTCGAACTTACGACACGGCCTTTCAGCCTCGAGGAGGCCCGGCGCCATGGCTTGACCAAGCACCAGCTCGTGGGGGCGAGCTGGCGACGCGTTGGTCCCGGTCTCTATGCCTGGCGTGAGATCGCTGACGGCCCAATGGTGGTGCTCACCGCGGCCCAGAGGCCGGGCGGAACTCCGACGGGGGGAGCTGTCGACGCGTCATGGTCTGCGCGCCACCTCAGTCGTTCGCACGCTGGCTGACCTCGGACGCCGATCGTCAGTCGTCGACGCGGTGGGAGCGTTGGACGCCGCACTGCATCGGCGCCTCCTGAAACTGGACCATCTGAAAGGCTGGCTCGAGTCGCACGAGCGGTTCCCGGGCACAGCGCGTCTGCGCCGAGCCATCGAGCTGGCCGAGCCCGCCACGGAGAGCGTGATGGAAACGCGGCTGAGACTGCTCCTCGTGCTCGCCGGCCTTCCCAGGCCACAGGCCCAGGTCCCGCTTTACGACGACACAGCCCAATTCGCGGGACGGCCGGACCTCTATTACCCGCTGCAGCGTCTGGCGCTCGAATACGACGGCTCAACACATCGCAATAGCCTGACGGCCGACAACCGCCGTCAGAATCGTTTGATCACTGCCGGCTACCGGCTGCTGCGCTTCAGCGCGGCGGACGTTCTGTCCGCCCCGGATTCCGTGGTCTTCCTGGTAAGGCAGGCGCTACATGCTTGATGGCTCAACACTCGGAACCCTCGTCGAGCTGATGGTCGAGGCGGAGATACTCGCCGGTTCCAACGGTCGCCTCATTCCTTCTCGCGTTGAGCCTGATGTGGACCACCGCGACATCGTGGTCGCCGATGTTGGAGGTTACGGAGCCCTGTGGCTCCAGGTGAAAGGCACGACCCACCCTGACCGCGAGGGCCGCATCGTCGCCTTTGCCAACTATCCGGCCGATTCCATCCCGGATAGTGCTCGCCTTCTGTACCTGGTCTGCCTCCTCGATGTTGAGCAGCACCTGCTGGCGAGAACCTGGCTCGTCCCCTCTGCCGACTTCAATCAGCTCGCGTACCGCGAGCACTCCGAACGGGTGGGGCGGGTCACTCTCCAGTTCTCGTGCGTGGCTTCCGGCGACGCGCGCTGGGACAGGTTCGAGGTGCCGAGGCTCGAGCTGGGCGCCCGCCTCGAACCGCTGGTCGCTGCGCTCGGCCCCGCCAGCACCGACGACTTGACCGTGCTGCGCGATCAACTGTCTACCTGACGGGATTTGTCTCGCGTGGGTTGGGCAGCGGTATCAGGTTCGCCTCCAGGCGCGCGCGCAGGTGCTCGAACGCCGGCGGCAGCGCAAGCCGCTCGCCGAGATGCTCCTTCGGCTCGTCGGCCGAGAACCCGGGACCCATCGTGGCGATCTCGAACAGGACGCCGCCAGGCTCCCTGAAGTAGATCGAGCGGAAGTAGAAGCGGTCGATCACCGGCGTCGGGCTGCCGCCGCCCGCGATGACCTGGTCCCGCCAGGCAGGGTGGTCGTCCAGTGTCGACGACCACGCGATGTGATGGACCGTGCCCGAACCCGCCAGGCCGCGCGCCTCCGGCGCCGCGTCGTAGACGTAGAACGAGCCGCGTGACTGGCCTCTCGACTCGTAGCCGTCAGGGCCTGTGCCTGCGAAGCCGAGCGTTTCGGTCAGGAACCGGTGGCTGGCACTTCGCCGGCTCTCGAACGCGCGCACGCCGGCAAACCCCTGCAGTGCAAGTCTTTCTGGGATCTCGGGATGGCGGGCGACGAGTGGCTCGTCACGTGGGGTCTCGGCGATGAGCTCGAACCCCAACCCCTCGGGGTCGTCGAAGCGCAGCCGGTCGCCGCCCAGGACGGAGTCGATGCCGGAAGCGGCCAGGCGTCGCGCCCAGAACTCGAGCGCCTCCTGTCCGGCGACGCGGAACGCCATCCGATGAATCATCCCCGCGCCGGCGCGGCCTCGCTCCAGGCCCGGATACTCGAAGAACGTCAGGTCGGCGCCAGGGCTGCCGTCCTCGTCCGCGTAGAACAGGTGGTAGACCGCCGGGTTGTCCTGGTTGACAGTCTTCTTGACCAGCCGCAGGCCCATCACGCCGGTGTAGAAGAGGACGTTCCTGGTGGCGTCGGCCGTGATCGCGCTGATGTGGTGGATTCCGTTCAGAGGCTTCATCTCGACCAGTTCCTACCCGCACCCCCTTCGCATTTGTTCCAATCAAGCGGTTGACGCTTGATGGCCGCATGTCGATACTCGGGCTGATGGCCCTCCGCAGGACGGGCCTTGCCGGCGATGGGCTGCGGCTCGCATTGGTCGCTGTCGCTTACTACGTGTCAGCCCGCCTCGGGCTGGAGCTGGCGCTTGTCCACGGCCAGGTCACGCCCGTCTGGCCGCCGACCGGCATCGCGCTGGTTGCGATCCTGGTCTTTGGCGTAAGGGTCTGGCCGGCGATCGCCGTCGCTGCGTTTGCTGTCAACCTGCCCATCGGACCGAACCCGCTGGGGGCCGCGTGCATCGCAGCCGGCAACACGCTGGCGCCGCTCACGGCCGCCTTATTGCTGAAGCGCGCGGGCTTCCGGCTCGAACTCGACCGCCTGCGCGACGCGCTGGCGATCATCCTCCTGGGCGCGCTGGTCGGCATGGCGGTGAGCGCGACCGTGGGCAGTCTGGTCCTTGTCGTGTCGGGCTCCGTACCCGCCGACGGTTTTGCCCAGACGTGGGCCGTCTGGTGGACCGGCGATGCGATGGGTGTCTTGCTGGTCGCGCCGTTCTTGCTCAGCTTCTGGCCGAAGGCCGGCCGGCCCGCTTTGACGTGGCGCCGGCGGACAGAGCTTGCGGTGTTGCTCGCCGCTGTCGCCCTCGCGACGTTCGTCGTGTTCCAGAACCGCTTCCGCCTCGAGTACCTGGTCTTTCCGCTGATTGTCCTTGCCGCGCTCCGCTTCCGGCTGCGTGGTGCCGCGCCCGCGGCGCTCATCGCGTCTGGCGTGGCTGTGGTCGCGGCTGTAAACGGCACCGGTCCATTCGCCGAGGAGAACCTTCTCCAGAAGATGGTGACCCTCCAGGTGTTCAACGTCTTCGTCGCCCTTGCGTCGTTCGTGCTGGCTTCATACGTCGACACGCGGGAGCGCGAGGAGCAGATGTCGCGCCTGTACCTGTCGGCCCGCGTCTCCAACGAGGCCAAGAGCGAGTTCTTGAAGGCTGCCGCCCACGAGCTGCGCAGCCCGCTCAGCGTGCTGGGCGGCTACCTCTCGCTTCTCTCCGGAGGCGACCTCGGCAAGCCACCGCCCAGGTGGGTCGGACCGCTGGAGATCCTCATCGCCAAGACGTGGGAGCTCAACAAGATCATGGACGACCTCCTCGAGGTCTCACGCCTGGACGGCGACGTCATGTCGCCCGGGCGAGAGAGGGTCGACTTGCGGAAGGTGGTGGAGGGTGCGGCCGAGCGGGCGCGTCCGCGCGCGGACCTGGCCGGCGGTCAGATCTCGCTCGAGGTTCCAGGCGGTCCTCTGCCGGTGACGGCGGACGCAAACCAGCTCGGTCACCTGATCGACAACCTGGTGAACAACGCACTCCTCTACGCGGCGAGGCCGCCCCGTATCACAGTCCGCCTGACCGTTGAAGGCCGCGCTGTCGTAGTCCGCGTGGCGGACAACGGCATCGGCATTCCCGAAGCGATGCGGGAGATGGTCTTCGAACCTTTCCGGCGCGGCCAGCAGGCGGGTTTCGAGAACGTGGCCGGCACCGGCCTCGGGCTCTACATCAGCCGCGAGCTTGCGGCGGCGCATGGAGGCACCCTGGAGCTGGAGAGATCGGTCCTGGACGAGGGCTCGACCTTCGCGCTCACCCTGCCGCTCGCCGTGACCGAAGGTTCGGCCCGGGCCTAGATAATCGGTTCTGTGGCGGTCCGAGTGGTCGGGTTCGACGGCGACGACACGCTCTGGCACAGCGAAACGCGCTTTCACGTGACGCAGCGCGAATTTCGTGAGCTGCTGGAGCGGCATGTCCCAGACGCCGATGCGGATGCGCGCCTGGCCGAGATGGAGATGAAGAATCTGAGTATCTACGGCTATGGCGTGAAGTCGTTCACGCTCTCGATGATCGAGACCGCTATCGAGCTGACGCGGGCGCGCATCCCGGCCGCCGACCTCGAGGTCATCCTGGGCTGGGGCAAGCGCATGCTGATGGAGCCGGCCGAGCTCCTCGAGGGCGTCGAGGCAACCCTGCGCAGGCTGAGCGGTCGCTACGACCTGCTCCTGATCACCAAGGGCGACCTGTTCGACCAGGAGGGCAAGCTCGCACGCTCGGGGTTGGGCGACCTGTTTCTCGGCGTTGAGATCCTCAGCGAAAAGAACGTCGAGACGTATCGCGGCGTGTTCAGGCGCCGCGCGATCAAGCCCGAGGAGTTCGTCATGGTCGGCAACTCGCTGCGCTCGGACATCGTGCCGGTCGTGGACCTGGGCGCCCACGCCTTTCACATTCCCTATGAGGTGACTTGGCAGCACGAGACCGTGCCGGAGGAAGAACTGCCGAAGCACGGCTGGCGCCGCCTCTCGACGATTCGGGAGCTGCCTGCCGCCCTCGACGCTCTCTAGGCCGCTCCCTTCTGGGCGCCGCCTCCGGTCATCAGGAGCCCGAGCCGTTCCTCTGGCGTGTCGGGCGGCTCGATGCTCACGATCCGGCCCTCGTACATCACGGCGATCCGGTCGGACAGCGATCGCACCTCGTCGAGCTCGGCCGAGACGAGCAGCACCGCGGCGCCCCCGTCGCGCTCTTTGACGATCTGCCGGTGGATGAACTCGATGGCGCCGATGTCGACGCCGCGTGTCGGCTGCGCGGCCAGCAGCACCTTCGGCTGGCTGCCCATCTCGCGCGCGACGATCACCTTCTGCTGGTTGCCGCCCGAAAGGTTACGGGCCGCGACATCGATGCTGGGCGTCCGGATGTCGAACTCCTTGACCAGCTTGCGCGCCCACTCTCGGATCGCGACCAGCCTGAGCACGAACTGGCGCCAGGAGAACGTCGGTGCGCGCTCGCGGCCGAGGATCGAGTTCTCGGCGATCGAGAAGCTCAGGACGAGCCCGGTGCCGCGTCTGTCCTCGGGTATGAACGCGACCCCCGCGTCGCGCTCGGTGCGCGCGTCGTAGGTGGTGATGTCGCGGTCGCCAAGCAGGACCCGCCCTCCGCTCGCGTGACGGGTACCGGCAATGACCTCCATCAGCTCGCTCTGGCCGTTGCCCTCGACACCGGCGACGCCGAGTATCTCTCCCTGCCGCAGCTCGAAGGAGATGCCCTTCAAAGCCGGCACTCCGCGGTCGGAGGTGGCGGCCAAGTTCTCCACCGTGAGGACGACCGCGCCGGGATTAGCGGGCTTCTTGTCCACCCGAAGCAGCACCTCGCGACCGACCATCAGCGTCGCGATCTCTTCCTCGTTCGTGTCTTTGGTTATGAGGTGGCCGACCACGCGGCCGCGGCGCATCACCGTGATGCGGTCTGAGATGTCGAGCACTTCTTTGAGCTTGTGGCTGATGAAGATGATCGTCTTGCCCGCCTTCACCAGGTCGCGCAGGACCACGAACAGCTCCTTCGTCTCCTGCGGAGTCAGCACGCCGGTGGGCTCGTCGAGGACCAGGTAGTTGGCGCCCCTATAGAGCACCTTGACGATCTCTGCACGCTGCTGAAGCCCGACCGGCAGGTCGCCCATTCGCGCATCGGGGTCGAGTGCGAGGCCGTATCGCTTCGTCAGGTCGTTGATGGCCGCCCGCGCGTGAGCATGGTCGTACAGGTCGGGCCCAGTGACCGGCTCGCGCCCGAGCATGATGTTCTCGCCGACCGAGAAGACCGGGATCAGCATGAAGTGCTGGTGGACCATGCCGATGCCCAGCGAGATGGCGTCCCGCGGCTCGCCGATGTGGGCGGGCTTGCCATTGATGACAATCTCCCCCGAGTCCGGATGGACGAGGCCGTAGAGGATGTTCATCAGCGTCGACTTGCCTGCGCCGTTCTCGCCGACGAGGGCATGGATCTCTCCATGGCGGACGCTGAAGTCGACGTGGTTGTTGGCCAGCACGCCAGGGAACTGCTTGGTGATCCCACGCATGTCGACGGCGAGCGGTGTTGTGTCGCTCACTCCGAGCCCGGCACGTAGGGCAGCCCGTCGGCTGCGGGCGGAGTGCTCCGCCCGACCAGGCCCGCCAGAACGATCAGCGTGATCAGGTATGGCAGCATGCTCAACAGGTAAGGCGAGATGTGGATGATCGAGTTGTTGGCGTAGATGGCTTCACCGAGTCCGAAGATCAAGCATGCGATGAACGCTCCGAACGGCGTCCACTTGCCGAAGATCATCGCTGCAAGCGCGATGTAACCCCGCCCGTCCGTCATGCCGGGCACGAAAGTGTTCGATACGCCGATGGCGAGGAAGGCGCCGGCCAGACCTGAGAGCAGACCGCTCGTGATCACCGCTCCGTAGCGCAGCATGAACACGTTGATGCCCGCCGTGTCGGCCGCCTGCGGGTGCTCTCCGACCGCCCGAATGCGCAGTCCGAGCCGAGTGCGGAACAGCACGACATGCGTCAGGACCAGCAAGACCAGCGCGGCGTAGACCACGACGTTCTGCTGGAACAGGACCTTGCCGAAGAACGGGATCTGGTCGAGGACCGGAATGTTGATGTACGGCAGCAGCTCGCTCTGCCCGACGTGGCCGACGTCCTGCAATCCGTAGATGCGGTTGACCAGGAACACCGTGAGGCCGCCGGCGAAGATGTTGATCGCGATCCCGCTGACGATCTGGTCGGCGCGGAACTGGATCGACACCACCGCATGGATCGTGCCCATCAGTCCGCCCGCGAGGATCGCCACGCCGGTGGCGAGCCACACGTTGTGCCACGCCAGGTCGGCAACCACGCCGAAGAAGGCGCCGGTCAGCATCATCCCTTCCATCGCGATGTTGACCACGCCACTGCGTTCGGAGATCACGCCGCCGAGCGCAGGCAGTAGGAGCAGCACCGCGGCGGCGAGGGTCGCCTGCCACAGGTTGGCCGTGAACAGGAGGTGAAGGACGTCGCCGAGCGCGGTCATGCGGGTTCGGGGGGTGGGTCGGCCGCCTCGGTCATCAGCGGCGCGGCGGGAGGCAGCTCGGGCGGTAGAGCCGCGGGACGTCCGAGTCCAGGGATCAGCCTGCGGATCTGGCCCACGAAGTTGGCCGCGATGCTGAACAAGATGAGCGCCTGCAGCACGAAGACCAGGCTTCCGGAGATGCCGGCGTCCGCCTGCATCACGGCGCCGCCCGCGTGCAGCGCACCGAACAGGATCGCGGCCAGCACGATGCCGACCGCGCTGCCCAGTCCGAGTAGGGCGACCGCGATGGCATCGAAGCCGGTCGTGTCGGTGAAGTAGACGTCGGACAGGTTGTGGTCGACGCCGGCGATCTGGATCGCGCCCGCAAACCCGGAGAACGCGCCCGCGATCAGCATCGTCACGATGATGGTGCGGGCTACGCTTACCCCGGCGTAACGGGCCGCTCGCTGGCTCTGGCCGACGGCGCGAATCTCGTAGCCGAGCGAGGTCCGCCACAGAAGGAAGGCAAACAGCGCCGCGGCGGCGAGGGCGAGCAGCAGGCCCGTGTGGACCCGGTAAACGCTGGCCGGCAGGCCGAAGATGATCAGGCTGTTGTCGGCGGGCAGGATGGTCGCGAGCCTGGCTCCTGCTCCAATGGGCAGCGATTTCGAAGTGCCCGGCGCCACCTGCAGAGGCCCGCCGATGATCAGGTATCGCAGCAGCCACTGCGCGACGTAGTTGAGCATGATCGTGGTCACCACCTCGTGCGCTCCGACGGTGGCTTTGAGAACGCCCGCGACTCCTGCCCACAGCGCGCCGGCGGCCATGCCTCCGACCAAGACCATCGGAAGGAGGACGGGCGCGGGAAGGCTGCTGAACCTGACCCCGATGGCGGTGCAGGCCATCATGCCGGCGATCATCTGTCCCTCGGCGCCGATGTTGAACAGGCCCGCGCGAAATGGCAGCGCGACCGCGACCCCGGTGGTGATCAGCGGGATGACGTAGACGATCGTGGTCGAGATCTGAAGCGCGGGATTCTCGCCGCCCTGACAGCCGAGCCCAGTACCGCCGCAGAGGAGTCCGGAGTAGGCGGCGAAGGGGTTCCCGCCTGTGACGGCAACGATCACGGCGCCCAGGACGAAGGCGAGGATGACCGAACCTACCGGCATCGCGAGCCCGCCTCCGAGTCGCCGGAGCAGGGGCGGCATGCCGGGCGGTCGGGAACGGGCGCGCTGGGCGCCCGTCCCCGATGCTGTGGCTATGCTGGGATGTCCGCGGGCGGGGTCAGTGTGCCGTCGTGGATCTGCTTCTCGATCTTGTCCAGCTCAGTCTTCAAGTCGGCCGGCACGGTGAAGTTGTCAACCGCGTACCCGGCGCCGGCGTTGGCGATGCTGAAGGTCAGTGCTCCACCCGAGAACGTGCCCTTGACCACGTTCTGGATCGACGTGTACGTCGCCACGTCGACCTTCTTCAGCGCGCTTGCGATGACCGACGGGTCGGCGTCCTTCTGGTCCGCGTCCACGCCGATGCTGTACACGCCGGCCTGCCCTGCCGCCTGCAGCACACCGAGGCCGCAGCCGCCTGCCACCTGGAACAGGATGTCCGACCTCGAGTTGATCTGGCTCTGGGCCACGCCCTTGCACTTGGCGGGGTCCGTGAAGTCGTTGGAGTAACCGACCAGGACCTGGATCGACGGGTCCTCCATCTTCGCCGCCCACTTGTAGCCGGCGATGTAGTGGTTGACCGGCGGGATGCTGATGCCGCCGACAGCGCTGATCACGTGGTGGTTCATCTTGGACTTGCCGTTCTTCTCCATCCAGCCGGCCATGGCGCCCACCATCGCGCCGGCGTCCTGCTCCTTGAAGTAGAGCGACTGGACGTTCGAGTGTTTCAAGTCGTTGAAGTTGGCATCGGTCCCGGCACCGTCGATGATTGCGAAGTGCACAGTCGGGAACTGGCCGGAGACGGTGCCGACCGCCTCCTGCATGAGGAAGCCGACGCCGATCACCAGGTCGTAGCTCTTCGACGCGAAGTTGGTCAGGTTCGGCACGTACTCACTGCCGTTGTGCGACTCGATGACATCGTCCTTGATGCCGAAGTCTGCCTTGGCCTTCTCGAGGCCGACGAACGCGAGGTGGTTGAAGCTCTTGTCATTGAGCCCGCCGATGTCGGTGACCAGCCCGATCTTGTACTGCTTGGCGTTGCCGCCACCGCCGCCACCGCCTCCACACGCAATGGCCACCATCAAGACCGCGGCGACCACACCCAGGAACTTAAGCCGCTTGTGCGCCATCCTCGTCGCTCCCTTCACACATGAAAGCCCAGCTTGATGCTGGGCGCCGGATTCGCTCGGTCGGCCGGATTGTACACCTGCATTTCTGAGCCCGTCGGGAGGGAGAATTGCCCGCGATGAACCCGCTTGAGGTCATCGGCCACAAGCGCGACGGACGCGAGCATTCGCCGGAGGAGATCCGGTTTCTGATCTCCGGCTACGTGCGGGGCGAGGTCCCCGATTACCAGATCGCGGCCTGGCTCATGGCGGTCTGCATCCGGGGCATGACGGCGGCGGAGACGCTCGAGCTGACGCGGGCCATGGTCGACAGCGGCGAGGTGCTCGACCTGAGCGCGATCGAGGGGATCAAGGTCGACAAGCACTCCACCGGCGGTGTAGGCGACAAGGTGACGCTGGTCGCCGCGCCGCTGGCCGCCGCGTGCGGGGTCAGGGTGCCGAAGCTCAGCGGACGGGCGCTGGCCCACACGGGGGGCACGCTCGACAAGCTCGAGTCCGTGCCCGGGCTGACAGTCGACCTCGAGCCTGAGCGCTTCATCCGCCAGGTGCGCGAGATCGGGATCGCCGTCGCGGCGCAATCGCCGCGCATGGTGCCGGCCGACAAGCTCCTGTACGCCCTGCGCGATGTCACGGCGACGGTACCGTCGGTGCCGCTCATCGCATCGAGCGTGATGTCCAAGAAGATCGCCGCCGGCGCGAATGCCATCGTCCTGGACGTCAAGTTCGGTCGCGGCGCCTTTATGCCCGACGTCGCATCGGCGGAGGAGCTGGCCTCCGAGATGGTGCAGCTCGGCGAGGGCGCGGGCCGTCGTACCGTGGCGCTCGTCACCGCGATGGACAACCCGCTGGGTCGCACGGTGGGTAACGCGCTCGAGGTCAAGGAGGCGCTGGACGCCCTGTCCGGCGAAGGCGACGCAGAGCTCCTCGAGGTCTGCCTGAGGGTGACGCGCGAGATGTGCCAGGTCGCCGAGGTGGTGGCCGACCCAGAGCGGGTCATGCGGTCAGGCGCCGGGAGGGAGACCTTCGAGCGCATGCTCGCCGCCCAGGGCGGCCGGCTGAAGGAGGGCCTGCCGGTCGCTGCGGTCCAGGTCGCGGTCCAGGCCGACTCCGGCGGCCACGTCCAGGCCATCGACGCGCTGGAAGTCGGCCTTGCCGCGGTGGAGCTGGGCGCAGGGCGCATCCGCAAGGAGGATCGAGTCGACCCCGCCGCGGGGTTCGTCATCGAGGCGCCGGTCGGGGCGGAGGTGCGAGCCGGCGATCCATTGGTGGTGGTCCATGCCCGATCCCGCGAGCTGGTCGAGCGCGTGACTCCTCGCCTTCGAAGTGCCTGGCTGTTGAGCGATCGAGAGGTCCGCCGCCCACCGCATGTCCTTGCCCGGGTGGATAAGGACGGAGTCACGGCTGGCGATTAGTATTCGCCCACGATGGCCGTAACCGAGAAGAAGTACCACATCGGTGTCGGGCCCGGCGACGTCGGCGAGTACGTGCTGCTGCCCGGCGACCCATTCCGGACGCCGATGATCGCGAAATACCTGGACGGTGCTCGCGAGGTCGCGTTCAGCCGCGAGTACAGGACCTTCACCGGCAAGCTCGCAGGCGTGGCGACCTCCACAATGTCGACGGGCATGGGCGGCCCGTCGGTCGCGATCGCAGTCGAAGAGCTGAACGAGCTCGGCGTGCACACGCTGCTTCGCGTCGGCACGTGCGGAGCGGCGCAGCCCGAGATCAAGATGGGCGACCTCGTGATCGGCTACGCCGCGGTCCGTTCCGAGGGAACGCCCAACGGCTACGTCCCGGCCGAGTACCCCGCGGTGGCGTCGCTGCACATGGTCAACGCACTGGTCGAAGCAGCCGAGGCCTCAGGCGTGCCCTATCACGTCGGCCTGATCCGCTCGGTCGACGCGCTTTACTCCGACCTCTTGCCCGACCGCATGCCGCGCCCACACCTGCGCGACGAGCTCGAGATGTGGTCGAAGGCGGGCATCCTGAGCAACGACATGGAGTCGTCGACTCTGTTCATCGTGTCGCGCCTGCGCAAGATGCGCGCCGGCACGATCAACCTTTGCGTGGACGAGCTTGGGGCGGGCGAGATCCATCACCTCGACCCGTCGTACATGGACCGCATGCTCAAGGTCGCCGTCGACGCATTGCGCCGGCTCATAGTGCGCGACGCCCGTGCCGCTGATCGTAAGTAAGCACCCGCTCGTCGCGGACTGCTTGCGTGGGCTGCGCGACAGCACGACCGAACCCGAGGAATTTCGGACCCTGGCGCGCAACGCGATCACGCTGCTCCTCTACGAGGCGACCGCCGACCTGCCGGTGCGGCGAAGGACGGTGCGGACTCCGCTCGCCGATGCGCCGGCGCTCGAGGTGGAGCAGGAGGTGGTCGCCATCCCGGTGCTTCGCGCCGGCCTCGGCCTGCTCGCCCCCGTGCTCGAGCTGCTGCCGCGGGTCAGCGTCGGGTACATCGGGCTCGAGCGCGACGAGGAGACCGCCGTGGCGCGGATCTATTACAAGAAGCTGCCCCGCCTGGAGGGCAAGATTCCGTTGCTGCTCGACCCGATGCTCGCGACCGGAGGCTCCGCGGCGCAGGCGCTCGACCTGATCAAAGAGGCGGGCGGGCGGGACACGCGGATGGTCTGCATCGTGGCCGCGCCCGAGGGCGTGAAGGTCCTCGAGGAGCGCCATCCCGAGGTGAACGTCTACACCGCGGCGCTCGATGAGCGCCTCAACGACCGCGCGTACATCGTGCCCGGCCTGGGGGACTTCGGCGACAGGCTGTTCGGAACCGGCAACTAGCCCGCGATAACGCACGTTTGACGCCAGACGTGCGCTAAATCAGCGGGCGAATTCAATCGGTCGATGCAACAAGGGGCTGACGGGGCGACTCAGAGAGTAGCTGGGCAAGGGCTTCGCGGGGCTTGAGCCAGCCAAGTGTCTTCCGCGGCCGTCGATTCATTTGGGCG